>Ga0209633_10001939_pt1 | contig 20519 bp, 17 predicted proteins | sample Cruoilmetagenom1_FD_187290 | JGI IMG/M metagenome (GOLD analysis project Ga0209633, IMG submission 187290) | Oil polluted marine microbial communities from Coal Oil Point, Santa Barbara, California, USA - Sample 1 (SPAdes) (version 2) | ecosystem: Environmental > Aquatic > Marine > Oil seeps ... | reverse complement strand
GTAGGAAAACCAACTGCGGCTGTCATTTTACGTATTTGTCTAAATTTACCTTCATTCACAATTATACTCACCCAACTCTTAGGACCATGACGCTCATCTCTCACTTTACGATTTGTAATAGGTAATCCTTCAACAGAAAAAATATGAAAAGCTCTACAGGGTTTGGTAATATATTTAATACCCTCAAAACCAATTTCTACACCATTTTGTAATTGCTCAATTGCTATATCGTCTATAATACCATCAACCTGAGCATAATATTCTTTTTCTACTTTTCTACTTCTTATATATTCGCTTACTTTACCATCAGTTGTCAATAATAACAAACCCTCAGAAGTTTCGTCCAATCGACCAATTGCCATTGTTCCGTTCGGAAAATTATACAATTCACCTAACAATTTTTTATTCTTTCTACGAGTTTGATTATTCACTATTTGACTTAAATAACCATAAGGTTTATGAAGTATATAATGATGATGCTTCTTATTCTCTCGCATAATATAATATTATTACAAAATTAAGGTATTTAATTTTGTAATTTTGATATATGGCAAAAATAGGAAGAGAAAAAAATACAAAAAATAAAGCGAAACATACCAGATTACTCAATCGTAAAAAGAATAAAATTAAACAAGAAAAAAAACTACGTAAAGAGCGGTTGAAGGCAATTGTAAAGCAAGCTAATGGTGAGTAAATGTTTTACCTACTTAATATAGGAAAAGTGAATTAATTTTAACTTATAACAGTATTTTAAGACTAAAAACACGCCAAAAAAAATACGCTTTTATTTTTTATACTTCGAACTTCTATGTATATTTGTTATCTCAAAGAACAATAAATATGGAAAAACTATCAAAAGAATTGATTGGGGCTTCAACAATACCAATTATACTTTCAATACTTTCGAAAAACGAATCTTATGGATATGAAATAATCCAAAACGTGAAAAAAATATCTAATGGTAAAATAGAATATGGAGACGGAACTTTATATCCAGTTTTACACAAATTAGAAAAAAAAGAACTCATTGCTTCTTATTGGAAAGTAGCCGATTCAGGAAGAAAAAGAAAATACTATAAAATTAGTGATAAAGGAAAAAAAGAACTCTTAACAGAAAAAGAAAATTGGACAGTTATCAATCAAATCATATCAAAATTATGGAAAATAGAGCCAAATTTAATCTAAAACATAGTATAGATGTCTGGAAAACTGAATTATCACAAAACTCAAATATGACTCGTGATAATATCAACGAATTGGAAAGTCATTTACAAGATGAAATTCAGGAACTAGTAAAATTAGGATTGAGTAATGCAGAATCTTTATTAATAGCAAAAAATAGAATTGGTAATATAAAAAATTTAACAACCGAATATAGTAAAGTCAATAATGAAGTGTATTTCAAAAATACAATTACTCCATATTTAAAAGGTATATTATTCTTTTTAACATATATATCAATAGCTGAATTATTGACACATTCATCAATATTAATTGCGTATAAGATTGGTCTAAATGAAGGTTATCTAAATTTGATTACAATAGAATTACTCATTTTGTTGACTTGTATCTTATTGATATTTTTTTATAAAAAGTATAAGCATGGAAATTTTAATATGCGAAAATTAACAAATATTCCTGTTTTAGTTAGCACAATAATAGTTAGCAAATTTTTGATTTATCTAAATTTAGATATAACTTATTCAATAAAATTTAGCATCATGCAAAACAATTTATATGCATATAAAATATTATTTGGGCTATTTATTTTAGGAATTTCTTGTATAATATATTATTCCTCAAGTCGTAAACATAAAATAAAAATAGTGAAATAAGGTGTTTTAAATGCTAAAACACAAAAAAACAAATATTATGAAAAAAATAATTTTCGGGCTAATCACATTATTAGTTCTTTCTTGTAATGAAACACAAAAAGCGGAATTTTCATTAAGTGGAACAACAAATGGAATTGAGAATGGAACAGTTCTATATTTAGATGACAATTCTTCAGAAAACAATCTAATTGACTCTGTAATAGTAAATAACAATTCTTTCAATTTTCAAACTAAATTATTAAAAACACCATTACAAGTTGTGTTAAGAACAAAGAATTATTCACATTATAGATTTTTGTGGTTAGAAAAGAATTCAATGAAATTTGACGGAACTCAAACCGATTTTAGAAATGCAATTGTTATTGGTTCTAAAACAGAAAACTTAAGTCAAAACTTTCATAAAGAAATTGATACTCTATCAAGGAAAGAACAGATGGATAAGAGTATAGAGTTTGTAAAAAACAACCCCAATAGTATTGTAAGTGCATATACCCTTTCTGTCTTTTCAACAACTTGGGGAAAAGAAAAAACTTCTGAACTTTTTAATAAATTTTCAGAAGAGAATAAAAATTCAGAATACGGAAAGAAAATTGCAAACTACATTGAACTGAATAAAGACCCTAAAGTTGGAGAAAAATATGTTGATTTTGAAATAGAAGATACTAATGGAAAAATAAGAAAACTATCTGATTTTAAAGATAAAATTGTTTTGTTAGAGTTTTGGGCATCTAATTGCGGACCTTGTAGGCAAGAAAATCCAAAGCTAGTAAAAACTTATGAAAAGTACAATCCAAAAGGTTTTGAAATATTTGCTGTCTCACAAGATATTAAAAAATCGAGTTGGTTAAAAGCGATTGAAAAAGATAAACTGCCTTGGTTACAAGTAAGTGATTTAAAAGGACATGATAATTCTGCTTCATTAATTTATGGAATTAAAAGTATACCAGACAGTTTTTTAATTGATAAAAACGGAATAATAATCGGTCGAGATTTAAGAGGAGAAGTACTAAATAAGAAATTAGATGAATTGTTGAATTAAAATCAACAACCAACATAATATTTATCTGTAGAATCGCTATAAAGTACGTATAGATAATGCATAATGTAAATATATAAAATCAAAAAACCCGAACATTTGTTCGGGTTTTTGTGGTATCTCCAGTCCCGAAGCCTCGGGAGAACCAGGGACATTTTATTTCTTACTTAAGATATTATCTAATATCTTAGAGTTGACAATTATCTTTTTAATAAATTTTTTACTTTTCATCCTTTTTATAAAGTCCTCTAGATACAGAGCTTCCTCTCTATTGTTGCATCTTTTATCTAAAACAACTTCCCAATCTGAAGCTGACTTAGTGTATGATTTTCTATAAAAATGATTATTATGCTTAACCAATCTAGCATCCAAATCATTTGTTTCACCAACATAATATTTATCTGTAGAATCGCTGTAAAGTGCGTATAGATAATGCATAATGTAAATATATAAAATCAAAAAACCCGAACAAATGTTCGGGTTTTTGTGGTACCTCCAGGAATCGAACCAGGGACACATGGATTTTCAGTCCATTGCTCTACCAACTGAGCTAAGGTACCATTGCTTTTTAGCGGTTGCAAATATAAATTTAAATTTTATACAATTCAAAACAAATTCATAAAAAATGTATTGTATTTTTACTGCCTATTAAAAAAACAAATGAATTTAATACTAGACATCGGTAATACCAATACAAAAATTGCTGTTTTTGAAAAAAATGTAATGCTCAAAAAAATTACCATAAATTCTGATTTGATTGATAAAAGCATCCTAAAACTTCAAAAAAAGTACCCTTTAAAAAACTGTATCGTGTCCTCAGTAACAAAAATTCATAGTGATACCATAAAAAATATAGATTTATTTGAAAAAAGCATTGAACTTAGTCAAAAAACGAATGTTCCTTTTCAAAATCATTATAAAACTCCAACAACACTTGGCGTTGATAGAATTGCCTTAGCTAGTGCTGCGGTGAGTCAATATTCAAATCAAAACACCTTAGTTATTGATGCAGGTACATGTATCACTTACGATTTTATCAATACTTCTAGTACCTATTTAGGGGGGGCTATTTCTCCTGGAATTTCTATTCGCTATAAAGCTTTACATCAATTTACTTCTAATTTACCTCTTCTAGAGCCTAGTAATTATAAATTAATAGGGAATGACACTCAAAGTTCAATCCATTCTGGTATTTTAAATGGTGTAATTCATGAAATTGATGGTGTAATTAGTCAATATAACAGTAAATATTCAAATTTAACAGTAGTTTTAACAGGAGGAGACACAAATTTCTTGGCTAAAAAATTAAAAAGTAGCATATTTGCCAATCCAAATTTTTTATTGGAAGGACTTAATAGTATTTTGATACACAATCTAAGCAAATGATTAAGAAACTTATAGGATTATCATTTATCCTTTTATCTATTCAAAACTTCGCACAAAAAAATAATACTTCTCCGTATTCGTTTTTTGGTATTGGTGAAGAAACAACACTAAAAACAGTTGAAGAAATAAGTATGGGACAAATAGGTGCTGCATTTAACAGTACCTATCAAATTTCTTTTACTAACCCCGCTTCTTTAGCACATTTACGATTTACAACGTATACGATTGCTGCTGAAAATAGAGCAATACGTATTGATGACGGTACAAATACTGACAATGCTTCAACTGCTGCATTATCATATTTCGCTATTGGTGTTCCAATTGGTAATAAAGCAGGGTTTTCTTTCGGAATACAACCTAATACTACAGTGGGTTATTCTTTAACAGAAGAATTTAAAAATACTCAAGGAGATTTAACTGCAATTAACAATTTTAAAGGAGAAGGTGGTACCAATAGGTTTTTCGTAGGACTAGGTTATAAATTACCAAAAAATTTCAGTATCGGTATAGAGGCTGCTTATATATTTGGTAATATTGAGAATACATTATTAAATAGAAGAGATGGTGTACAGTTTGCTTCTATGCACAAAACAAATTCAACTGTTAAAGCTTTTACTGCTAAAGCTGGAATACAGTACAATACTAAAATTACTGATAAGCTGACTTTAAAGACAGGTCTAGTTGCAAACCTAAAGAACAATCTATCAAATGAAGGTAGAGAGGTGTTATTTTCTTTAGTAAACACAGGTACAGAGGCTATAAGTCCAAGAGATACTTTAATTGACAACTCTTTTAAAAGTACAATAAAAAAACCTTTAAACACAGCTTTAAGTGTAGGTGTCGGTGAATTAAATAAATGGTATGCAGCTATAGAGTATAGCTTTCATGACCCCATAGAATTCACTGATGGTGTGTTAAATAGCAACACTAAAGTTTCTTATGAAAAAGCAAATAGAGTTTCTGTAGGTGGTTTTTATATTCCAAAGATTAATTCTATATCAAGTTACTGGCAACGTATTACTTATAGAGCTGGTTTAAACTACAAACAGACAGGTTTAGCCATAGAAAACACTACTGTAAATGACTTTGGCATATCTTTTGGAGTAGGTTTACCGATTGGCAAACAATTATCTAATTTAAATTTAGGTTTTGAGTTAGGTAAACGAGGAGAAATAAATAATTCGCTTATTAAAGAAAATTATTTTAACTTTCGCCTCGGTTTAACACTGAATGATAAATGGTTTAACAAAAGAAAGATTCAGTAATATAGGCCTTCAAAAATAAATTTTAGATTAATTAATAAACCAACAAATGATGAAAAGTATTACAAAATTAGCAATAGTATTATTTCTATTCATAGGAATGAGTACTATTTATGGACAAGACAAGTATGGTGCTGAACCAGAAAAATGTAAACAAAATTTATCCCTTTTTCATGAAAGTGTAAAAGCCAAAAACTTCGATAATGCTTATGAAAATTGGAGGTGGTGTTTTGACAACTGCCCAAAAGCTTCATTATATGTGTATACTGATGGTTTAAAAATTGCTAAAAACAGATATGAAACTGGTGATAAAGCTGCTGCTGGAAAATTAATTGATGAAATTTATGCACAACGTATTCAACACTACCCTAAAAATTTAGGTAAAGTATATAGTGATTGGGCAATTTCTTTAGAAAAAAGAGGAGCTACAAAAGATCAAATTTTTGAAAAATTAGATGCTGCTTTTAAAGCTGATCCTACAGGAATGAGTATTATTAATTTAGCGAAATTTTTTCAAGAAGTAACTGATAGAAATAAAAATACAAATGTTCAAAAAGTATTTGATACTTACGATGATGTTTTAGATGGAGTGAATAATAAAATAGATAAACTGACAAAACAAACAGATGCTATTAATGCTAAAGATTCATTAGGTAAAGCATTAACTTCTAAAGAAACTAAAAAGAGAAAGAATAATGGTATTAACTTAACTGCATTAAGTCAAGTAGAAAATGTACTAGATGGTATTCTGGGCGAAGTAGCTACATGTGACAGGTTGATACCCTTATATAAAAAAGGTTTTGATGCACATAAAACAGACACCAAATGGTTACGTAGAGCTGTCTCAAGGTTATTTGCAAAAGAATGTACAGAAGATGCTTTGTATCCTAAAATGGTAGAAGCTTGGGTAAATTCTGATCCATCACCTAAAGCATATATCTTCTATGCTGGTGTTTTAGAGAAAAGAGGTGAAAAGAAAAAAGCTTTAGAATATAGAAACAAAGCGGTTGATTTAGAAGAAGATCCATATAAAAAAGCAGATTATCTGTTTAGAATTGCAACAACTATGTACGGTTCTAATGCAGTAAGATATGCTAGAAAAGCTTTAAAATACAGACCTAATATGGGTAAAGCCTATTTAATAATTGCAAGAATGTATGCAAACAGTGCAAATAGTTGTGGTACAGATGAAATTGGTAAAAGAATGGTATATGTTGCTGCAGTAAATAAAGCAAGACGTGCTAAGGCTGTTGACCCTAGTATAACTTCAAAAGCAAATAGATATATAAATAGTTATTCGGGTCACTTCCCTTCTAAAAAATTATTATTTACTAAAGGTGTAAAATCTGGTAGTAAACATAAAATTGGTTGTTGGATTGGTGAAACGGTTACAGTTCCTTAAATTTGACTGATGTTGAATTCAATTTTTTATAAAATTAAAATTAGTGCTACTATCTTTTTAGTGGCACTATTTTTTTCTTGTGAAAATGATATCAAAGAAATACAGGATTTTTTAGCTGAAAAAAACTTACCTATTGGTATTTCAAAAAAAATTCATGTAATTCATACAGACTCTGGTCAAGTAAAAACAAAATTAATTTCACCATTATTACATGATTTTAGTAACAGAACAGAACATCCATATCATGAATTCCCTAAAGGAATAAAAATATTAACTTATGACAAATTAGGTGATTCTGTCACTCTAACTGCCAACTACTCCAAAAGCTATGCTAAAACTCAAATTTCTGAAATAAAAGGTAATGTTATTATCACCAATCATAAAGAAAAAAGTAAATTATTTACAGAACAACTATTCTGGGATCAGAATACACACTACGTTTATACTGAAAAACCTTTTAGACTCATTACAAAATCAGACACCTTAAAAGGTGTAGGCTTTGAATCTAATGAAGATCTTAGCAAGGTTACTATGAAAAATTTTAGCGGTATTGTTTATATTAATGAAAGTAACAAAAAATGAAAATGAAAAATTTAAGGCGATTTTTTGAATATGGATATTTAGTAATTGGTGTCGTTTTATTGATTGATGGTATTTATAGGTTTAACCTAGAAGGAGAACGTAATAATGCTTATTTTTTAATCGCATTTTCTGTGTTAGCTGTCTTTATGTATTTTTTTAAAAAACATTTTAGAAAAAAAATTGAAGCTCGAAACAATCAAAATGTCAAAGAATAATAAAATATCATTCTTTTTTTGTTAATTTGTTTTCTATAAAATCAACAGATTCCAAATAATTTACAATCTTGGAAATACAGATCATCATTATCATCATTTCAATATTACTTTCAGCATTCTTTTCTGGAATGGAGATTGCTTTTGTTTCTGCCAACAAAATGCATATTGAATTAGAAAAGAAAAAAGGAGGATTTTTAGCTAAAATAATAACAAAACTAACAGAAAAACCATCAAAATTTATTACAACCATGCTGGTTGGTAATAATATTGCTTTAGTGGTTTATGGGTATTTTATGGGCGAACTTTTAATGCCCTTTTTAAAACCTTATTTAGCTAATGATTTTTTTATCTTATTGATTCAAACTTTGATCTCTACGCTTATTATATTAGTATCTGCTGAATTTTTACCCAAAGCTATCTTTAGAATTTTTGCCAATGAAGCTCTTAAAATATTTGCCCTCCCTGCTTATATTTTCTTTTTTACATTTTATTTTATTTCTGACTTCATAATGTTCATTTCTAATTTTGTATTACGCGTATTTTTTAATACAAAAGAAGATGAAGTTCAATTGGCTTTTACAAAAGCTGAATTAGGTAATTATATTAATGAACAATTAGAAATTGCTGATGAAGATGTAGATTCTGAAATACAAATATTTCAAAATGCATTAGATTTTCATAATGTAAAAGCGAGAGAAGCAATGATACCTAGAACTGATATTGTTGCCATTGATGTTACCGACTCTATCAAAAATTTAAAAAATTTATTTATAGAAACTGGACTTTCAAAAATAATAGTCTATAAAAATTCTTTAGATAATGTAATTGGATATATTCATGCATTTGAATTATTCAAAAACCCAAAAACAATCCGCTCTATACTATTACCCATTGAAACCGTACCAGAAACTATGATGATTAATCATATTTTAAATGAGCTCACAAAAAAACAAAAAAGTGTTTCAATTGTTATTGACGAATATGGTGGCACATCAGGTTTAATCACTATAGAAGATATTATTGAAGAGTTATTTGGTGATATTGAAGATGAGCATGACTCTGCGGAGTTTTTAGAAAAAAAGATAAATGATAGAGAGTTTGAGTTTTCTGCTCGTTTAGAAGTTGATTATATCAATGAAACCTATGATTTAAACCTCCCTACTGATGATGCATATGAAACTATAGGAGGTTTTATTGTAGATGCAACCGAAAACATACCTCAACAAGGTGAAATTATAAAAATTGATAATTTTCAATTTACTGTTTTAAAAGTCTCCTCTTCAAAAATTGAAGATATTTATCTTAAAATTTTATATAAAGAAGTTTAGATATTGTTGAGTTCAATTTAATTGCAATCTCCTTTTTTTATTAGAATGGATATTGTATTTTCGCAAACTGAATTTAAAAACATGCATTTATCTTTTAAATTCAAGGGATTAAGTAATAAAAACTCAAATAATAAAATTTATAAATACATAAAAAATGGCAATTTTAGGTAAAATTAGAGAACGCTCATTGTTTTTAATTATCGTTATAGCATTAGCATTGTTTTCTTTTGTAATAGGTGATGTTTTTACAAGAGGTAGTTTTGGTGGTTCAAGTAACTCTATTGGTGAAGTAAATGGCGAAAACATAAGCAGAGAAGAATTTATCAAATTAGTTGACCGAACAAAAGCTCAAAATCAAAACAGAGGGAGTCAAATGCAAAGTGTAAATGCTGCTTGGAACAGCTTATTACAAGAAAAAATTTATAAAATTCAATTAGAGAAATCTGGAATTACTGTAGGAGAAAAAGATGTTTGGGATGAAATAATAAAACAACCTTTTGCACAAAACAATCCCGAATATAAAAATGAAGCAGGCTTATTTGATGAAGACAAATTTAAAGAATATATAGCTACGATTAAGGATGCTAAAGATGATGATGAGCAAAGCAGACAAGCTTGGTTAAGCTGGCGTGAATACGAGGATAATGTAAAAAAAAGTTTAGAACTAAGAGCTTATAACAATCTTATTACTGCTGGTTTAGGGGCAACTTTGAAAGAAGGAGAGCGTCACTATGTTGACAATAACACAAAACTTGATTTAGAATATGTTTTTGTGCCATTTACATCTATTCCTGACAGTACAATTACCGTTACTGATGATGAAATATTAGCGTATGCAAAAAAACACCCCAATGATTATAAAGCTGAAGCCTCTAGAGATATCAGTTTTGTGAAGTTTGACATCAATGCTACTTCTGAAGATGAACAAGTTATTAAAAATAATTTACAAAAATTAATCAACAACTCTGAAGAATATAACAAAGCCGCAAAATCAAATATGACAGTTGTTGGTTTTGCAAATACTGAAAATGTAGAAGATTTTTTTAGAGATCATAAGTCTGATACACCACTAAACAATAATTTTGTTACTAAATCTAAAATTAATAAAATAATTGCTGATACAATTTTTAATTCAACTATTGGAGATGTTTACGGCCCCTATAAAGAAGCTAACTATTTCAAATTATCTAAGTTAGTTGCTGTGAAACAAATGCCCGATTCTGTTAAAGCAAGACATATATTAATTCCTTTTTTAGGCACTTCAAACGACCCGTCAAATACACTGACAGAAGAGCAAGCTAAAAAAATGGCTGACAGCTTATTAATCATTGTAAAAGAAGACAATTCTAAATTTGCTGACTTAGCAAAAACCATATCTTCAGATAAAGGTAGTGGGGCTAAAGGTGGAGATTTAGATTGGTTTACTTATGAAAGAATGGTTCCTGAATTTAGAGATTATTCTTTTGAAAATAAGGTAGGTGATATTGGTGTTGTTAAATCGCAATTTGGCTTTCATATTATTGATATTCAAGAGCAAAAAAACCTTCAAAAGAGTGTGAAATTAGCGACTTTTTCAAGAGAAATAATTCCTTCTGAAGAAACAGAAAATGCTATTTATCAAGAAGCTGAAACATTTGCTTCTCAAATTTCTGAAGGAAAAAAATTTGAAGACCTAGCCAAAGACCAAAAATTAACTATTCAACCTGTTGAAGGTTTAAAAGCTATGGATGAAAGAGTTTCTAGTTTAGGCAATCAAAGACAAATAATAACATGGGCTTTTAATAAAGATTCTAAAGTAAATAATATTAAACGTTTTGACATAGAAAAAGGCTATGCCGTAGTTAAACTAACTGCAAAAAACGAAAAAGGTTTAAACCTTGGTACTGCTAAATCTTTGATAAAAACAAAACTACTTAATGAAAAGAAAAGTAATTTAATTAAAGAAAAGATAAAAGGTGATAACCTACAAGATATTGCCAAAATTTTCAATTCAAAAGTACAATCTTCAAGAGCAGTATCAATAGGTAGCCCAATATTAACTGATGCAGGAAGGTCTGAAGATATTATTACTACTTTAATTACTTTACCAGAAGGGAAACTTTATAAAGCTATCAATTCTACTAATGGTGTTTTTTCTGTTAAAATTTTAAAGAAAGACAGTCCAAAACCTTTAGAAAACTATACAAGCTCAAAAAACACTGTTTGGAATTTGAACAAATCTAAAGGTTCTAGGGTTTATAATGCCTTGAAAAAAGTAACAACTATTAAAGACAATAGAGCTGCATTTTATTAAAAAATATTGCTCTCAAAAATATTAAAAATGAATACAAAACTTGTAGTTATATAAGAATTTGTATATTTGTTATTAAATTAAAACAGAAACTATAATTTAAATTATTTAAAAATGAAACATCTAAAAAAAGTTTTATTCGTTTTAGTCCTTTTTGCTGGAATCAGCATGAGTGCACAAGATGAAAACAATCCTTGGTCTATTGACTTTGGTGCAAACGCGGTAGATTTTTACCCAACAAATCAAGCTGGAATGGGAAATTGGTTTGATGAATTTGTAAATGTTGGTGATCATTACAATGTTATTCCTTCAATTTCTAGAATTAGAGTTGGTAAATACTTAGATGGAGGTTTTTCATTGGGTTTGGCTGGTTCTTTAAATAAAATTGAAAAAATTGGAGACAATCCAGGTGGTGATTTATCATACATTGGTGTCGATTTAGACATTAGATATGCTCTTATTAAAAATAAAAAATGGTTTGACCCTTACTTATCTATTGGTGGTGGTTACAATTTTATAGATGATAATAGTGCTGGAACTGCAAATGGTGGTGCGGGTGTTAACTTTTGGTTTAATGACTTTATTGGTATAAACCTTCAATCTGTATACAAGCATTCATTTGATGAAAATAATGTAATGCCTCATTTCCAACATGCTGCTGGTTTGATCATTAAATTTGGTGGTAAAGATACTGATGATGATGGTGTTTATGATAAAGATGATGAGTGTCCTGAAGTTTTTGGTCTTGAAGCTTTCAATGGTTGCCCTGATACAGATGGTGATGGTATAAAAGATTCAGAAGATGCATGTCCTGAAGTTGCTGGTTTAGCTGCTTTAAATGGTTGTCCTGATGCTGATGGTGATGGTGTTGCTGATAAAGACGATCAATGTCCTAACGATGCTGGTACTGCTGCAAACAATGGATGTCCTGATGCTGATGGCGATGGTGTTTATGATAAAGATGATAACTGTAAAGATGTTGCTGGTCCTGCTGAAAACAAAGGTTGTCCTTGGCCTGATACTGACGGTGATGGTGTGTTTGACAAAGATGATAACTGTGTAAATGAAGTTGGCCCACCTTCTAACCAAGGTTGTCCTGAAAAAGTTATTACTGAAGAAGCAAAAGCTGAATTAGATAAATTTGCAAAAGCAATTTATTTTAACAGTGGTAAAACTACATTCAGAGTAGGTGTTTCTGAAAAGTTAGACTTGATTGCTGATATTATGAAAGAATTTAAAGATTCAAATTTCAGTATTGATGGTCATACAGACAGTCAAGGTTCTGACAAATTGAACCAAACGTTATCTGAAAATAGAGCTAAAGCAGTATTAGATTACTTAGTAAGTAAAGGTATTCCTGCAAATAGATTAGCTTCTAAAGGTTTTGGTGAAGCCAATCCTATTGCTAAAAATACAACTAGCAAGGGTAGAGCTAAAAACAGAAGAGTTGAAATCAATTTAGCTAAATAATATAAAAATTAATAATTTTTAAAAGCCACGCTTAAAGCGTGGCTTTTTTTATTTGTAACTTTGCTATATGCAGAGTTTTTTAAATAATGTTGTTAAAGATGTAGTATCAAAATCAGAAAATATTTCTGATCTCACCTTCATTTTACCAAGTAAAAGGGCTGGTATTTTCTTAAAAAATGTAATTAAATCTTCTTTACATCAAACCACAATCCTTCCAGAAATTATAAGTATTGAAGAATTTATTGAAGAATTAGCCAACATCAATTCAATAGATACGATTACACTTATCTTTGAATTTTATACCATCTATCAAAAAACAACTCCAAAAGATAAAATTGAACCTTTTGATGATTTTTCTAAATGGGGACCTCTACTTTTACAAGATTTTAATGAAATTGACAGACATTTAATTGACCCAAGTTATATTTTTTCATATTTAACTGATGTAAAAAGGTTAGAAGAACTACTGAAGGGAGAGCAAAAAACCGATTTAATATTAAATCAGATTCAGTTTTATGAAAAGTTTGAAGACTATTACAATTCCCTTTATTCACATTTACTAAAAAATAATGTTGGTTATCAAGGGTTACAATATCGAGAAGCAACAAAGAACATTCAACGATACATCAACAATACTGATAAAAAGATTGTTCTAGTCGGTTTTAATGCTTTAAATAAGTCTGAAGAAACCTTGTTTGAGAAACTATTAGATAGTGGCTTAGCAACTATTTATTGGGATATAGATACGTTTTTCTACAATAACAATCACAATGCTTCTACCTTCATTAAAAAGTATGAAAAAAAATGGAATTATTTCAATAATCACCCATTTACATGGATAAGTGATACCTTTTCTTCAAAAAAAAATATTGAAATTATAGGGACCCCAAAAGATATTTCTCAAGTAAAATATGCAGGAGAAATTTTAAATAAAATTAAAAATTCCACCGAAAATTTTACAGACACAGCATTAGTTTTAGCTGATGAATCATTACTAATTGCTTCTCTTAATTCATTACCAAAAAGTGTTGAGAATGTAAATATTACAATGGGGTATGACCTTAAAAATATTCCTCTGTCAAATCTATTTGAACAACTGTTAAAACTGCATATTCATAATAAAAAAGATGCTTTTTATTATAAAGAAGTGTTAGCTATACTTAATCATTTTGTTTTTAAATCCGTTTTAAAAGAAAGCACAACCATCAATAATTTAATATATAAAATAGCATCAAATAACTACACCTATCTCACCAAATTAAGTATTTTAAAACTAAGTAACTTTGATGTAGAGCTTGAATCTGTTTCCTTCTTATTTGATAATTGGCAAGATAATGCCAACACAGCTATTGATAATTGCCTTCTGTTTATTGATTTGATTCTAGAAAAAACGGAACAAAACCAGCTTGAAAAAGAATATCTCTATCGTTTTTACACTATATTTCAACAACTTTCAAACCTAAATAAAGAATTTGGATATCTAAAAGATATTAAAATTCTTTATCAATTCTATTTGAATTTAATAAAAAACGAAAAACTATCCTTTAAAGGCGAACCTTTATCTGGTTTACAAATTATGGGTGTGCTTGAAACTAGAGTGCTTGATTTTAAAAATTTAATTATCACTTCTGTAAATGAAGGTATCCTCCCTTCGGGAAAATCTGATAATTCATTTATTCCTTATGATATAAAAAGAGAAATTGGTTTACCAACATATCAAGAAAAAGATGCTATTTTTTCTTATCATTTTTTTAGATTGTTACAGCGAGCTGAAAATATTTATTTACTGTATAACACTGAAGCTGACAGTTATGGTTCTGGTGAGCAAAGTCGATTTTTAACCCAATTAGAAATTTTCAAAGAAAATGAAGTGAAAAGGTTTGTGGTAAGTCCAACTGTACAAAAAACCAACACTAAATTAAAAGAAATTTTAAAGAACGAATTTGCAACAAATGAGCTAAAAGCATTAGCTAAAAAAGGATTTTCAGCCTCTACATTAAACAATTATATCTTAAATCCGTTAGAGTTTTATAAGCAAAAAATAATTCGGATAAAAGAAATTGAAGAAGTAGAAGAAAACATTGCTGCGAACACCTTAGGAACAATAATTCATAAAACTTTAGATGCTTTTTACAAACCCTATATTGGTAAACATATTACAAAAGAAATCTTATCTGTAATGAAAAGTAATATTCCTACAGAAGTTAAAAGGTGGTTTGAAATAGAATTTAAAAATGGGAATATTTCTACAGGTAAAAATTTATTGGTCTATAACGTTGCTCAACAGTTCATTTTCAATTTTTTGAATCAAGAATTAGATGTAATAAAACAAGGGCATCAATTAAAAATAATAGCTTTAGAACAACCGTTAGAAATTACATTAGATATAGAAGGTTTAGATTTTCCTGTGCGTTTTATTGGCGAAGCTGATAGGATTGACACATTGAATGGAGTCACAAGAATTATTGATTATAAAACAGGTAAAGTAGAGCAAAAAGATCTAAATATAAAAGATTGGAATCAATTGACCTCAGATTATAAAAAGTATAATAAAAGCTTTCAGGTACTTTTTTATGCTTTATTATATACAAAATCTAATACTATTGATTTGGATGTTCATCCATTAGAAAGTGGTATTATATCATTCAAAAACTTAAAATCAGGATTTTTAAAAGTAAACAATACTGCAACATCTAAAGAAGATCTTAAAAAATTTACAGATGAATTAAAACAATTGATTTTAGAAATTTTTGATGTTAATATCCCTATTAAAGAAAAAGAATCCCCTTTTACACAATGGTAATTTTAAAAAACACACGTATTGAAGGTAAGCATAACAAACCTATATTGATAGATTTGTTTTACAAACAAACTCAAAAACCGAAACCCATCGTTATTTTTGCACATGGTTACAAAGGATATAAAGATTGGGGTTGTTGGAACCTCATTGCTGAACAATTTGCAACTAAAGATGTGTTTTTTGTGAAATTTAATTTTTCACATAATGGTGGTACAGTAAAAAACCCTATTGACTTTCCAGATTTAGAAGCATTCGGACAAAATAATTTCATCATAGAACTAGGCGATTTACAATCCGTTATAGACTGGATACTTACTAATCCTTCCTTAAAAAAGGAAATTGACACTACAAATATTACATTAATTGGACATTCAAGAGGTGGAGGTATTGTTACTTTAAAAGCTAATGAAGATAAACGTATAACCAAACTAATTACTTGGGCTGGTGTTTCAAATTTTGGAAGCAGATTTCCAAAAGGAGAGGCTTTAGAAACTTGGAGAAAAAATGGAGTTTCCTATATTGAAAACTCAAGAACCAAACAGCAAATGCCCCATTTTTTTCAATTTTATGAAAATTTTGCAAAGAATAAGGAAAAATTACACATTGAAACTGCGGTTAAAAATTTATCTATCCCCTTCTTAATTATCCATGGAATTGATGATTCTACAGTAGAAGTACAAGAAGCTAAAAATCTCCATTTTTGGAATAAAAAAAGTGAATTATTTCTAATTCAAAACGCTAATCATACGTTTGGGGCAATACACCCCTATTTAGAAAAAACACTCCCATCGCATCTTCAAAGGGTTGTAAATCAATCAATCGTTTTCGTAAATAAAACTAAAAGCTGATAAAAATCATGCTTATGTAACAAATGTGACTTTACCTTTATAACTAGATTTAAAGAAGCGTCATATGACCATAGTATTAATCATATTAACCATAACCATTGCACTCTTTATTTGGGGAAAATTTACACCAGATATTATAGCTTTACTGTCTTTGTTAAGTTTGTTTCTATTTGGTATTTTAGATTTAAAAGAAACATTAAGTGGTTTTAGCAATCCAACAGTAATAATGATTGCTGCTCTTTTTGTCATTGGCGAAGGACTTTCTCAAACAGGATGGACTGCATGGGCTGGTAAAAAATTCGTTGCATGGGCTGGTAAAAGTATACCACGACTATTAGTAATTGTTACTATGGGTTCGGGTATTTTATCTGGTTTTGTAAGCAATACAGGTACCGTTGCTACACTTATGCCTGTAACTATTTCATCAGCTTGGAAAATAGGAATTATGCCTTCAAAAGTATTAATGCCCGTTGCTTTTGGTTCAAATACTGGAGGTTTATTAACTTTAACAGGAACACCGCCAAATATTATTGTAAGTAATGCTTTAATTGATGCTGGCTTTGAAGGATTTTCCTTTTTTGAATTCGGGTTAATAGGATTACCCCTTTTAATTATCGCCGTATTATATTTTAGGTTCTTTGCTAATAAATTATTACCAGCCAATAAGACTAACAACAAACCTGTTGATATTGAATCAACACTACATAAATGGATTGAAGATTATAAAGTTGATGATGATTACTATCGTTTACGGGTTAGATCTATATCACCTCTACTCAACACAAAAATTGAAACTTGGCAATTTGAAAAAGATTTTAATATTTCTATCATTCGCTTAAAAAGAAGACATCCTAGTGTTGTAAAAAAAATAAAACCTTTTATAGAGTTTCCAACACCTGAAACAGAGTTTTTGTATCACGATATTATCACTGTAAAAGGAGAAACCGAAGCGATCAATACATTAATGATAAAATTTAGATTAGGCTTACTCCCATTAGAACCTATAAGAGATGAGTTAAAAAATAATTTAATCAATCAAGAAGTTGGGATGACAGAAGTATTGGTTACCCCAAAATCTTTCTTAGTGGGTAGAAAAATAAAACGTGGCAATTATTTTAAAAGATTTGGCATTCAATTATTAGCAGCTTCAAGAAATAGCAAACCCTTACTCGATACTATAATCACGGTTAAAGCAGGTGATGCCTTTTTATTACGTGGTACGTGGGAAGATATTGAACTTTTAAAAGAACAGCATGAGAATTTTGTAATTTGTGGAAGCCCAGAAGGAATGGCAAAAAATGTAGATAATCTTACATCAAAATCATATGTAGCTTTAGGGGCATTATTAATAATGATTATGCTATTGGTACTCAAAATTGTTCCTAGTGCAATCGCAGCTTTAATTGCAGCAGGTATTATATTACTTACCAAATGTGTACCTATTGCAAAAGCATATAAAGGAATAAGTTGGATAAGTGTTATAATGATAGCTGCTATGATACCTATGGGTATTGCCCTACAAAAAACGGGAACGGCACAACTAATAGCGAGTAGTTTGGTTGAATACTTAGGAGCTATCCACCCTATTGTATTATTAGGTGGTATCTTTTTACTAACAACTATTTTTAGTCAAGTAATTAATAATTCTGCCACCGCAGTTTTAATGGCACCAATAGCCTTATTAGCAGCTACAACCTTACATTTATCTCCTGAACCATTTATGATTGCTGTTGCAATAAGTGCATCAACTGCTTTCTTGACTCCTGTAGGTACAACAACTAATGCTATGGTTATGGCAGCAGGTGGTTATAAATTTAAAAACTATCTAAAATTAGGAACCCCCTTATTATTCCTATTTTTAATAATTACATTAATCTTAGTGCCAATACTATGGCCTTTTTAAACTAGAATATAAACTTAAAATAAAAAAAAGATGACAACAATTATTCCAAAAAATGCAGATTTAGAAAAGTACAAACTTAAAAATGTTACTCCACGATGGAATTTCTCATTTGAAGAACTACAAAAAATTACTGTAGCTAAAGGAATGGGAAAAGAAACCAATAATGGAACATTAGCTATTGATACGGGTAAATTTAAAGGAAGGTCACCCCAAGATCGATTTATTGTAAAAGATGATTATACAAATGATAAGGTTTGGTGGGGTAAAGTAAACAAACCTATTTCTCCTGAAAATTTTAACCGTTTATATGATGAAGTAGCAAATTACCTTTCTGGAAAAGAAATATATGCTAGAGATGCTGCAGTATGTGCAGATCCAAAATATAAAACAAATGTAAGAACTATAGCAGAATATCCTTGGTCAAATATGTTTACCATCAATATGTTTTTACGTTTGGAAGATAACGAATTAGAGAATTTTGAAGAAGATTGGTTAGTACTTTGTGCACCTGAATATGAATGCCTGGATCCTAAAGGGTATGGTATCCGTCAAGGGAATTTTTCCATATTAAATTTTACTAAAAAAATTGCCCTAGTTGGTGGTTCTGGATATACAGGTGAAATTAAAAAAGGAATTTTTTCTGCTTTAAATATGATTTTACCTACTGATAAAAATGTATTACCTATGCATTGTTCAGCAAATGTTGGCGATGATGGAGATACAGCAATTTTCTTTGGCTTATCTGGTACTGGTAAGACAACATTATCCGCAGACCCTAGTCGTAAATTAATAGGTGATGACGAGCATGGTTGGACAGCAGAAAATAGAATTTTCAACTTTGAAGGAGGCTGTTATGCCAAAGCTATTGATTTATCAGAAGAAAATGAACCCGATATTTATAGAGCCATTAAACCTGGTGCATTGCTAGAAAATATTGTTATGGACGAAAATGGTGTAGTTGATTATACTGATGTTTCTCTTACCCAAAACACACGTGTTAGTTATCCTATTTACCATATTGATAACATTCAAGTACCTTCTTATGGTGATAATCCAAAAAATATTTTTTTCTTAACCGCTGATGCTTTTGGTGTATTACCTCCAGTTTCAAAACTAACACCTGGACAAGCAGCATATCATTTTATTTCAGGCTATACAGCTAAAGTTGCCGGTACTGAAGAGGGTGTTACAGAACCTGTACCATCATTTTCAGCTTGTTTTGGAGCTCCCTTTATGCCTTTACACCCAACAGTTTATGCAGAAATGTTGAGTAAGAAAATGCAAGATGCTGGTGTAAATGTATGGTTAATTAATACAGGATGGAGCGGTGGTCCTTACGGTGTTGGCTCTCGTATCAAACTAAAATATACACGAGCCATGATTGCTGCTATTTTAAACGGAGATTTAGATAATGTTGATTATGAAGAGCATCCTATTTTCGGATTACAAATGCCTAAATATTGTCCTAATGTCCCTACAGAAATTCTAGATCCTATGAATACTTGGTTACAAAAAGGGGGTTATATAAAAAGTGCAATACAATTAGCACATTACTTCCATATCAACTTTGAAAAATTTGAGAGTCTGGCTTCTGAAGAAATTATGAATGGAGGGCCATTAATTGATGAGCATCATCATTTAGATCATATGTAAATTGATGTATTATAATAGGGACTCAAATTGAGTCCCTATTTATTTTCAACTCAAAATATATATTTAAATGAAGAACTATGTACTACTATTTCTCCTGCTCGTTATAGTAAAGTCAAACTTCGCACAAGAAAATGGTGAAAATAAATTATCGTTACATTTGTAACCATATTATTTAATAAAATTTCATTGGCTTCATCTTTTCGTAATAAAAAATTTCTTGAAACCAACCCAGCCTGCGGCAGGCAGGTATCCCCAAGGCAAGCCATAGTGGTATTTCGCCAAACTCATTTAGTTTCAGAGGTAAACCATCTCGAGTGTTCGTGATTGTAGTTTACTCACCGAGAACTGCGAAAAAAAAGCAGTTCTGACCTCTCCCAAAGAAGAAGTAAAGGTAGTGTCCAATTCTGTGTGTCTGCTTCATCTCGACTTATAAGATTTGAAGCGTGCAAATTTTAGTTAAAATTTCACTTTTTCATTTAATTTTTCATCAAATTTAAAATTATATATTG
>Ga0209633_10001938_pt1 | contig 20529 bp, 20 predicted proteins | sample Cruoilmetagenom1_FD_187290 | JGI IMG/M metagenome (GOLD analysis project Ga0209633, IMG submission 187290) | Oil polluted marine microbial communities from Coal Oil Point, Santa Barbara, California, USA - Sample 1 (SPAdes) (version 2) | ecosystem: Environmental > Aquatic > Marine > Oil seeps ... | reverse complement strand
CGGACCAGCCTTCCAGCGCGTGCTTGGCAGCATGGTACCAGGCGCCGAACGGCGTATAGACCTTGCCGCCGACAGATGTGATGTTGACGATCTTGCCATACTTGTTTTCGCGCATTTTCGGCAAGACAAGTTGCGTCAGACGCGCGAGCCCGAACATGTTGACGTCAAATTGCCGCCGCGTTTCGTCTATCGGTACATCTTCAACTGCGCCGTATGATCCGTAGCCTGCGTTATTGATGAGCATGTCGATCGACCCGTCCTTTTGCAGGATATCGTCGAAGCGGGCAATCATGGACTGCTCGTCCGTTACGTACATGGCGGCTGGCACGGGTCGAAAAATATCCTTCATGACCGCGCCCACGAACTCGATGGCTTGGGTCTGGCTCAGCCCGTTTTCCTGCGCGGCGCGATAAAGGGCGCAGCTCCACTCCATATAGCGAATAAGGACGTTTACATTAGCGCTATGGCGCGGGCGGCTGGGCGCCAATCGCGTTTGCCAGTCGCGCGTTGCGCGCCAGACCTGCGCCCAATCGCCCGGCGAGTGTTCCATCAGTCGGGGAATGGCGGCGCGCTTAAACGCGGTGTTGGGCGCGCACAAATAGAGAAAAAGGCCAATGTTCACATGCCGTCTCCCTTGCGCGTAAAGCGCCGTTATCTGAAAGCCTCCTGCTGCGGATGTCCTTGAGCGATATCAAGCGCGGTGCGGTTCGCGTTTCGGGAGCGGAAACCGGTGCGGATTAATTTCGATCATTTCATACGTCGTTGAAATCCCTATACGACGTTGCGCGGTGAGCGATAAGCCCACCGCGTGATTAAATGGTAGGGACCGCGCCGGTTGAGGCTGGCGCCGTTGCCGCTCCTATCCAGCAGCGGTCATGGCGCAGATTCAGGGGGATGTCGGCTCCGCGCGCAGCAAGCGTTATTGGATTTTCGTTCGTGCCTACGATTGCGCGTTATTGCGGAAACCGCAGCGGTGTTCGCTATTTTTCGAAGCTAAGAATGCGCTAAGTGGATTGTGCTAGGGTGCGCTCTAGCCTTACGGCCGCAGATATTATCACCAACACGATCGCTGCTTCCTCGCGCGTCGTGTTTACGGCGCTGGTAGAGCCATGGGCCGCAAGCGGTTGGACGTTCCTTCGGTTAAAAATATCCTGCAAGAGGTCAAGCATCTCATTTGGAAGGGCTGAGTGATTTCGGAAAGATTGAAACCACCCGCCAAGCGATTGGTTCTGAACATTCGGGTTGGCTACGATATCTTTCGCAAGTGTTTCCGCCACACTCGCACCGGTGGCTACCACCAGCGGCCAGTCCTGATCCTGCATCGCTTTCGACATGCGATTGAATAACAACCTGATGTTCGGGTGTTCAGAATGTCCAAGCTGTTCGTCGGGCAGTTCGGACAAGTCAAACAGTTCTACGGTTGCACCACAATCCTCATGACCGACAAAAGTGAATCCGCAACCATCGGCACAGATCACGTCATTCACATCGTTCATCACGAGCCAATCTTCGTCGATTAGTTCGCATAGCACTTCGGCGAGTTCGGGCGTTTCCGGCCGGAACAAGACGGCGCTAAATTCGCCGTCATGGTACGCGTATTCCTCGTCTTCATATCCATACGGTCCAGCCTCCAAAATGTAGCCTGGGCGCCCAATTGCGCGGTTGACGATGTTTGTGATCTGATTTTGCCCATATATGGGGCTAGCGTTTGCAGCTGATATTTTTCTCCGCAATATTCGGGTCAGTCGATTCCGTGCTGTTGCGGACACTCGTTCTTTCTCAAGCCCTTCGCGAACGGTTTCTGAGAAAAAGTCGCCGGGTAAAATATCGTCGTTGCTCATCAAAAAACTGCTTCCTCAAACTGAATACCACGTTTGCCGCCACATATAGGGATCGAACTGCTGGAGGTAAAATAGGACAGGCTAGCAAGGTAAAGTGCATTAAGCCGAAGGCGCAATGCTATATAATCACTGACAACATTTGATAGCTGCAAATGGTGGGTCACGGCTTCACCTAATCCGCCTTACGGTCTAACGTCCGCAATGAGGAGAGGTCGTGTAAAAACGTTCTCGGTGGGGTTGGCGTCATTTTTTGAAGTGGAGTTGGGCGTAACGTTTTCTGCCGCTTTGATGGCGGCGATTAGCGATTTGACGCCCATGATCGCGATCATACGTTTGATATTGTAGGCAAGAACGCTGAGGCTCATCTCGGTTTTGACGTTTTTGAGGCCCTTCATCAGGAAGTGTGTTGCACCCATCCAGGCCTTTATCGTGCCGAAGGGGTGCTCGACCGTCCGTCTTCGGATTGTCATCGCGTCGCGTTTGTCCAACTGAACGAGCATTTCATCTATCACGCCTTCATGCTCCCAGCGTTTGATGCGTCGCATGTTGCCAGTCGTGCAGCGCGGCTTGAGATGACAGGTTTCACATTTGGTCGTCCAATAGGAGTGGAGCGTCCGGCCGTGCTCAACGTTCTCAAAACGGTAGGTGAGTTTTTCGCCAGCAGGGCATTGATAGACGTTTTCTGCCGGGATGTAGATAAATTCATCCTTACCGTAACGACCCGCCGCTCGTGAGCCCGATGTAAGCGGTTTGGGCGCGTAGGCGGTAATGCCGTTAGCTTTACAAGCCATGATTTCAGCACCGCTGAAGTATCCGCGGTCGACATAGACATCGAGCGTTGGTCTGCCCATGGCAGTCTTCGCTTTTGCTGCCTGGGTTGAGAGATGCACTTTGTCCGAGACTAGGTTCGTTACCTCGTGACTGACGATCAAATGATGCTCGGTATCAACGGCCGATTGTACGTTATACCCGACCATACCGATATCATGGCTCGTCGCCATGGACCTAGCGTCGGGATCGGTCAGCGATATTTGGTGATGCGGGGAAGCAAGAACTTCAGCCTCGCGCTGTTTCAGCTCTGCGAGTTTCGCTTTCATCGCCGCCAGTTTCTCCTGCATTGTAGCGACTTTGTCGTCGGCGAGGATGACGTCTTGGCTATCAGCGTTATCAAGGGCGTTAAGATAATGCTCAATGCTCGCCTCGACTTGACCGATGCGGCGTTTCAGTTTGCCTTTGGTGAAGTTCTTCACGCGTGCATTTACGGCCTTGAACCTTGACCCGTCGATCGTAGCGACAGCGCGGACAAAAAAGCCAAGCTCCCGGCACAAATCGACGAACTGCGCGCAAACCGCTTGGATTGCAGGCTCGTTGTCTTTTCGAAAGTCGGCAATCGTCTTGAAGTCCGGCGCCAGACGTCCCGTCAACCACATCAATTCAACATTACGGCTGGCCTCTCGCTCCAATCGCAGGCTGGATTGAATGCTGTTCAGATACCCATAGAGATAAATCTTCAACAGCGTTGAGGGATGATAGGCCGGGCGGCCAGTCGATTTCGGTTGCGCACGGTCAAAGCCCAATTCAACCAGATCCAGGTCATCAATGAAGGCGTCAATCACCCGGACAGGGTTTTCCTCGTCGATGTAATCTTCGAGGCTAGCGGGCAACAAAGCCTGCTGACTACGATCTTCCCCTTCAACAAATCGGCGCATTTCAACCTCCCAAGAGACGCCAAAACAATAATCTGATTTGTTCGTTTTCACACGGCCTCAGGATTTAGCTGCCAATCGCTCCGAGCGGTGTGACCGACCAACCGCGCGGTATGCGCTTGAGCTCAATGACGGTTCCAAGCACGCCGGGCTCACCAAGCCGAAAACCATGAGCTGTTCGACCTATGGGTTCCCTATATAATATATGCGGGGCCAAAATGGCTCAGGTCAAAACCGTAGATCCACTCGGTCGCCTTCTCAAGTTCGGCGAAGTCTGTTCTGAGATCGGGCTAAGCCGAGGCATGATCTATCGCCTCATCAACAATGGGCAAAACCCGTTTCCAAAGCCGATCAAGATCGGAAACGCGTTACGCTGGTCGCTGATTGAAATCATCGAACGGAAGATAAAAGCGCTCGGTGAGCGCGATTGATCGCCTAATCAGCTTCTCCTAACGGCTGTCGAATTTTCCGATTGCGTATCGGAAATAGATTAGTGCGTCCAAAATCGGTTTTAAATATGCGGCATCGAGATTGCGAGTCCTCCTCCTGACATCATTCGGCCGCCAACAGCGGGTCCTTCCGAGCCTCATTTAACGCGGGTAATTCGCTCCCTGCTATCTTTTCAGGCGCAGCATTTTCAAAACGGTTTACGGTTTACTCTGGTGGTTTACGGTTTTTCTGAAGATCAGGCAGATGAACCCTACCGACGACACCCACATTTCAGAGCAGGAAAGCTGGGGTAGATTGACTATCTAAGGACAAAACTGACGCTTGCTAAAATCCGACCCTGCGGCAGCAATCAGATTGCCGAGGTAGTCGTTCAGTCTGGATCTATATTTTGCAGAATCAGTTTATTAATTGCGGGCTCATTGGGGTGTTCCTACACCAAAATGGGTTTTCCTGATCGCCAAGTGACTGGAGTTGTTACGATGAAAAATCCGCATCAAGTGAACAAAAGTATAACATTATGTGCTTTAGATTTATCTGCTAATCCCGACATGTTAGCATTATCACAGGCTGCAAAGCGGTTTCAGGAAGCTTTGCAACCATTATTAGATGCGCAAAAGAGATATCAAGATGCAATGCAGCCGTTCTTTGCAAAGATGGAGAAAGCGCGCGTGAATCATGAAAGCTTTCTATTAGCTTGGAAAAAGTCGTTCAGCATTTCGACCCCAAAAGTTGCGTTCAAATTATCCGAAGAATGGTGCCGTGAATCTGAGTGGATAATGAAGCGCTACCGTGCTGCAGCAGCAGACCCTGAATATGAAAAATCAAAACCCTGGCTTGAATTAAAGCACATGGCGCTAAGCCAAGTGCGCGCGATAGTAAAATGCTTGCCAGATCCGCGGATTAAACGGGGTAGACCCAAAGGGAGTGGGCATGTGGCCTCGGACAAAAAGCTGATTTCTGAGGTAGGCAAACTAGTCGAGACTGGCCTTCTGCCCACGACTGCAGCGCGAAAAGTGCTGATAGAGCGCGGCGTCAGTGTGGGATTAAAGAATAAAGCGGATTACATCGCAAAGAAATATAACAGGTCTCTGATGCGCGGTAAAAAATAGTCGGTATTTTTTTTCGCGCGATTTCATTTCTGCAAGTGGTCTATCCATGTACGCATGGAGCACTACAATACCTTTTGGCGGCTAACTCGTAGGAATTTGCGGGTGCCTGATGCTTATGTTTGCACTTCAGTGCGATGCTCGCATTTGTGTGGCGGCGTCAAAAAGCGCTGTTTTTCTACGTCGGTAGTGGCTTCAGATATTATCAGCGCACGGCTCAGTGACGACTTCGACGTGCTGATCGAATGGATGAGCGACAGGGACGGCATTACGGAATCAAGCCGAAGCACGCCATGAAGCCGCGATACGGACCGGTACCGTGTCGCGCCGTGATGGATAAGCGTCTTACGGCGCAGGACCTCCGACTCTTAACGGCCGTAGCCGCGCATGATTGTTTTGGCGCTTACGGCAAAGGGTGCACGGCCGGACACGAACGCCTTGCAAGGATCATCAACGCGGCTCAAAAATCTGTGTCGCGGTCGCTCAAGAAACTTCTTCAGCTTCATTACATCTCAAGCGAACCTGCACCTGAAGACAGGCGGCGGCGTACCTATCGCATTATCTATACAAACGAAGATCATCGCATGTTCGCGTTGGACGTGAATGCGGATGTCACTTCCCTCAAAGCGCACACTCAATCAAGAGAACCAGAGCCGGATAACGCATGGTCGGAAGCTATGGCGTCGGATTTAAGTGAATCGGTAACGGAAACGCCGAGATCGGTAACAAAAGAGACACAAATTGGTAACCGAGCAAACAGCATAAGCCGTTGTAATTCCAAGAATACCGATACCCTAATAGAAGAGTCTAAATATAAAAGCAGGAATAGAACACACACAATAGAATCGGTTGTGTGTGGATCTACAGATGATCCGAACGGGATTGGAGTGAATTCTTCCCGTTCACCTGAGAATTCGAAAACGCCTCTCCCTATCACTGAACCAGACGACCTTTCGACTATTTGCAAGGCTTGGGCAGATTTCAGGGGATATCCCCCGATACTTTCTTTGAGTGATCAAGCATCTCTTTGCCGATCCATCGAACTCAATAGTGTTGAATGCTTGCTCGAGATAATCACGCGCGCCCGCGCCTCGCCATTTCTCAGAGGTGAGCAGGGCGATTGGAACGGAATGCCCATCAAATGGCTTTGGAACGAAACACGGCTAGCCGAGATTGCAGGTGGTGAACATGATGGAAAAACAGGTCGTAAAACTTACAAACAAACCGCCGGAACAGTGGGCGACATACGGGAGCTGCTCGATCAGGCGCAAGACTATGACGATACAAGGCGAGAATCCGATAGAGGTGACAGCAAGGAATAAAGAAGAGCTGCGCGTTGCGATGAAGGAGGCGGAGCAATGGATGCTCCCGGCGACTAACTATTCCATAATTGCAGCTCTCGGAGAGCTTTACATGGTATCGGTGAAACGAGCTGAGCAAAGCGAGGATCGCAAAGCCACATTTTTGCTCTACACACGCGAACTCAGGAAATTCCCCGGCGATATCGTCCTCAAAGGTATCCACTCCTCCACCGGGAAATTCTTTCCTGCGCTGAATGAATTAATCCAAGTAATCACTGCAGATCGGCTGCTGCGTGTTCGTAGGCAACTTATTGATGCAGTACGCACATGCCTTGAGAACTGGGACAAACCAAAGCGCGTATGCAATCCTGTCACGAAACAACAGATCCGAAGAATGGAGGCGTTGGTGCACGGCAACAGGGCTGTGGAGCATGCAACAAATAACCATGACGGTGAGTAGTGATGTCGCGCACCGCTATTAGTAAACCAATGGCGCTGTCTTCTCATATGGCCATCAGCAGAAGAGATTAGAAGATGCGCAGGCTTAGGCGCGGATCAATCTGTGGAGGGAGGGATAGGTCAAATCTCTGCTATCAGGCTGATAGCTATCGGATGATCCTCATTTATATTCCCAAAGCTGGAATTCAAGCCCAAAGGCCCAATACGGGTAATCGGGGGAGGGGGTGTCAATCTCTAAGACATATTGCGCCGCGACCGATCTGGGTAGTGAGTTTTTCTTGCGCGCGGGTTTCCGAATTTTTTTTCGGGAAGGTGCGGCATGACCGATAACGTCACCAAGAACGGTTCGGGTAATGGTTTGGGCGACATCGATGCAATGGTATGTGCCGACCCCGTTGGCAAGCTCTTCAAAATCACTGAAGTGTGCGCTCAGCTCAGCCTCAGTCGGGCAACGATTTACAGGCTTTTGAAGGATGCAGAAAACCCGTTCCCGCAACCGGTAAAAATTGGTATGGCGTCACGCTGGCTGGAAAGCGAAATCAATGCCTGGAAGGAAAAGCTGGCCGCTGATCGGGCCGCGTGACCCAATTCGTTACCCATGAGGAAAGCGAACTGTGAAATTCTCAAGAAAATCATGTAGCTGCTATATGTGACCTGCTGATGAGAGATCAACTTGTACGGCGGCAATGCCATATTATTGATCATCAAGTGCTTGCCGCACTGACGACCGGCTCACCACTGAAATAATTGGCGCTCTTGCTAATATTATTTGCCAACACTGATCTTGCAACTGTCATCGACACTGGCGTTTTCACCGGGATCAAACTGAACTATCCATTCATATGGCTTTGTTTGGGCGCCGGTGATGCGGAAGACGCCAGTTATGGCGGCGCCTCTTCGACCTGGGTCTTCTGCATTTTTTGCTGTGGCGGTGACGGCGTATCTTCTGCCAGCCGCCGCGCTTCGCGATGCGGTGCCAAGCTGAACTCCCGCGCCCGCTTCGCTGCGCTGCATGTCGCGGCTATATAGCCTTGTCAGCAAGGCGCTGGAAGGCGCCCCGCCATCGCCGAAGACGGTGAGCGCTGGCAACGCGCATTTTGCAAGTGTTTCTTGCATGCCGAGCACAAGGGTAATTTCATCAGCGGAGTGAAACGGGCGATTGCCAATGCGCTCCCCATTTCTTGCGGTGGCATAGTCCCGTCGTTCCGCGCCATTGGGCCTCGCCAGATCATCGGCGTCACGCCAGTCAGCCACGCGCGCGGCGAGCTCCGTTGCATTTTCCGGCTTTTCGCCAAGAAATTGAAAAAACCCGGCAAGCGCTTGCTCGCTTGCGAGGTTGATATCCAGCTTTTCGCTTTCCTGCGCTGGCGAGAAAGAAACGTCATAACCATTGATGGAAAAATCAAGCGATGAAATATCGTCAATTCTGCCAGCGCGTTCAGCGGCAATGGTTTGGGCCGCGAATTCAAGCCCGTCGGCAGCCGCCTGATGGGCGAGGAACGCATTTTCTCTTCCCGCTGCGATGCGCGCTTCAATACGCGCGCTTGCGAGCGCCACAGCCAGTGCAACGGATAAGAGCAGCGCGACCCAAAGGACAATAACCAGCGCCGCGCCGCGCTGCGTTTGTTTTCTTCCGCTCATTGGGTGAGCGTAGCACGTTCTCCGAGGCGGTCCATTTCGCGGCGGATAAACCGGATCGCGTTTTGGGCGTCCGCATCGCTCCGAATGATGCGGGGCGTCAAAAAGATGATCAGTTCAGTGCGGCGCTTGGTGATGTCGCGAGATTTAAAAGCATACCCCAGGCCAGGTATATCTTTTAAGACCGGAACACCGCTCTCATTGTCCGTATAGGTTTCCCGGATGAGGCCGCCAAGCGCGACCGTGCCGTTGTTCTTGACGGCAACGGTGCTGGTAAATCGGCGTTGCTGGATCGTTGGAGAGTCGATGCCGGATGTTGTTGTTTGCGCAACGTCGCTTACTTCCTGCGTGACTTCCAGCACGACAATATCGCTGGCGTTGATCCGCGGCTTTACTTCCAAAATAACACCCGTTTCGCGCAACTGCACGGATGAGACAATGGGCGATCCCTCGTCAATGACGCTCTGTGCCGTTTGCGTAACGACCGGCACTTCATCGCCGACCTGTAAATTGGCTGACTGGTTGTTCAAAACCATAATTGAGGGTGCAGACAACACGCTGATATCTGTAACCGATGCGAGCGTGTTCAAGGCAACCTGAACATTTGTGTCGAAATAGGTGTAACTCAACCCTGGAAACACAGGCCCGACAGCGCCGAGGTCGTTGTCAGCAAGTGTCACGGCAGACTCTGCATTTTCAAAAAACCATCTAACGCCGTAGCTCAGATCATCATTGAGCATTACTTCAGCAATGGTGGCTTCGATTAAAACCTGCGGCGACTGTACGTCCATGCGGGTGACGAGATCGAGGATTTCGCGATATTCCTGGTCGGTTGCGCGAATGATAAGGGCGTTGTTGAGTTCGTCTGTGGTAATCGTTGCGCGAGCGCCATTGCCGCCGGGCGCCGTCTGGCGCCGGAAGGTTGGTTGCACCGCCGCGCCGGCCGCGTCATTCGCCGGTTGAAAGTTGGCGTTGAGCGCACCGCCGCCAAAGGCTGCGTTAAGTTGGTCCGCCAGGATCTCCGCAGGCGTGTTCTGGACCGCGTAATAGCGCAGACGCCGTTCATCGCCGCCGGAAGGTTGGTCGAGCCGTTCGATCCAGGAGCGTGCTTCGCGAAAGCCATCTTCTGTGCGCGCTGTAACAAATAAAAGATTTAGTCGCGGCAAAGCAATCAACTCCGCCTGGGCGCCGCTGCCGGCCACAGCGGCATTCAAAACCGTATTGATCTCCTCGCGGATAGTTTCAGCATCGGCATAACGTAGTTTGAACATGCCAAAGGTGCGGTCAGTCAGATAGGGCGTATCAAAAGCAGCGATTGCATCCATTGCGTTTGTGACTTCAGCTTGCGTGCCGCGCAGTAACAGGGCGCTTCGTTCTTCGTCAATGGTGATGGTTAAGCGATCAGATATGAACGGGCCGATCAGTTGCGCCAGCTCGCCGGGCGAGGCGAACTTGATAGGAACGATCGTAACGCCATAGCCGACATAGCCGGACCCGGCATTGCGAAGCGGTTGGGCTGCGGCGCTGGCGCTCGTAATGCTAGTCAGGAGAAATCCGAAATCGGTCTTTAAAAGCGCCAAACCGGACTCGGCGAGCACAGTTTCAAGTGCGGTTAGCGCTTCTTCGGCTGCTACCGGTTCCGCGGCCGTTAAAGTGACCGCGCCGCTGACGCCGTCGGCGATGGTTAAGGGTTGCCCGAGCGCTTCGGCGAGCACAGCGCGGGCGACATCTGCGACCGGGGCATTGACGAAGGCAAGCGAAAGCGTTCTGCCCGAGAGGACGTCATCACCGAGACCGCCTTCCGACAAGGATCCCGTGATGCCTTTATAGTAAACCAGACGGTCCGGGTCTTGTTTTGACACAGGCGCCGGGGTTTGCGCCGTGGTTGGGGCGTCAATTTCCTCGGGCGGCGCAGTGTTCGCAAACTCTGGCAGGGAGGGAAGGCTTGGTTGCGGCTGAAATTTTTGCAGGGAGGCACAGCCGGAAAGCGCCGCAAACAGTGCGAACCCCAAAATTAACCGTGTTGTGCGGCGCAGTTTTGTCATGGCCGGGATCTTTGCTTGATGAACGTTCATGTGGGGTTGAGCAAGTTTTACGCCGTTAAATATTACGGTTCAGACGACAAAGGCAGGTGGAAATCTTGCCCTTCTTTTTCAAAGCGGGCGTTTGCCCCATCAAGCGACAAGAGTTTGAAGCCGTCAATGCTTTCGCCGGGCTTTAAGATAATGGTTTGGCCGTCTCTGCCGAAAACCGCAGCCGCGTGGCCATCGGATTTCGCCATGCCAAGATAGCGATATTTGCGAAGCGAAGCGGCCGGGTCGGGGGGCGGCGCAGCCGGTGGCTCGTTAACAGCTGCCGGGGTCGGCGGGGCCGGTTCTGGAAGCGGCGTCCGGTCGAAGAGCTTGGCAAGGGCGTGAAACTCGGTTGGGGCGTCAGCGTGACTTGGTAATTCGTTCTGGATTGGATCTGCGATACCATAATTTTGGACTGGCAAGAATGCGAGACTGGCAGCAAGCGCCGCGCCGAGCGCTGAAACAACATATGCGATCCTCAGCTTGCTCATTTGGCGGCCGCCTCTGGCTGTTCGCCAATGACCGCGAACTTTATCCTGAGAACGCCGGCGCCAGAACCTTCGCCATCTGAAAGATGAAGCTCAGAAAGCTGCTCCCGCCCAGGCTGTGAGCCATCCAATGCCGCTAAAAGGCTCTCTATTGGCCCGCTTGCCCCGACTTCCGATATATAAACCGTAAACTGAGTATCAAGCGGTATTTGCGTTAGCTGGCAGGGTGAGGTGATTACATTGCCATGTTTGGCATGACTTTCAGCGAGTGCGTCACAGGAAGTTTGAACAATTCGAGACGCTGCGCCCTTTTCATCCTCAATGGCATTGGCGGCTATTAATTCATCGGTGGATAATACTTGTGATGTGCGAACTCGTTGCTCAAGAGCATCGATTGTATTCTGTTTGTCGCTCAGGCGTTGTTGACTGCTAAATGAGGATCCAAATATCGAGAGAATCGGAAACGCAACAACGAACAAGATCGCAGCGAATATCGCCCATGATGCGAGCGCATGGATATGTTTGCTGTCCAAAAGCGCCATCAGTCGCTTTCTTTCGTGACCGGAGACAGTGGCCGAGTGAATTGAAACTTATCATAGCCGGCATATTCCGACGGGTCTCGACGAAGCGGCGGCGTCGCAGCGTCTGATGCAGACACGGTCGGCGTGAGACCCGAAACCTGCAATATATCGGTCGCAAATGAGATCTCGCTAATGATGCTGCCGTCCGGCAGATCCGTCGTCGCTTGGCTAATGGCGTCTTGCGCATCGCGCACGCTACGCAGCGGCGGGGCAACCAGGGCCAGCGCCGCAAACTTGTCAGCATCGGTGCGTAGGCGCCGCGCCTCATTGATTAGGTCCGTTTCATAATTTTCAAGCACGGCAAGTCTCTGGCTTGTCCGATGGTCGAATGCCGCGCCTAAAAGGATGAATGACGCCCACATCGCAGCTGCGGCAATCGCCCATTGGCGCAATTTTCGGTCTGCGGGTTCGCTGAATGTCTTGAAAGAATATTTCGCCTTTCCCGTTGCGTCTGCCGCGGCGCCGACAGTCTTCACACGCTTGCCAGCGAGCGATTTTGCCGCCTCATTGATCGACGACTTTTTCGCAATAGCGATATCAACTTGAATACGTCCGGGATTGGTTTTTTTAACGCCGCCAATCGCAAACGCCGTATCTTCCGGAGGAATAGGCGCGACCTCATCCAGTCGCATCGCGACAGCATCCGCTAAAGAGGCGCGCGCCGCTGCTGGAAGGTCAATCATGGTCTCAAAAATCAATGAATCGTGCAATATTAGAGCAATAGGCAAATCGTCCGCAGAGGTTTTTTCGCGAACCAGTCTTTGCTCGCCCAACAAGGATTTTTCGACAGTCCCAAGCGTATCGATTTTTGTTGAGTTTTCAAATTCGACGATGCTTTCTTTTTCTGTAAAGCCGTATTCGCGGAGCCTCCGCGGCGCCCAGAGTCGCAAGCCCTTGAGCTGCCAGTCCAGCGCCTTGCGCCAGTCGGGCAAAGAAAGGCCGGTTATCGGCTCGTGAAGAAAGGCGGGGCCTAGCTGCGGCATTTGCGGCTTACCGGGTCAAAAGCACAATGCAACGGCGCGCGCCCGTTGAGCGCGTATTCTAAAACGGTCGGCTCCGCGCCGTTCTCCGAGGTGATTTCCAGGCGGATAAGCTGCGGCGGATGCGTGGCAGTCCAGTCTTTGCGCCAACCAATTGGCGCGTGATCGATAGGGCGGCCGTAATAGGAAAACACGCCGACATTTTCAGGGAAAAGGCTAGTAGATATTTGCTCCGCGTCTTCTTTATTTAGTTTTTGGATGCTCCCCAACAGCGCGCCGTTTTCAATTGTTAGCTCGAAAATGCGCGCGGCTGAGTGATTGCCGGCAAAAGAAACAACACGTAGTGCGTCCGGCTGCCCTTCAAAGCGAAGGCGTGTTTCGTCGTTGGCAAGCAAAATAGAATTTTGAAATATCTGGGTCAGCGACTCATCGACAATACGAATAGCCTCGCGATCTTTGCCGTCTTGCAGCACAGTAGATGAGACTCGGATAGAGCCGTAGACCGCTGGGGCAAGAGCGCTTGAAAGGCCCGCCAAAAGAGCGGTCGCAATCAAGGCTTCAACAAGGGAGTACCCCCGCTGTTGCGCAACCCTCCGCATCATCGCCCATCCGCAGAGGTGCGCGCTAAGAATTCGAAGGACCGCGCATCGTTATCCTCAAATGTTGCGATGACAATTTCGAAACTTGGCGAGGTTTCCCCCTGCGCACCAACAGAGAGTGGTTTTCGTTCAATCCGCCAGCCCGCAAGGCCGGTTAGAACATCATCGCCAAGCATGCCTGCATGCAGCCGCGCGGCGATGAGTTTTGCATCGGCCAGTTGCTCGGCGCGTTCCGCGCTTCGCGTATTAAGACGTACGACGCCTGACAAACCGCCTGCAATTGCAGTCAGAACACCGGCTGCAATTGCCGTTGCGATCAGTATTTCGGTGAGAGCGTATCCGCGCTCTCTTCCTTTGGCGCCGCGCTTACTCAATGCGTTCAATCTTTCCCGTTATTGCATGAACAAGAATAATTGCCCGGCGCCCGCTCTTGGTTATTTCAATTCGGCCGCCGGGATTTGCAAATTGTCCAGCAAATACAATTCCATCGACAGAGTTGGCCAGCCACTCAATATTGAGATCATTGCGAAACTGCCGGTCAAGATTAAGCGTCGAAATTAGATAACCAGCGTCAGACCGCGTAACCGCAACTCGCTCACCTGATTCTTGCGCTTTTAGGCGCGCTCGCTTTAAATCCGTTACCAATTGCTCGGCTGCCTGATCGATAGCAAGTCGCGGCGAGCGCGCATTGATCGCGCTCGCCGAAATCAGTATGGCGAGCGACATAATGGACAACATAAGCAACAACTCGACCAGTGTCAGGCCGCGCTGTCGGAGCCTCTTATAGTTTTCGGATGTCTGCATCTTCACCGTCGCCGCCTTCTTCGCCATCACGGCCCAGGGTGATCACCTCAAAACCGTCGCCATTGTCAGTAACATTATATTGAAACTGACGTCCCCACGGGTCGGTCAATCCGCTTTCATCCTTGAGGTAAGGGCCCAGCCACCGCTCGGCGCCATCGGGCGCTTCAACGAGAGCGGTCAGCCCATCCTGTAGCTCCGGGTAACGACCAAAATCGAGATAATAGAGCTCAAGCGATGAAGCGATATTCGATGCTTGCGTACGTGCGATATCAGACTTGGCGCGGCCCAGATAGCCAACGACACGGGGCGCCACGAGCGTCGCCAAAAAGGCTAATATGGCGAGCACGACCAGCAGCTCAAAGAGTGTGAGGCCCCGCTGGCGGTGTAGCTTGAAATTTTTGGTTGCTGTCATTTCGGCCTCAATAAATCGCATCATTTAAACTTAATACGCCAGACATCACCGCCGCAATCACGCCGGCGGTCAGCAGCCCCATGATCGCCGTCAGAACAGGGCCGAGCAACGACATAAATTGCTTAATAGCTGTGCGGGTGCGCTCTTCAGCGAATTTTGCCGCCTGCGCCGCCATTGGGCCAAGCTGGCCGGTTTCGTCTCCGACTTCTAAAAAGCTGGTCATCTCTTTGGAGGGCGCGGCTAAACGCGCCAGTGCGGTTGAGAGCTTGTCGCCGGTGCGTACGGCATTTTCAGTTTTCGAAAGCTCATCGCGGATCGACGCATGGCGCACAGTCTCCGAAGCCAACGGCATTGCATCGGAAAGCGCCGTGCCGCCGGCAAGCAGCGTCGATAATGCGCGGCAATATCGACCAAGTTCGCTGTCGCGGCGCATGCGGCCAATATAGGGAAAGCCCAACAGAAAATTTTCAAACTCTGTGTGGTAACGCGCCCGCGCAAATCGCCATGCAAGCATGACTAGCAATGCCGCGAACGGCGCGAGGAAAATGTTGGCCCTGATAAATGCGCCGAGGCCAAGCGCGATGCGCGTTTCGGGCGGCGGCACGGCGCCTGAATTTTCGAATATGAGCTCAAACTGCGGCAGAACAAGAAAACTTAAAAATATCAGTGTCAACACTATCAAAACAACGAGCGCAAGGGGGTAGACGAGTTGCGCTGTAATATCCCGGCGGAGACTTAGGGCGCTTTCATAGTGCTCGGCCAGCTTGGAGAATTGATCCGGTAAATCGCCCAGGCTTTCACTGGCGCGAATGAGCGCAACCATCAATCGCGGGGCCATCAGCCCGCCGTTTATAAGTGCGCCTGATAGCGGGCGGCCTGCGCGGACCTCGCGGGCGAGGTGATCAAAAAATTTCGTCTGCCGCTCGCTTGACGCTTGGGCGTGCGCGACCTCAATCGCTTTTAAGAGCGGCAGCCCGGCGCCCAGCAAATCAGCAAGGCGTTTGGTAATGAAGGAGAGCTCTCGCAATGATAGAGCGCCATCGTGGTTGCCGCCCAGCAGTTGAAGAGCTTTAGTGTTCTGCGTCCGTCTTAATGAGATCGGGGCAAGCTGGCGATCGCGCAACGTAGCTATCGCGCTTCGTTTGTCTTCCGCCTGCACCATGCCGGTAACGACGCCGCCCGAACGGTCCTCCGCTGAATATTTCCAGTCGGTCGCAATATCACTCACAGGCCCAGCACCCGCGCTAGCTCGGTGGCGTCCGTAGCGCCGTCCGCGACTTTCGTTTCGCCGTCGTCGGAAAGTTGAGTAAAGCCCCGCTGCTTGGCGGCGTTCCTTACCGTAGAAGCGGTTACGCCCTTGCGTATTACGGACTTAAGCTCCTCATCGACATCAAGAATTTCGCTAATGGCGACGCGCCCGGCATATCCGGTTCCATGGCACCGATCGCATACCGCAATAGCTTCAACATCGCCTTTGCATTCTGGGCAGGTTCGGCGAATGAGCCTTTGCGCGACAACACCGATCAGGCTTGAGGCGACGAGATAATCTTCAACGCCCATATCTAGAAGACGGGTAATCGCTGAAGGCGCATCGTTGGTGTGTAGGGTCGACAGCACAAGGTGCCCGGTGAGGGAAGCCTGAACGGCGGTGCGCGCCGTCTCCAAGTCGCGCATCTCGCCAACCATGATGACATCCGGGTCATGGCGCAGAAAAGATCGCATGGCGCCCGCAAAATCCAATCCAATTGCAGGATTGACCTGCGTCTGTGAGACGCCGTCAATCTGATACTCAACCGGGTCTTCAATGGTGAGGATTTTGGTCTTTTGCTGGGCTAATAATTCCAAAAGCGCATAGAGTGTAGTCGTCTTGCCGCTGCCCGTCGGGCCCGTAATGAGCAAGATGCCGTTCGGTTGTTGAATAAGCCGGCGCAGCGCGTCTGCATCGCGCGAAGAAAAGCCAAGCGCCTCAAGTTCCAGCGTGAAAGAGGATTTTTCAAGCAGGCGCAAGACAATGCTTTCACCAAAAATTGTTGGCGTTGTCGATAAGCGCAAATCAATCGAGCGGCCGGCGACAGGAAACGAAAATCGCCCATCCTGAGGCCGGCGTCGCTCTGCAATGTCGAGGCTCGCTAAAATTTTCAATCGCGAGATAGCGGCAAGTCCTTGAGCAGTGGTCAAATGTTCCTGTGCGCTCAATACACCGTCCACGCGGTAGCGAATGTCAACGCCGCGCTCCTTGGGCTCGATATGAATATCGGATGCGCGCTGGCGAGCAGCCTCAATGACAAGCCTGTTGACGAGTTTTACAGCCGGCTCTCCGCTGGCAAGATCTTTTAGTCGCGCGGCATCGTCGCCGACATTCGCCGCATCAGATTGAATTTCCTCATCCTGCGAGGCAGGCGCCGCCAATGCGGCAATCTGATCGAACTGCGACTGCGTCACCAGCAACGGCGTTATCTTACCGCCGAACGCAAATGACAAACCCTTCAGTCCCCCGTCGCAAAGCGGGTCAACGATTGCCGCCGAGACTTCATTTCCCTTTTGCGAAAGCGGCATGACGCGGTGCTTTTCTAAAAATCGCCAATTGGCCTTTGTGATAAGGCTGCGTGGCGGTGCAACGGGCGCGCCCTGAAATCGTGGAAGCGAAAAATACGCTGAATAAAACTCCGCAATTGCATCTTCGATCATTAAGCCGAGTTTGCTCAGAGCCAGATCCAGCGGCGCGTCAGTCTCCCGGCATAGCTCGACAAGATGATCGCACTGCGATGCGTCCAAAAGCCCTTGACGTTGCAGCGCGGCAATCGCTGCAACGACGGGGTGCATAGTGCTATCGGGCCCTGCGGCTTCAAAAGGCATCGGGTACTATTCGACCACCATTATCGTATGGGCCAGCATAATACATAATAGTCAGTCAAACAAAGTGGCAACAAAAGGGTTTGTTGATAATAGGTATTTAATATTCGCAATCTACCTGCGGGTTGCGCCAGTTAAATCTTACAACGACACGCAAGCATTGCCTTGCAGCAACTCATATGGCGATTGGTTGCAAATATTTTTTTGATGATGTTGTAAATGCATGATTACAAAATAATAGATAAACCTCTGATCTTTGTCTGTTATTTAATTGATACGAGATCATATAACATCCGTATAGAGAATAGAGTTATAATTTTTTGATTGAAAGCGTGTTGACAAAAAACTTTGATTTGGAATACTCGGAGAATAATCAGTTCTAAGTACAAAACCGGAAAATCTAAGTAATCTGACGTACTAACTAGTTTAGCCGTCATATAAATATCGGCTACTCCGAAATTTGAGCGGTTGATGCAGTGATTTCACTGAGTAGACCCAACTCTGCGTCTGAATCTACCCAGCGCCCGGTCTTGTGTCGGGCGTATAAGAGAGGTGCGCTTATGAACCGCCGACAGTGGCCACGCTATTGCAAACTCGTTTTGGTTGCCGGCCTCTTATTTGGCGCCGCAGCGCCGCCATTCGCATTGGCTCAAAGCACCACCGACACATATGAATATGATGCGCTCGGGCGGTTAGTGCGCGTGGATAATAGCACGTCAGGCGATCGGGCCGGGTATGATTATGATGCGGCGGGGAACCGCATTGCTGTTGCGATTGGCGAGTTTGCGAACTTTTCAATTGACGATGTTGTCCGAACCGAGGGCAATAATTTTGTCTTCACCGTTACGAAGTCAGGCGCGACGACAGTCAGCCATAATGTTTCGTATGCGACGGCGAATGTTTCCGCTTCGGCGGGAAGCGACTATACGGCGAAGAGCGGGACGCTGACTTTCACGTCAAGTGAAACGACAAAGACGGTCTCCGTCACGACGGCGGATGACTCTGTGTATGAGGCCATTGAGACGTTCAATCTCAATTTAAGCAGCCCGACGAATGGCGCGACCATCACGGACAGCCAGGGTGTCGGTACGCTATACGATAACGATCCGGCGCCAATACCGGTCAGGAATGTTGCGGGCGTTGTGCAGTCCGGGTTCCATGATGTTATTACGGACGTTCCGGGGTTTTTCACGATTTACGAAACCTATGAGACATCGTCCAGCCAATTGATTTATCTCAACGCCGATATCGGCTTCTGCGTCACCAGCACCACGCTGACCACAGGGTACAGCTGGACCGGCAATGGCTGCGAGATGGTCAAGAACTAGGCCGGGCCCGTTCATTCAACGCTCTGCTCATTGAAAGACAATTATCATGATCAAGCTTCCTTTCTTCACGCCTGTCATCTTTGTCCTTGCCGCCTCTGCAGCGCTTGCTGAGGATGCGCCGGCTGACAAGATCGTTTGCCTGAGCGCAGACGGCGCGGTGATTTACACATCCAAAACCAACGACATCGCCGCCTTTGAAGCCTCGCGCAGCGATCTTTCCGTAGCGCACGCCCAAGAGATCCCGGGACGCAACGCCACGATCTACTATTTTGAGCCGGGCAATGTGCGCTGCGTGGTGCGCAACACCTGACGTCCGGCGCCCGTTCCGCCGGTCCTTAAAAGTTGCGTTGGTTGCGTTCTCGTTGCTGATTTCTTTCAAAAAGAAAGGCCCGCCAATGTTGTCCGCCCGTTCTTTCCGCCGGATCGTTTTCGCCGCCGCGCTGACGGCAACTTGTCTAGCGGCAAGCGGACATGCGCAGATCATCGAAATCCCTGAATCGGGCGAGCTGCCGGACCCATTGCCGCAACTTTTACAAGGCGATGCAAACGGCGTCGATCTTGCTTCCGGAACATTTAGCACCTCCGCGACAGATGTGGTGATCGGCCAGCCTGGCGCGGGCGGGCTGGCCTATTCGCGCAGCTGGATCGGCGGCGGCTGGCGGGCGGATTCGTTCGGTTCCATCTCCAGCGACGCATCAGATTATACGGTCAGCGTGGGCGGCGGATCGGAAACGTTCGCCCTGTCGGTTTCGACCTATACGCCGGAGAACAATAACGGCTCGACGCTTACCAGCACGGCGTCGATCTTCACCTATACGACAAGCGACGGGACGGTCTTCACCTTTGACCGCACGCTCGCAGGGGATGTTGTCGCCAGCGCCGACGAGGCGGTGCTGACCAAAGTCACGGCGCCGAACGGCGCGGTGACAGACTATCATTACAAGACCGCATCAGTCGGCGGCGAGACCCGCGCGCGGCTGCAGTCCATCGCCAACAGCGTCGGCTATCAGTTGCATCTCACCTATTTTGACGACAGTCCCGCCACCACCGGCGAACTCAACGGCAATTGGCTGCGGGTGACAAAGGCGACGGGTTTTAACCGCACGATCGATTATTGCGCCCCGACCGCGAATACCTGCAGCTATTCGCAAAGCTGGCCGGAGGCGACCTATACGGGGCTCACGCATCAGATCTTGACGGCGACGGACCCGGTCGGGCGGGTCACGACCTATACATATTCAGGCGGACGCCTGACCAAGGTCAAATATCCGGGCAGCGCCATCGACAATATCACCATCACTTATGATGGAACGACGGGACGGACGAAGACCCTTAATCGCGGGTTTGCAACATGGTCCTACGCTTATTCCGATACGGCGACCGAACGCACGACGACCGTGACGCTGCCGGGCGGCGGCACGCAGGTGGTGACAACAACCATCGCTACCGGCCTCGTCAAGTCCGACAAGAACGCGCTCAATCAGACGACGAGCTATCTTTACGATACGGCGGACCGGTTGACGCGTGCAACGGCGCCGGAAGGCAATTACGTTTCCTACGCCTATGACGGGCGCGGCAACCTCACCACAACGACAATCGTCGCGAAGTCGGGCTCTGGGCTTTCCAACATCGTCACGTCCGCGACCTATTCTGCGACCTGCTCAGACCAGAAGACCTGCAACAAGCCAACGACAACGACGGACGCGCGCGGCAAGGTGACGAACTACGTCTATAATTCCACTCATGGGGGCGTCACGAAAATCACCGCGCCGGACCCGGACGGCGCGGGCGCGCTCGTCCGCCCGGAAACACGCATCACTTATGCCCAAAAACAGGCGCGGTATAAGACCGGAACATCGACCTTCGCGAACGGCCCGCTGATCTGGGTCCCGACCGAGACCTCGGCTTGCT
>Ga0209633_10001937_pt1 | contig 20539 bp, 19 predicted proteins | sample Cruoilmetagenom1_FD_187290 | JGI IMG/M metagenome (GOLD analysis project Ga0209633, IMG submission 187290) | Oil polluted marine microbial communities from Coal Oil Point, Santa Barbara, California, USA - Sample 1 (SPAdes) (version 2) | ecosystem: Environmental > Aquatic > Marine > Oil seeps ... | reverse complement strand
CCGGTCTAAAAGTACAAAAATCTTGAAATAGCTCGCTATTCCTGCAACTTTTGTACTTTTAGATCGAACAAACCTGACCTAAATCCGTGTGCCTACTTGGGGAAGTTATTTCGTCCCCGTTCCTAAATTTAAAAATGTCCTGTCAGATATCTGCGTTTTAATCTGCCTCGAATATAGATTGCTGCAGCATTCATAACCGCAATAAGAAAAACAAGAAGTAGTGTGGTTACAAAAACCATCGGTTTTCCGGCCTCTGCGTTGCGGGACTGAAAGCCAACGTCAAAAATATGAAACCCGAGATGCATAAAGCTTCTTTCAAGATGCACAAAGGGAAAATAGCCGTCTATCGGAAGTTCCGGAGCCAGTTTTACTACTCCGACAAGCATCAGAGGGGCTACCTCTCCAGCACCTCTTGCCATAGCCAGTATTAAGCCGGTAAGGATTCCGGGCATTGCCTTTGGAAGCACAATATTTTTTATGGTCTGCCATTTGGATGCCCCGCAGGCAAGAGAGCCTTCCCGCAGTGACGTGGGAACCGCGGCCAGCGCTTCTTCGGTTGCAACGATAACTACCGGAACTGTAAGCAGCGCCAGGGTCAGGGATGCCCATAAAATTCCTCCGGTTCCGAAAACAGGATTTGGAAGTCTTTCCTGAAAAAAAAGATTATCTATGCTCCCGCCTATTATATATGCAAAAAAACCGAGCCCGAAAACACCATATACAATCGAAGGTACTCCGGCAAGATTGTTTACGCATATTTTAACCAGGGATACCATGCGCCCCTGTTTTGCATATTCACGCAAATAGAGAGATGCCATAATTCCGAAAGGAGCTACAAAGACAACCATTAACAGTGTCATTGCAACAGTGCCGAAAATTGCAGGCATTACTCCGCCTTCGGTGTTGGCTTCTCTTGGCCGGGTTGTAAGGAATTCGTACCACCTTGAAAAATATATTTTTGTTTTTTCAAAAAAAGTCACGCTGTTGGCAGGATAAAAGCGGACTATCTCGGACAGCTTTATAATTTTTTCTGTTCCATTGACATCTTCCAGAATAAGCAAAAATTTATTATTGATATTTTTTTCAGCATCAACTTTTGTTTGAACTTTTTTATACTTTATTTCGAGCTCTAATAAGCTTTTTTGATAATCCTGTAAGGCGGATTTATATAGCTTGCTTTGCTCACCGTGCTTTATCTCAATCTTTCGCAGTGCCAGACGTTTTTCTTCTATAAGATGATTTATCTGTCCAATATCTTTTTTTTCTATTTTCAGAATTTTTTTTCTTCGGTGCAGCGCTTTCCGGTGTTCTTGTTTAAGCAGTCTTATATCTTTTTCCAGGAAGTTGAATTCAACCCTGTTTTTGTCAAGCTGCAATCCTTTGATAAACCCGATAAAAGGTCCCCATTCCATACGTTCAATAAAAAAAATATCTTGCGGCTCTGACAGTTTGTTTATTTCATAATCTGCAATCCATACATAATCTTCATTATAAAGATCGAAATTGCCTGTTTTATAAAGTGTTCGTTTAGCAAGGCTGCTATCGGCTTGAGCAGCATCCGTTTTAAAAGTTTCTTTCCGTCCAGGTTCTCCAGCAATAATTTTTGAATTATTGAGATTTAACTTATATACAGGGGCCGGATAAAATGTGGTAAGTCCTTTTACTATAATAAGGCATAAAAAACCGGCCACCATTAGCATTCCCACCGCCAGGGCTCCGCCCATGGTCCACAAAAAAGGCTCACCACGGGCAGTCAGGTTTTGTCCTGTTATTTTGCTGTTTTTTTTCATAATTCGCTATATTATAATCCTTCCGGCTTTACAGTTGCAGCGTTTTTTTACGAAACCTGATCCTTACAATTTCCGCCACGGTATTAATTACAAAGGTCATGGCGAACAGAACCAGTGCGGCCATGAACAGGATTCTGTATAATGTGCCGTCTTTAACGGCTTCGGGCAGCTCAACCGCAATTGTTGCTGAAAGTGCCCTCAGTCCGTTGAAAATATTCATGTCGATTATGGGAGTGTTGCCGGCGGCCATGACTACAATCATGGTTTCACCAACTGCCCGCCCCATGCCGATCATTATTGCCGAAAAAATTCCACTAAGTGCGGTCGGCAAAACAACATACAGGGCGGTTTGCCAGGGTGTGGCTCCGCATCCCAGGCTGGCAGCGCGGAGATGATCCGGGACAGAAGTCAAAGCATCATCTGCCAGTGTGTATATGATTGGAATAACTGCAAATCCCATAGCAAAGCCGACAATAAGCGTATTCCGTTGTGCATAAGCTCCTATAATGGAATTTCTGGCATCCAGCCCGAGCAGGGTCGCAATTTTAGCAATCGCAAAAGAAAATATAATGGCAATTGCAGAGATACAAAACCACCTTGCAAGATCGAAAAATGCCGCATTAACAACGGAAATCCTTCCATAAAATTCGGCAATATAGCGCCCCGCTAATTTTGAAAGCAAAACTGCCGCTGTTAAAAAGGATAGAGGGAGAGCCAAAAGGAAGAGAAATGGTTCCGCGACTGATTCATCAAAATTTAACCATGCTTTAAAGTCTCCATAAAACATAATTTTTTCAGCAACAGGCCCCATGCCGTATGAAATAACAATACCAGATGCTATTACAATAATGAGCAGCGTGAATTTAAGGCCGCCTTGCCATCGGGTAGCCATGTGTAAAGGTATGAGCTGCCATAAAAGAGCCGACAGCATCAAAAAAGCGGGGATTATCAAAACAGAAAGTATAATTGCCGGTAAAATTTTTTCCACTACCGGAGCGAGTACAAGCGCTGCAACAAATCCCAGAATTACAGAAGGAAGCGAGGCCATCATTTCCATGGTCGGTTTGATGATATTTCTTGTACGTGTACTAAGAAACTCAGAAGTATATATAGCCCCCAGAATTGCTATGGGAATTGCAAAAAGAAGCGAATAAAAGGCAGCTTTGACCGAACCGAAAATAAGAGGTATCAGAGAAAATTTTTGTTCATAATCGTCCGTTCCGGCGGAAGACTGCCAGGTATAAGTCGGTTCAGTGTAACCTTCGTACCATATTTTACTGAAAAGTGTTGCAAAGGTTGTTTCCGGATGGGCAACATCGAACTCCGCCAGCTTAACCTGGCCATTTTTTGTTATACGCAGCAGGCCGTCAAGCTTGGGAGCAAGCAGAATGCCGGCGACCTGCCCGTTTTTGCAGCCTGGAAAACGCAAAATGCTTTTTTGGCTTGTTGCGTGAAGTATTTCGGCTGCGCCTGACTTGCAGGCTGCTGCAAAACTTTTTCCCCGACCTGAGGTGGCCAGCATTACGACCGGTTCACCTTTTTCTTTTAAGGTTCGGGCCTTGACTATGGCTTTACCATCAGCAGTGCCCCTTTCCTCTTTGTTGATGATAAAATATATATCAAGCGCCCCGTCATTGCCTCCGGCTACAATCGACTGACCTCCAGGCAGAAATTTAAAAACCGTCAATTCCACCTTCTCCGGAAGCAAATGGAAAATTTCAGCCAGAAACGGAGCATTGAAGTCTTCGGTATTATATCTATATATTCTTCCGTCAGCAATGCTGATCAATACCATGTCTGCATCTTCTGTAAGAAGTACGGAATGGATGGTAAGATTTTTCGGTAAAGGCGGAAGGATGGTTTTTTTTATTTTTGTACGCCTCTTTCCGGTTAGAAGATTTATTTTTGATTTAATTCTGCTTAAAAAAACTGAACCTTCGGCATCAACAGTGACAAATGCCTTGGCGCTACGTTCTGCCTCCCCTGTAATATGGTAATCAACGGCGATTACAGGTTTATTTTCAGAACTTACCTTTACGGGCGCTTCAATTTTGATTCTGAAGCCGATTTTTCTGTACTGCCCCCCGGAAATCCTTGAATAAACAAAGGTGCCGTCAGTGCTGTCGCGGTCATCCAGAGCTTCCAGATTTTTCGGGATATTTTTTTCAGTAATTATATTAATATCAAAAACAGTCATGGCGAGCCTGACACTTCCGTCTGAAAAACCGAATGCAAGATGTTCTCCATTGGTTGTTTTTGAAAATGCAGTAATCTCCTTTTCATCAAAATCTACTGCCGGAGATTTAAGCCTGAAACCGGTTTTGGCATGAAACAGACTGATTTCACCGTTTTTTTGAATAAGTACGGATACTGTTTTATAGTCATCAATACCCATAAAGAGAAGATCATCGGATTGTTTTTCGATTGTATAGCTATAAGTTTTGTTAATTGTGCCGTTTTTAAAAAGCGGCACAACCTTTACAATAAGAAATAGAAGAATGCAGAGTACTGCGGCTATTACCAGGATACCCCCGGTTGTAATAACCCGGTCAGCAATCAGGTCGGCAATCAGGACTATCTTTCTTGTTTTTTTATTCCGTTTATCCGGAATTCCGGCAGGTGCCCTGTTGTTATTCATTGTATTAATGCAGTCCTATGGTTTTGAGATCTTTTTCTGCAATAAAATTCGACACAGGATAGTATCCATCTTTTATTACAACAGTCTGACCCTGTTTTGAAAAAATATATTTGATAAACTCACCCCGCAAAGGCTCCAGGTTATAATTAGGCTTTTTGTTGACATATACATATAGAAATCTTGCCAGAGGATAATCTCCGCTGTATGCATTTTCGGCATTTGCATCAAACGAGTCCTCACCATATTCCACTGCCAGCGGCACAGTCCTTACATCGGCTGTTTTATATCCAACACCGGAGTATCCTATTCCGTATTTATCGGATGCAATACCCTGTACAACTGCCGAAGATCCTGGCTGTTCCTTGACGCTGTCCTTATAATCTCCCTTAAAAAGTGCTACTTTTTTAAAGTATCCGTAAGTCCCGGAAGCAGAGTTACGTCCATATAATGATATTGGTTGATCAGACCAGTCGCCTTTTAATCCGAGATCGCCCCATGTTCTGATATTTCTGGATAAACCTCCTTTGCGGTTCTTTGAAAAAATTGCATCTACCTGCTGAAGTGTCAGGGATTTAATCGGGTTATCCTTATTAACAAATACTGCCAGCGCATCCACTGCAACTCTGACACGTGAAGGCTTGTACCCGAATTTTTTTTCAAAAGCATCCTTTTCTTTCGGCTTCATTTGCCGTGACATGGGGCCAAATTGGGAAGCGCCCTCAATCAGGGCTGGAGGCGCAGTTGATGAGCCTTTACCTTCGATTTCAATTTTTACACCAGGATATATGGAGTGAAAGCCCTCTGACCAAAGAGTCATAAGATTATTCAAGGTATCGGAACCAATTGATTTTATGTTGCCCGAAACCCCGCTGACCTTAGTATAAGCAGGGAGATTTTTATCTACCTCAAGAGCATGCGATGATACTGCCAGAAATATGACTGTCATTATGATGACACCTGAGTTGATTAGCTTTGTAATCCATTTTTTCATAATTTTACCTCCTATATAATATTTGTGAAATATTTTTTCCAATTTCCTTTTAAAAAAAATATATTCGACAAATGTTAGGAGAATATTAGGAGAATGATAGAGAAATGTTAAAATAAAAATAAATTTTTGTAACCGTTCACGGATTCAAAGGTTGCTATGATATATATTGATTTTGTGCGAGCGTAGGGGCGAACCTTATGTTCGCCCTTTAATTATTCGCACGTTTTAAGGACGAACATATAAGGAACAGGGATGAATTAACTTCCCCAGGCAGGCGCTGTGATTCATGGTTGGGAAAGTTATTTCGTCTTTATTTCTATAAGTTCTTCCTGAAGTTTTCCGAGTTTCTTTTTAAATTCATCTGCCACTATATCAACATCTTCGGAGTTTATTATTACAGTCGGTGTTAGCAAAATTATAAGCTCTTTTTTACTTATAACATCTTTGGAATATCCAAAAACAAAACCAAGGATCGGTATTTTTGAAAGAAAAGGCACACCTGAACGAGAACGCTCTCTTTTTTGACTTATCAACCCTCCTATAGCTATAGTCTGCTTATGTTGCACTGAAATGGTTGTGGTAGCGGCTCTTTTAAAAAAAGAAGGGTATGTAGAACCTTGACTGCCTACTTCAACGCTTCCTTTGACTTCGCTGACCTCTTCCATTATTTCCATAGTTACAAGTCCACGTTCATTTATATGGGGAGTAACTTTGAGGATAATGCCTGTATCCCGGTACTGAATAGATGTTTCCACCATAGGTTCGGATGAATCTGTATACCTGTATTCTGCCGTTGAAATAGGCTGTTCCGTTGTTATTTCTATTGAGGCTTCTTTATTGTCCGATGCTATCACAGACGGTGTTGAAAGGACATTAACTTTGCCGTCATTAGCGAGAGCGTGCAGGGTTGAATTTAATCTGTCCACTTTTTCAATAGTATATTTTAACCCGGACTCAATGGCTGCGGCTCCTCCGGTAATATCCAGATTCATATCATAGCTGCCGCGTACCTTGTTTTTGGAGTATGTCCAGTCAATTCCCATTGCTGTGCTGTCGTCCAACTGTATTTCTGCAATCATGCACTCTATCAACACCTGCCTGGGAAGAACATCAAGTTTTTTTAAAAGTGTATCTATAATATGGTAATCTGAAGGAATGGCTTCTATAATAAGAGCATTTCTGATCTTGTCAGCGGTGATTGAAACTTCTTCCTTTAAAGAGCCTGTGCCTGTTTTTTCAGCGCTTACTTTTTTGAGGTTTCTTTGAAGTGGTTTCTTGTTTTGAGGTGTTTCCTTGTTCTGTTTATCTTTTTCAGGCCTTTCGGTTTTATTAAAAATTTCTTCCAGGAGATCATGAAGATCCTCAGCATCTCCGTTCTGGATAGAATAAACATATATTCTTGGTTCAACATCAGGGCTGGCAGTGTCGATTGTTTTGATAAACTCATCAACAGAACCAAAAATATCCGGTTTGGAACTGACTGCCAGGATTGCGTTAAGATGCTCTACAGCTATAAATTTGATCCCCTCATCTTTTCCTTTGCGGGAAACCATTGAAAATGCCTCGTTTAAAGTTTGCACGAGTTCACTTGCATCGGAATTTGCTATTTTGTACATTTTGAAATTTAGCTTCTTAAATAGATCTACATCAAAAACATCTGCAAGCATAAGGATTTTCTTTATATTTGCCAGCCTGTCAACAACCAGAAGAGTATTTGTTGAATCATGGGAAAAGACTGATCCTGCGGAAGAAAGGAAGGGTTTAACTATTTTTTCTATCTCGGCAGCGGCAACATACTTAACCGGTATGATCTGGATCAGCATGCCGCCTTTTAATAAAATATCCTTTTTTATGACCCCTTTTTCTTTTGAAATTAATTTACGCGGAAGGTTGTCCGCTGTAGTAATCTGGTAAACACCATCCTCTTGAACGGCGGCCAGACCATTTATTTCCAGAATTTTCAAAAAAATAGGGAACAAATCTTTTTGGCTGAGTTTTTTGGATATATGGATTGTAACTGTGCCTCTGATTGAAGGATCAACAACATAATTTATTTTCAACAGATCGCCAAAAGTCTTAATAACCTCAAAAATATCGGCATCATCAAAATTAAACATAATATCTTTTGAATCATTTCCAATGCGGTCTTCATCCTGACTGTCAGGCTGCACTGAAACATGCTCAGCAGAACCGTTTCTGCCAGGTTCCGGAATCGAAATGCCCGCTTTGCCATTCTCTGCCCATGTTATTAATACGGAACTTAACAGCATTGCGACAGAGGCTGCAAAGAATAACAGGGCATGGGATATTTTATATTTTTTTACGTCTTTATTCATATAGTTATCTTTTTGAAACCTGAAAGTTTCTACTTACTTATGCTGCAATCGGGTTCTTTCTTTTGATTTTTGAAGCTGTCTGGGCGGAGGCTTCCGCACGTTTGCTTTTTTAATGGTCAGTCGTTTTTTTGAGGGTAACTTTAATCTTGATTTTGGTTTATCCGGATTAATCAAAAGGAGTTCGGTCTTGACACTCCCTTCTTTTAAAATTATCCTGTCTGAAAGTATTGTTTCGACAGTGGCAGAACCAATTTTTTCACCCTGTTTAATCCATGCTGCCTTTTGCTTTGGCCTCCTGCGTTTTTTTTTATCAGCAATCAGGGCGGATCTGTTTTCATTAACTATCAGGATTCCATACAAAATACAATCTGCATTGGATTTGTACTCTTTTGTTTCCTTTGCAGCGGGCCCTGTATCTGCAGGGCTTCTGTCCGGATTAAAAAGATCCTGATCAATAAAATCTGCATACATAGTTAAATCGGGTTTTATTTTTTTTATTTTTTTTTCAGAAAATTGCCTGATTTTTTTTACTTGCCTGGCATGGACTCCATTTTTTTCAGGTTCATTCCAAATCCGGTAAATCTTTACCGTAAAGAAAATAATCAAAAGAGTCAGCAATATATTTACAGGCAGCAGTTTGGTTCTCATTATATTTTTTTCATATATCCCGCAATCGTCAGGGTAGAATTGATTTCATAGGAATCCTGTTTTACACGAAAGCGTTTTCTTTTTTTTCTGACCCTGATTCTGATCTCTTTTATAGTCAGATAGGTGGCAGAGGTTTCTATTTTGTAAAGAATTTTCCTTAATGCCCTGGTATCTGAAACAATACTATATTGAACAGGGAGAATAGTATAATATTCCGTTTTAACAGGATCAAGAATCTTCATTGTTTTTAGTTCAACACCGCTTTCAGCTACTATTTTGTTAAGTTTGTTCTGAATTTCCACAGTGGCCAGGGCAGGGGTATTACTCCTTAAAAGCACTGCTCCGGAACGTTTGATTTTTTTTTTAACCTCTGCCAGGCTTGCAATCAAAGCTTTTTTTTGCCCTATTGCAGTTTTGTACCCAGCCAGCATTCTGCTTTTAATCGTAATTTCGTCTTCCAGCCTGTCGAAATAATCAAATGCCGGATTAACAAGATATTTATAGCTGGTCATCAGCATCAGCACAATACTGATTCCAATCAGGTATTTTCTATTATTATCGGCGGTTATTTTAAAATTCAATTAAGCGTCATTCCTATTTTAAAACGTTCTTTACCCTCTTTGTCTTTTACTATGGTCGATTTAAAGCTTACATTTTTAAACATGGACGACTGTTCCAGAACAGGAATCAGCTCTGAGGCGATAGCCGCATACCCTTCTATCTCTACTCTGTTATGTTTAAGGGTAATATTTTTTATCCAGGCATCTTTTGGAATAACAGCGGCCATGGTGTTTATAATGCTAAGAGCTGATTTGTTATCTCTTTTAAGTTTATTTATATGAACCAGTCTTTTTTCGATATTAGTATATTCTTCCCGTAGTTTATCTATTTTTTTAATTTCAGGTTTGAGAGTAATAATTTCAGCATTTATACGGCTCAGCATTATTTTTTCTTTAAAAAAAGAACTTCCGGCCCAGCCAGATAGAGTAATTAAAAATAATATAAGAAGAATTAAAAATATATTCCATCCAGTTCTGTTCGGTTTTTTTAATAAATTTGCAGGAGCCAGGTTAATATTCAGCGGAAGACTGGAGACCCCTTTTTTTGCCAGTCCGTAAGCTGTTTCAAACCCTAAGGGCAAAGTATGTCCGGTAACCTCTGAAAATGCAAGAATCTTTAACCCGGTTTTCTCCATAACTCTTTCAGGAATTTCTGTTTCAAAAAAGTCTTCCGGAAGAGCCGGACCTGTTAATACAATTTTTAACTGATCAGTCGATTTTTCAGTTTGAGCTGTTTTTTGTTGTATAATTTCTATTTCATTGATGAGAATTTTTTCAAGCGAAAAATTTTTATTATTTTTAAAGGTAATATGTCTGGAATATTCCAGTATGCCATTTTTTTTTAAATTGACTTCCATCTGATCATAATCAATATCCGCTATAATCATCAAAGAAGTATCAGCGGCCATGTCCAGCACGCCCTCAAATGCATTCACAAGGGCAGTAGAGCTGAATTCTATCCCTGAAAATAATATCCCGATTCTTCGGCAGGCTTGAATTATTGAATCTATTTCATTCTTTTTGGCTGCTGCGATTAAAATTTCAAATCTGCTTTGCTGTTCATCCCTGTTAATTACAGTAAAATCATAATAAAGCTCGTCAACTGGAAAAGGAAAATATTTTCCGAGTTCATAGGCCAAAGTAGCGGCAAGATTTTCCTCAATCGCAAGGGGAAGGTCTGTATATTTAAGGAGCAATTTATTTCTTGGCAGCCCCAAAAAAATGTAATCCGGCTTGATACTGTTTTTGATAATAAAGTTGTTGATAATTTCTGCTGTAAGCCTGCTGGTCTCTTCTGGTGATTTTCCGTCCGGAAGGGGAAAAGAAGTATATTCGACCGGAACTAAAGCTTTAAATGTTTTTTTTAGATGCAAAAGAAAGATGTAATCTTTTTTTATATCAATTCCAATGCTTGATTCGAGCAGCAAATTAACTCTCCCAATTCCTGATAATATCAATTTCAGAATCAATTATAAAGTCAATCCAGCGTGTTATCCTGAAACCTTTTTTTTCTTTCGAGTCTATTTTTATCAAAACTCTTAATCCTTCTTTAACTTTACTCCCGTTTATTCCGCCAAAGGAATCAATGGAATAGAATGGTGACATTTTAAGAGAAATATAAGGCTTGATACTCAGATAAATGTCAGGATCAATAATATCGTTTAAAGCTGAAAGTCTTTTAATCTCTTCTTCGCCACGGGAGGTTATTATTTCACGGGCTGCGATTTCAGTCATTTCGGGCAAGGCGAGCAGCATTTGCCGGGAAGCTGCATTTATATTGATCTTGTCAGTTTGTGTATATATGGTGACCATACTTTCAAGCCCGCCGTAAAAAATATCGGCTGTTATTCCTTTAACAAGCAGCAGTTCCTCAATTGCATCAAAATCTTCATCCTTGCATTCATAAGGATCATCAAGAGACTGATAATAATCGTCTTCTGCGCCATTAATCCGATGCAGGTTATCTTTATCCCGCCAGTCTATGATGGAGTCTGCAATAGTGTCCTTTTCGCTGTCGTCAAGATCGAACCTATTCAAAAGCATCAGTAGCATACCCCTGGTTGCTTTATTGATATTTATTTTCCCGCTTTCATTGGAAATTTTAACTTTATATTCCCCTTCGCCGAATAATATCGGAGGGATATTTGCCCCGACCCGCCATTCAATGAGATCCTCATCAACAGCATCAGTATTATCATCATCACCAGCATAATCTTCCATTGGAGATTGAGGTTTTTGCATACCGGTAGATGTCGTAGATCTCTCTTTGATCAATTCCGCCACAGCCCTGTTCACACCTGCCAGGGCGATGTAATACCCTTGTGTGCTTTCTTTAAAATTACGTGTTATGTTTATTTCCGTTTTCATGGCATAGCAGAATTCACCCACAATAACTGCCAGCAGTGTTATAACCCATAATACCATCAAAAGCGCCAGGCCTTTTTCTTTGTTTATTTTTGTTTGACTTTGCATCTTGTGGTTCCGTCGAAATGTAAATATTCGCCTCCGTTCCTAACCCGGCATAGCCGGAACTAAAAAAAATTATCACGAAAACATGAAAGTACGAAAACACGAAAATTTGAAAGTTATTGCATTTTGTGTTTTTGTGATTGCCTTTTAGCTTTTCTGCCAGGAAAAATACGAATTTTAGTAAGGAACGACTCAAATGATTGCTAATCCTTCATCTTTTATTTGTCGTACGAAAGGATTATCATCACTGAAACTATCAAGATTGAATGGCAGTGGTTCAAGCCGATCATCTACAGATATTGCCAGCTTTGTCAATCTTATACGTTCTTCAAAACGGTCGTTGCTTATTTGAGGAGAAACAATTGCCACATCTATGTCACTCCATTTATCCACCTGTCCCCTGGCATAGGAGCCAAAAATATAGGCTTTGGAAATATGGAATCCAGATAGGCGAAGTTTATCGAGAAATAATTGAACATTTTTTAAAACTATAGATTCGATTTCAGCCATATAAAAACTTCTTTAATTTTTTGCAGTTCCCGTGCAGTGAACTGCAAGGTACATTTTTTTCTAAATTCTTTTTTGTAGTCAGGATATCTGGATTCAAGGTTAAATGCTGTAATCCTTATTAGAGTATGCTGCTGCTCTTCAGTTATTTTTATATGAGCTTCTTGGGCTAATCTTAATAAATTGTGAGAGCGAGGCACCTGTTGATTGGTATTTTTGACAAGTACCGTTTTTATAATTTTCTCAACAGCAAGATGTCCAAAGAAAAGCGCATAAGAATAATCTTTTTTTTCAAAAAGATGTTTTGCAACATGGAGAGATTCTTCCGCTTCGGATGCCCAAAAATCAATAATTTTTTTTTCGATCCATTGAATGGTTCCCCGTTCCTTACGCCGGAATTGGAATAATGACTGTTAATTGATCGGTTTTAAGATCTGTCTTTAATTTCAACTTTACCGCTGCCGGCATGGCCTGAATCTCCCTGCCATCCCATTCATCATGCCACATGGCCGAATCATTCTCATCAATTTTTCCAAAATACTCAATTTCAAAATATATAATATTATTCAGAAGGCTGGTAAAGGATTCATCCGTATCCGTTTGGCTCTCATTGGTCAGCAGATACTTAAAATTTTCCTTGAAGACTAATTTTTTTTTATCAGTTGTCTGATTTTTTTGCAATTCATCTTCCTGTAATTTATATTTAACGTAGATCAGTCCTCTGGCTCCGCCTGGCATCAGGGAAAGAGCGGAAACAAATTCCAGCGATTTTGCTTTACCGTTAAAAATTAAATTTTTTTCACCCTCGTCTTTGCCATAATACGGATAAGCCGATTTTATCTGACGTTTCAGCAAATTCAGCACTATACGATATCGCTGGCGATTGTTGATATCCTGCTCCCCTTTTTCCCAGGCTCTGATACCAACCCTTAATCCGCAAAACAGAATAGCTATACTGATTGCAAAAATAGTAAAAGTAATCAACAGTTCAATCAGGGTAAAGCCATTTTTATTTTTGAATGGACAGTTTATTTTCCATTTCAAACATTTCATCTGAATTTGATAATTTTAATGTTTTTAAGCATATTTTTCGGCCGCCGGTTTTTTTTTCAACTGATACCTCTATTTCAAAAAGTTTTACAGGCATTTTGCTGTCATCTTCATCTTCATTCATAATATTAAATGGTTTGATTTCAGCCCGCCATTTATATTCATTATTCAAATCTTCTTCAATACTCTTTGCAACAGTATCTTCTTCAAGGAGCATTTGATTCATTTTTTCCCTGGCCAGAAAAATAGCTTTGGTGTAATCACCTGCGATTTTGCTTGATTTCAGACCGCCTGAAAAAAGCTGCATTATCGTAACCAGGGAAATGGTCAATATTACAAGGGAGACCAGTATTTCTATTAAAGTAAAACCAAAAGAAGAATTTTTAAGCTTTAAGGGATAGGAGTTATTAATTTTCAATTGTTACAATGCCCGTGATGGTGTCAACTTTAATGCTGAAAGTTTTAGCCTTTTTTCCGGCCAGCGTAATAGTTCCTCCGCTGCAACATCCATTTGGGAAAAAAATAAAGCTGAATTTTTTCTGGTCGACCTCCTCTCCATTATAGTCTATTTTTTTTATAATTACTCCTTCCGGCAGCTTGTATTTTTTTACATTTTTATCGTCCGGTTTATCGTCCGGTTCTTTATCGGAATCTTTTTTGTTTATAATAGAAAGGGTTTTATTGGCAAAATCTATACCGGCAGTGCAGGTTATTTTTTCCATAGCGGCCATGTTCCTGCAATATCTGAGCGCTGAAGCTGTCTTTTTTGCGGCTGTTTTTAATTCCATTCTGGCAATGGCGCTGCCTGTAACCGGCACAATTAGAGCCGTCATCAGTCCCATGAGAATCATGACAATCATCAGTTCCAGCAAAGTAAATCCTGAATAGTTCAACTCCGGATCAGAATTTGCGTTATTCATTAATATCCTTATAGTTGACGATATCCTTATCTTCTTTTTCGCCTCCGGATTTTCCATCTGCTCCGTATGAGATAATATCGTATTCCCCTTCTTCACCCGGGCATTTATATTCATAAGGGTTCTGCCAGGGATCCGTAGGAATTCTTTTTGGAATATACGGTCCGTCCCACTTGTCTGAGTTGGAGGGTTTCTCCCTCAACACTTCCAGCCCTTCCTCTGTAGTTGGATAGCGGCCCATATCAAGCCGAAATGTATCAAGTGATGTTTCAAAAAGGGAAATCTGGACTTTGGCGGTTTTTTGCCTTGACTTGCCCACCTTGCCGAACATTTTCGGGCCGACCAGGGCGGCCAAAAGACCAAGAATAACCATTACAATAAGAATTTCAATTAATGTAAAACCATTTTTATTAACCATTTATTTCGTCCCCGTTCCTAAAAAGGCATATCGTTAACACTGAATATGGCCATGAGCATGGAAATGACTATAAAACCTACGACTATCCCCATTATCAGAATCATGGCCGGCTCAAGCAGGCTGATCAGTTTTTTTACCGTACTTCTTACGACGCTGTCATAATTATCTGCCACCTTGATAAGCAGTTCATCTATTTTTCCGGTTTCCTCTCCCACGATTACCATCTGCACAGCAAGAGATGGGAAAAGATTGCTTTCCCTCAGCGGTTTGGAAAATCTTTCACCCTCTTTGACTTGATCACATATTTTATCCATGCTGCCGGCTATAAAACTGTTGCCGATGATATCTTTAACCAGTTTCAGCGCCTCAAGAACAGGCACTCCGCTTTTAAGCAGTGTACCCAGGGTTCTGGCAAACCTGGCTGTCTCCAGATTTTTAATAATTTTTCCAGTCAGGGGAAAATTAAAAAGCGATCTATCAAAATTAAACTTGCCTGCTTCTGTTTTAATATATTTTTTTATAAAAAAAATTGCTGCACCGATTACAGTTATTATCAGCCACCAGTATGTTTTCAAGGCAGCGCTTAAACCGAGTAAAATGCTGGCAGACAAAGGAATGGTCTGGCCCATATCTGCAAAGATTACAGAAAATTTAGGGATTACAAAGGTTAGCAGGATGATCATGGATATGCCTCCGACAGATGCCAGCAGCAGAGGATACACCATTGCAGATTTTATATAATCGGTTAATTCCCGAGAATTTTTTAAAAACTCGGCCAGTTTCTGTAATATAAGTTCCAGCACTCCGCCTGCTTCACCGGCTTTTACCATATTGACATACAAAGGAGAAAAAACATCAGGGTATTTGGCAAATGCTCCGGAAAGATCATTTCCTTCATGAACATTTTTCAAAATATCCCGAATCAAGGTCTCAAATTTTTTATTTTCGGTAATATCAGCGATGATTGCAAGGCTGCGGTCGATTGGAAGCCCCGCATTCAGCAGCGTTGAGATATCCTGAGTAAATAACATTACATCGGTTTTGGAAACTTTATTAAAAAAAGCAAAAAAATCATTCAATCCGGATTTTCCGCCATCTAAGGAAGTAATCCGAATAGGGATATAGCCCATTGTATGAAGCCGGCCCACAAGCTCCTTTTCATCCCCCGCATCCATTGTGCCTTCCACTGTTTTACCGGCGCTGTCTGATACTTTGTAGGAATAGATTGTCAATTGCTATTCAACTCCTTAATGTAGCTTTTAATACTTCCGGAATTGTTGTGATGCCTGCCTTGACTTTTTCCCAGCCATGCTCCCTGAGTGTTTGCATACCCTTGTGGATTGCAAGTTTTCTTATTTTGCCAAGATCTGATTTAAGGGTAATTTCCCGCTTGATATCCCCATCAAGCGGCAGGAATTCCAGGATTGCAATCCGTCCTTTAAAGCCTGTAAAACGGCATTGTTCGCAACCTTTGCCGTGATAAAATGTAATATCTTCATTTGTGCTTCGACCGGACAGCAATTCTTCCGTAAGCTTCGATTCCGGATGGTATATTTCTTTACAATGAGGGCAGATTCTGCGCACCAGCCTCTGGGCCAGAATACCTGTAAGTGCAGAGGTAAGAAGATAGTTTTCCACTCCCATTTCAACCATGCGCGCTATGGCGCCGGTGGCGTCATTGGTGTGCAGGGTGCTGAATACCAGATGCCCGGTTAGAGCGGACTGAATTGCTATTTCAGCAGTCTCGATATCACGAATTTCACCAATCAGGATTATATCCGGATCCTGGCGTACAATCGACCTGAGCCCGCTGGCAAAGGTTAAGCCGATTTTTTGATTAATCTGGATCTGATTAATCCCTTTTAACTGGTATTCGACAGGGTCTTCAACTGTGATGATTTTTTTTTCAGAGGAATTTAACGATGATAAAGAAGCATAAAGAGTGGTTGTTTTACCGCTGCCAGTGGGCCCTGTAACCAGAATAATGCCATAAGGCTGAGTAATCAGTTCCTTGTATTGGGTGATCATATTTTCCGGAAAACCAAGTGCCTCAAAATCGAGAATAAGGCTTTCCCTGTCAAGAATTCTCATTACCAGGCTTTCACCATATAAAGTCGGAACCGTGGAAACCCTGAAGTCGATCTCCTTGCCGGATATTTTCAGCTTGATTCTGCCATCCTGTGGCAGGCGTCGTTCTGCAATGTTCATTTTGGCAATAATTTTTACTCGTGAAATTATTGCCGCCTGCAAACGTTTGGGAGGAAATTCAGCATTATGCAGCACGCCGTCTATCCGGTACCTTATTTTAAAATCCTTTTCAAAAGGCTCAAAATGAATATCACTGGCACTCATTTCAACTGCCTTGGTGATAATTTTGTTAACCAGCTTGATTATGGGCGCTTCAGAAGCCAAATCCTTGAGATGATTGATATCCTCTTCGCCTTCAGAAAGATAACCAGGCATGCTTCTGCCCATCTCTTCGATTATTTTTTCCACCGACTGGGACCCGGAACCATAGCCGGTTTCAATGGCTTCGAGAATTTCTTCCTCCACACCACTGTAAATATCTACTTCCAGGCCAAACCCAAGCTGAATAGCCTCAATGGTATAAAAATCATCCGGATCAGCCATTACAATGCTGATTTTATTATCCTTGATTGCAAAAGGATAAAACCTGGCCTGCCGCATAAATTCAATAGACAGGTTATTTAGAATTACTTGTTCTTTATGATATTCTTCAAGTGCTAACATCGGCATGAGGTATCACATTTTAAATATTGGGTTTAGGAATTGGGGAAGTTATTTCGTCCCCGTTCCTTATTCATATTTTATGTAAATTAAATTTGCAATATAAAAAGGATGTTACTCATGGGAAGGCAGTCGGACAGGGAAAGTCAGGATATCCGATCTGTATTTCACGTTTCCTGGATAAAGCCAAAATACGGCAATATATAAAAAATCAACAGGATCAGGATTCTATTGGGATCGACATGATACGAATTTGGTGAAAGATCCCTATCGCAAAGACCCATCGCCACCGCTTGAGTCGGATTTCGTCAACCCTGGAAGATATACATCATTATATATCTGGATGGCTGTATAGCCAGGCATGCCGTCAACCGGCGCGCGGTCATGCGGGGCATCAGGATTGACCACCTGTGCTGCAAATAATGCATTGTATGATTTGCCGTATTCATCGGAAAGATGGGTGGTTTGTGTGCATCCGGTTAGAAAAACCAGAGAAACCAGAGAAACCAGAAAAAGTATTGTTTTATACATTTTATCACCTTATGGGGTATTTATATCAGTTTTGGTTGATTTGTCAATCATCTCAAGGGCTTTTCGAGTCTCCCCTTTAAATTTATACATTGCGGCCATATTGCGGCAGGTATCCTGATAAGTATGGCTTTTTCTTAATAATGCAAAGGCTTTTTTATCATCACTGGTCATAATACAGCATAAGGCCAGATTTGCTTCCGCTTTTCTAAAACCCGGCTGCAAGGCCAGGCTTTTCAGTAAATCCGATTTTGCTTCGATATATTTGCCTGCCAGCAGTTTCGAAAAACCGAGATTATTATAAAAATCGGGCCGGGCCGGATTTAATGCAATGGCTTTTTGATACTGCGCCTGCGCAGCTTCTCTTTTTCCGCTCAGGTCGTAAAGCAGGCCAAGACCGTCGTGAGCAGGGGCAAATTCAGGATCTATTTGAAGCGCCTTTTTAAAATTTTTTTCAGCATTTTTAAAGTGACTGCTTTCACGGTTACATTTTCCCATCAGAAAATATATTTCAGAATTATCGGGATCATTTTCCACTGCTTTATTGAGCTGCAACAGGGCTACATCAAAAAAACCTTTATTGATCAGGTTCTGTGCAAGTTGTAAAAAATCAGGTTTAAGAGCATGGCGCAAGGCCGGATTAGCGGCATATTGCTCTTCCATTTGCGGCATGATGTTTGACTGGAAATCAGCATGTGACTTTTTTTGCCCGGTGGTTACGCATCCAGCGGTGCATATCAGGCATAAAAACGGCACAATAATTCGGATAAAGCCGAAGGCTGTTTTCATTTCATTCGCTCCATCAGGTTTATTATTGCAGGTCCCAGAATAATCAACATCAAGGCTGGCAAAATAAGCAAAATTGTTGGAAAAGTAAGTTTGGTTGAAATCTTTGCGCCGCGCTCTTCGGCAAGTTGTTTCCTTTCGGTGCGCAGGGAATCCGAATAGATTCTAATAGCTTCGGTAATATCGGTTCCAAAATTTGCAGACTGTATTAAAACATGCACAACACTGATAAGATTTTTTTCACCGTTCCGGTCCGCCAGGTTTGTCAAAACCTGTTTCCTTGGGAGGCCGCCCTTTATTTCCAGGAAATAACGCCCCAATTCTCCTGAGAGTACCGGCGCAATTGAAGAGAGTTCCTTGCTGACCCTGTCAAGCGCCATATCAAAACTCAAACCCGCCTCCATACAAATCAAAAGCAGATCAAGTATATCCGGCAATTCCTGAAAAATTTTCCTGTGCCTTGCGGCAACTTTTTTTTTAAGTAAAAAAGCAGGCAAATAATAGCCGGCAGCAATAGGAAAAAATACAAAAAGCAATCCCCTTAATTCCAGCTTGCCTGCCAAAAGAGCAACAAGAAGATAAAGCCCTCCGCAAATAATGGCCAGCAGTAATTTTAAACCGAAAAAGATAACAACCGCGCTGTGGAATCTATACCCGGCATAGCCAAGCAGCTTCCTGATACCGGCGACCTCTTCCTCGCTTTTAGGCATGGCTATCAGGCCGAAGGAGGTTAGTGTTTTTTTAAAATCGGTATTCATTCGCCGTTTTTCATAGACCCCGGCTGCTGCGCGGGAACCAAAAAGCCGCTTCATTATAACAGAACGTTTATATTTCTCTTCCAAATAATAGTAGCCATACATTACCGAGCCTGTAATCAGCAGGAAGGTAATAAATTCAACAGTAAAATTCAGCATCGCTTCTCATACCTTTATTTCGGTAAGTCTTTTCATTACATAAAACCCAAGCCCTTCGAGAAATAATGCAAAAAGAAGAATCTTTTTGCCCATTGGGTGTACAAACAGGATCGAGATATATTTGGGATTCAAAAACCAGGTCAATAACGCGAATACTACCGGTATCATGGCGAGAATCATGGAGGTAACCCGGCCTTCGGCTGTGAGGGTTTTGATCTGCATTTTCAGTTTAAACCGTTCCCTGATAGTAGTTGCAAGGCCTCCCAGTATTTTGGTGAGATTTCCGCCGGTTTCCCGCTGGATAACAAAGGTGGTGCATAGAATTTTTATATCGGCAATTCGAGGATACCTTTTTTCAAAATTTTTTATTGCGGCTTCAAAGGGCAGCCCTATGGCAATTTCATCATAAACAGCAGAAATTTCTCCGCCTATAGGCAAAGGCAAACTGCGGCCGACTTCGTGCAATGCTCCATCCAGGGACTGACCGGCTTTAAGCGCCCGGGTAATCATATCGATCGATTCGGGAAGCTGCTTTATAAGAGTTTCTTCACGTTTTTTTCTTCGATATAAAAAATAGAATATCGGGACGGATGCTCCGATAATTAAAAAGAGGAGCATAACAAAAGGATTGCGCATCAGGATAAGGGGAGGCAGCATGAAAATAAACCCCATACCCAGGGAGATGGAAAGGAACCTGCCGACCGATATAGAAGAATCAGCCGATAGCAGCAGGGATTCTATCAGGGCAGTATCCATTACCCTGGCGACTATTGATTCCAGCAAGCCTGCCTGAACATCTTCCGCTTCCGTTTCCCTGTTGGTTGAACCTCTTCTTTCCCGGGCCAGACGGTTTAGAACTTTCTCCCGGGCTGCCGCCCGCCTGTCCATATCCAGATAATAAAGGGAGAGGAAAAAAAAAGAAACCACCATAAAAACCATTACAAGAATAAAAACTTTCATTCTCTTTTTTCCTTAACTATTTATATTTTATTGACAAAATTGAATATATTCGGACTCAGTTCAATTCCGTAACTTCTCAGATGTTCGGTAAATCTTGATTCCAGACCGGTGGATGTAAAAGCGCCAAATATCTTGCCTTCCTCATCAATCCCTTTTTGTTTAAAAAGAAAAATATCCTGCAATTTCATTTTATAATTTTCGTCAATACCGATAACTTCAGATACCGACACAATCCGCCTTGTTCCATCTGCCAATCTTGCCAATTGAACTATAATATTG
>Ga0209633_10001936_pt1 | contig 20546 bp, 21 predicted proteins | sample Cruoilmetagenom1_FD_187290 | JGI IMG/M metagenome (GOLD analysis project Ga0209633, IMG submission 187290) | Oil polluted marine microbial communities from Coal Oil Point, Santa Barbara, California, USA - Sample 1 (SPAdes) (version 2) | ecosystem: Environmental > Aquatic > Marine > Oil seeps ... | reverse complement strand
ATAGGGTGTTACTTCTTCTAGTTGTTAATAGTAATTTAATAATGATAAAAAGAACTTAATTTAATTGGCTATTGTGTGTTAACATAATACACCGTTATATGGCTAAAAACTAAAATATGGGAAATATGAACTTTAAGAAATTTGCGAAAATCCTACTAAGTTTTGTAGCTATTATTTATTTCGCATACTGTACCTATTTTTATTATGTACAAAGAGATATGCTATTCCCAATTGAATACGTAAAAGTGCCAAATAATATTTCTACTAAAATTCCGGAAAGTTCAAAACTATGGATTGATAACAGTTTTGGTCAAACTGAATCATGGTATCTTCCTCCATTAAATCTAGATTCAAATCTAACTTATCCTTTGATAATAGTTGCGCACGGTAACGGCGATGTAATTGACAAATGGGTAAATACAACATCTTTTCTGAGAGAAAATGGAATAGCAATTTTATTAGTAGAATATCCAGGTTATGGACGCTCTGCCGGAAGGCCAAATCAAAAAGATATCACTGAAGTTTTAATAAAAAGTTATGACGAAATATTAAATAAACCAGAAATTGATAAAAACAAAATCACCTTTTTAGGTCAATCAGTAGGTGGTGGAGCAATTTGCTCATTAGCAAAGAAACGAAAATCAGCATCAATGATTTTGATATCAACATTTACAAATGTTAACATTTTCGCTTCACAATATTATTTGCCAAAGTTTTTGGTGAAAGATGAATTTGACAATTTATCAGTTGTTTCGAATTATGAAAAACCATTACTATTAGTGCATGGGGAAAATGATAGTTTAATTCCAATTTCGGAGGCAAAGAAATTAAAAAGTGCGGCAAGAAAGGGTGAACTTATTGTTTTAGAAGGTGGGCATAATACAATTAAAAAGTGGAGACCATTTTGGGAGGATATTGTATTTCCTTTTTTAAGTAAAAATAATTTATTATAAAAGCCACATAACCTCTTAAATAAGTTCGCCAAATTTATCAGCCTATGGCTGAGGCGTATAAAATTGACATGATAATAAATGAAGATATTTATTTAGTTTTATCAACCCCAACCTTGTTGCATAATATTAAACTTCACGTTACTACTAAATATATACTCCTTGCTAAATCTTAGCCGTTAATTTGATATGGATGAATATTTATGCATGAAATTTTCCTGAATATTTATTTATATTGTTTTACAGCCAATTAATAAATCGGAAATGGAGGCATTGTTGAGAGCAATTTCTATTTTTTTATTTTTTGTTTTATTTATTGTTACATCATGTGAAGAATCTAAATCAGGCATAAATAACTACATGCCGGATATTAAAGAAGGTAAATGGAACTCCCGGGCCAGGTTAACAACAGCCAGACAGGAATTACAACCGGTTTTGCATGAAAATAAAATATATTTAATCGGCGGCTTTAATAGCCGTCTTCAAGTTTCTTCAAAAGTGGAAATTTATGATATTGAATCTGACACATGGAGTACCGGTCCAAATTATCCACAACTTTATCATCATATAGCTGCAGCATCAGCAAATGGAAAAATTTATGCATTTGGAGGTTTTAGTGGTCAAAATTTCGGGTCGTGGGTTGCGCAAAATGAAATATATACTTACGAAGCGAATGCTTCTTCATGGGAATTTATAGGTAGAATGCCTGAAAAAATGGCAGAACATCTGGCAATTACATTTAATAACGAAATCTATATTCTAAGTGGGAAAGATTCATTGGGAAATCCACAAAATAGATCTTATAAATATGAACCATTGACAGATAGCTGGACTCAATTAGCCAATATGCCGACTGAGAGAACGTCGGCTGCAGTAACAACTATTGGTTCGGAAATTTTCGTCGTTGGCGGTAGAATCAGGCAATTAAATTTATCGACTAACGAAACTGAATTGGTAAATGTAAAAACTAATGAAGCCTTTAATCCGATAACTAATACTTGGAAAACTTATTCAGGTCTTCCATATTCCACAAGTGGGCTTGCTGCAGGAAATATTGGGGGTGAGCTTTTTATTATAGGTGGAGAGTCAATCAGCGGAAATCAAGTTGTTTATGGCAGTGTTTACAAATATAATTTGGATGATGATGAGTGGGAAAACTTACTTAGCATTCCTACTTCAAGGCATGGTACAGGGGGAATTTCTTATAACAATTCCATAATTGTAATTGGGGGAGCTGATGCTCCGGTTTTTTCAGCTACAGATGCAAATGAAATATTCACTCTTGAATGACATGAATTGAAGAACTTAAATTGTCTTATTCCTTTATTTTTTAGTTGCACAAAGTGAATATATCAAAGGCAATTTTTCTCCGTATTTTTTAAATACGAATTTTCTTTCTTCTATTTTTATCATATTTGGAAAACAATTATAAGGCGAGTAATTAAATTCTTTAAGAGATTTAATTTCCAGACCATAAGAAATTAATGAATTTGTAACATCGGCTAAAGTGTGGTTCCAACTATATTGAATCATATTTATATCAGAATCGTTTTCCGTGTAAGTATTTTCGGCAATTTCTTCAATTGGATTTTTTTCGTGAAAATAAGAATGTTTAATAAAATCAAAATTATCGTCAAACATCCAAATGTAGGGATGAAATTCAACTATCAAAAATTGTCCGCTTGGTTTTAGGAAAAAAGAAACAATTTCTGCCCACTTGTTAATATCCGGTAACCAGCCAATAGTTCCATAGGATGTAAAAACAATATCAAATTGTTCATCTAAATTATTCTTAAGATCATAAATGTTGCTGCAGATAAACCTTGCATCAATATTTGTCAACTTACTCAATTCATAAGCTTTACCTATGGCCTTATCGGAAAAATCAACACCGGTTACGTTTGCACCTAAATGTGCTAAAGAAAGAGTGTCTTGACCAAAATGACATTGCAGATGTAAAATATCTTTTCCTTCGATATTGCCTAATGCGTTCAGTTCAATTTTATTTAGTGAGTTTTTAGAGGAAATAAAATTTTCATTATTATAAAAATCGGAAATGTAATGAATATCTGTTCTTTTATTCCAATTTGATTTATTAGCTTCAAAAAATTTATAGTAATTATTCATATTTCTTCTTCATGCTTCCTTTATATAATTTATAGTTATGATACTTACATTCAAGTGCACCGTTAAAGAGAAGTAATCTCCGTGAAGTTCTTAATCCTAATTTTTTTAGAGCAATTTTATTCGAACTTAATACCCATGCATCAAATCCATTGTAATTAGTTTTTAGTGTGTCGCCTATTTTTTTATAAAATTCATCTATATCTTCCTGTTTAAGCCTTTCTCCGTAAGGCGGATTGCAGATAAGAGTACCACTCTCCAGAGAATTATTACTTTTAAAGAAATCATTGTCGGTAAATTTTATTACATTATCTACACTTGCTCTTTTAGCATTATTTTTAGCGGATATTAATGATTTTGAATTATTATCATTTCCAATTATAATTTCGCAAGTCTCTTTTATATCTAACTTTAATTCCGTTACAGCATTTTGATAAATTTGCTTATCAAATGATTTCCAATTCATAAAACCAAACTTATTACGGTTTAAATTTGGTGGAATATTTAATGCCATCAGAGCTGCTTCAATTGCTAACGTTCCTGAACCGCACATCGGATCAATAAAAGGAGCCTTCTTATCCCAACCTGATAAGAATATCATTCCTGCTGCTAAAACTTCATTTAATGGAGCCCTTTCACCGCTTAATCTGTAACCTCTTTTATGTAATGATTCGCCGGAAGTATCTAATGAAATTGTACATTTCTCGTCATCAATATGAAGGTTGATTCCGAATGTTGGATTTTTTGTATCTACATTTGGTCTTTTACCTTTTTGAGATCTTATTTTATCAACTATTGCATCTTTAAGTTTAAGCGCAGCATATTTTGAATGCTTGAAATTATTAGAATTTACAACACTATCCACTAAAAAAGTGTCATTCAGCGAAATTAGTTGTGCCCAGCCATATTCTTTGGATTTTTTATACAGTTGATCAGGATTTTTTGCAGTGAATGATTTTATTGGAAACAGTACTCTTAAGGCAGTTCTGGCGCCCAAGTTTATCTTATATAAAGTTTTCAAATCAGCTTCAAAATTAACGGCTCTGTTTGAAACATAAATTTTATTTGCACCAATTTGCGATAGTTCTTTGGCTAATATTTCTTCTAACCCAAATAGTGTTTTAGCTATATAATTATTGTTTGACATATATCACAGTTATTTTCAAAAGCACTGTAAAAGTATAAAGAAAAACTTTAATTCTTCGAAAATAAGTATGATTACTAAATACTTTAGGGAGCGATATATGAAATACGTTATCATACTTTTTCTATTAATTTCCACAAACCTAACAGCGCAAATCAACCTACTGAATATTACACCAACAAATGGTTCAACTAATGTACAGCAAAATATTACTATTACAGTTGAATTTGATCAACCGATTGATACGCTGAAAGGTTTTGAATTTTTCACAGATTTTTTTACTAACATTTTTGATCTTCAAGCAAAATGGTACAGTGCCGATTTAAAAACAGTAAATCTAGACGGGAATCTTGAAGCAGATATGAACTATTATTTTTTAGTTTACTCAGTGTTTAGTCAAAGCGGGGAAGCACTTGCAAATCCTACTGTTGTATACTTTACAACAGCTTCGGAATTATCCGGAAGTACTGTAACCGGTACCGTTTCGGCAAATGAGAATAGCGGCATTGATTTTAGCAATACACTGGTTGCGCTTAGTTCAACTTCATTTGAAGGAGAAGAACCGAAAATTGAAATTGGCGGGTTTGCTAACTCTTTTGGAGCTTTCACAATCCCTAATGTAAATGACGGTGATTACTATCCTTTAGCTGCTAATGATGCAAATGGTGACGGGGAATTAGATCCAAGCGGGGGAGATGCTTTTGCGTTTTTAGATTTAATTACTGTGAATGGTGATTATTCCGGACTTGATTTTTTCTTATCAATTCCTGATCCCCTTACCCTGATGGCTGCATTTAATGATGCAGACAGCTTAATACAACAGTTGCTTCCCGGAAATGCTGCTCTAAAGAAAGTTAAAACTTGGAATACGGATTCTCTTGGTAACGCAAGTGAGTGGGAATTCTATTTTATTTCCGATACGGTAAATAAAGTGAGCCGATTACGGATTGATCAATTCGGCTATGGTTTTGATACGGAGTATGATGATTGGGAATACCAAAACTTAGTAAATATGGATTTACTACCACCTGTTGATAATTCCGTTGATTTAAGTATATTTATGGAAAATGCCGAAGCCTCCGGCGGATACGAGTTTAGAACCCAGGATAAACCAGACAATCTTGAATTTAGTTTGGAATTATTTTTAGCCGATCATAGATACTCGCACTTATCATATCATAACCCGGATACTTCACAACATGTTATGTGGGCTGCCGTTTATAGATGGTCTGAACAAGTATCTGAAGATGATTGGCAAACGGAAAGTGAGTTAGTATATTTTGGTAATTTTGAAACGGGGTCATTAATAATTACGGATATTGAAAATTCCCCAAATGAAATGCCAAATAAATATACACTTGAGCAAAATTATCCGAATCCATTTAATCCTTCAACAATTATAACCTATTCTTTACCGGTGAAAGAGTTGGTGAACATCTCGGTATATGATATTATCGGTAATAGAATAGGAACATTTGTTAATGAAGTAAAAGAACCCGGGCAATATAGTTTCAATTTTGATGCTTCTTCATATCCAACAGGTACTTATTTCTATCAGATTAAAACGGAAAGTTATACAAATACCAAAAAGATGCTTTTTATAAAATAATTAGAAAAATATTTTTTAACTTAATATTACTTACCCCATAATTTATTATGGGGTTTTTTATTTTCCTCAAAATATAAATTATCCAACAAGCTACGTTTCTAAATATTTATGAAAATTTTGTGAAAGAAATGTGATACTTTTTATTTATTATTAAGAAATTGTAATAGTTATTGTTAAATAAATTGGTAACAAAAATTTTGGTTTTGGGCTATGAAACAAATTAAAATGATTTTAGCGGTGTTTGTAATTTCAATCAGTTTGATTAATGGAGAAGGTTGGACAAAAAAAGCCGGCTCCGGTTATTATGCTATTGATTATAGATTTTTAAGTAGTACAAAATATCATGACTCAAGTGGAGATAATATTGAGTTTGGCGGAATAAAGGATTTAGCTTTTAATTTATATAGTGAGTACGGATTAACTGATGAGCTAACATTAAAACTAAATTTTCCGTTTTATAAAATACTGAATAGGGAAGACGATGAATGCAGTGATTGCCAAAAGGATAATAGCGGTATTGGTGATTTGGATATTGGGTTAAGATATAAACTTAAATCTTTTGGTAAAACTACATTAGCCACAAGTTTATTGCTCGGTATTCCGATTAATTCTGATGATATCTATGGTGAAAGTAATAAGCTTGCCTTAGGTGACGGCGAATTTAACCAGGTATTGGGAATTGAAGTTGGGCACTCAATGTATCCATTACCATCATACATAAGTGGAAGTATAAAATTTAATAATCGGAATGAAGGTTATTCAGATCAGATTATGCTAGGGATTGAAGGAGGTTATAAATTCCATAAAAAACTTCTGGTAAATCTTAGATTTAGTTATTTGAAATCTTTAAAGAATGGAGACAAAGAAATTTTTAATGATATAGTTCCTGTACATGCTAATAATCAAGAATTTACATCGATAAAAATTGGCGGATTTTATAACTTTTATAAAAATTTCGGAATTGCATCCACCGCAGTTTTTGGCCTATCGGCAAAAAATATTTTATCTGCTCCAGTCTACTCAATTGGATTTTATATTAGATAACTGAAGTTAGGTAAATGAGTAATTTTGTTATATTGAGCAAATTTATCTGCCGAAGGCATGAGCGAAATATCTTAAAATAGTGCTAATTTGCAATATTGAGATTCTTTACTCCGTTCAGAATGACGGTTTTGCGTAACTTCAGTTAGATAATTAAAAAGCCCTCATCAAAATCTACGGATTTTAATAAAGGCTTTTAAACCTCCTCTCGCCCTATGTGAGCGTGTTGGTAAAAAGGAAGCCAAACCTATCTTCCTAGGTGATTCACCATATATAAATGTTTTTTCGGTTTAAAATTAACCCACCTTATAGTTGATTGGTTTCTCACCTAACTGCAACGTAAGAATAAATTTTATAATTATCAATAAATTAATCAGCTTGTGCCAAAATTTTTTCCAAAGAGTTTTCATCTACAGTCAACAAATTGGATTTTATTAATCTTGGTGTTAGTGTAATCCAGTTTTTATTTTTTTTAAAAACTTGCTTAAAAAGAGGTAACGATTCATTTACTTTGCCAATGTTTGCAAGCGTAACAGCATGCCAGTATTTCATCTCTTCATTTTCGGGAAACATTTTTTCGGCCGCAGAATATTCTTTCATTGCTAAATCCATATTATTGTGCTCAATAGCTAAATCCCCGTTATTCATGTGTTCATAGGCTTGGTGTACTTTTAAAATTCTCCTTAATTCTTTCAATGGTTCAGGATGATCATCAACTCTTATATCTACTTTTCTGTCTAACCAGACTTGTCCTGATGATTCCGGTTTTACAACAAGGATGGCTGCGGATTGTTTTCCTCTAATATCACCACCGGCTTTTTCTGCAGCTTCCAACGCCGACATTAATCTTTCTGCTAATGGGCCGGAAGAATTTTCTATTGAGTTTGACATTGCGCCCCAGACTTTATCATTTAACATCATATTAGCTTGAACAGAATAATTATTGCCAACAATATGCCCGGCATCATCAATACAAGACTTACCGGTATGCGTTGCCACATTTCCTTTTGCATCTAAAACCGAAAGCTGTCTTACATCTCTTCCGTCATCAGCCTCAATCATTAATTTAAGAACTTGTTTTGCATCCAAACCTTGTTTTAATAAAGCCAATCCTCTAGGACCAAAGGAAGGATTTACAAATGATTGTGTAGCTATTACGCCAACCCCGGCCTCACCCCAAGAGACTATTGTTCCTACAGAGTACCAGTGTGATTGAACTGCAACTCCCATTTCGCCGGTAACCGTATCGCGTGCTACTATAGAATAAGTATGTGCAAAAGGTTCATTGTAAAAAGTTTGGGCGCTTAGAATAGAAAAAAAGGATAGGTAAATAACATAAATCATTTTATTCATTAGAATTCTCCTTCTTATTTTTGAAAACTGGATGGATCAAATATTAGACTAACAAGAGTATCGCCTTGCTCCGGCTCTTTACTATATTTTTCCGAGAAAATGGTAAGTGTGTTTTCACCATTGATCATAAATAACGGATGGAATAATTTAGGGTCATATCTCTCAACTAAATCTTTAAAAGTAAATTCAGAAGTTAACTTATTTGCTTTAAGTATAAAATTATTTTCATAATGATCTATATCATGATAAATTAAATTTTCTGAAGAAAAGAAATGTCCTCTAAGTTCTTTCATCATTTTTAAATCAGGTTTAGGTGCAGTGTTAATCTGATAAACATTTGCACTTTCAAAAATTTTTGAGTGATGAATTGCAGATAAAGAATTAATGCCTCTATTAGAAGTAAGAGCAATAAACTTACCGATACCCTCCAAATTTATATTTTCCAATGTTTTTTCAGATACTATACTTCCAAAGCACGATTCCACTCCCTTTAATCTTGCACCGGTAACTTTTTCCCAATTTTTATCAACCAATAATACTCTTATATCAAACTTCTTTAAAACTTTCTGTATTTCAATAGTAAAATCATTTATTCCTGCAATCAATATACCCTGAGGATTTGGATCTGAGAGACCTAATATTCTAGCTAATGGAATAGCACTTAGTCCATATATGAGTATTGTTGCAATTATTACTAAAAACATAATTGGAACTAAAACTGCTGCTTCATCATAACCGTAATGAATTAATTCAATCGAGAATATTGATATTACGGCGGCGGCAACAATACCTCTTGGTGCCATCCATGATAAATAGATTTTTTCTTTCCAGGTTAATTTCGATCCGAATGTGGAAATAAGAATTGTTAACGGACGAACTATAAAGATTAAAGTCACGATAAATAAAATTGTACCACTATTAATTTGCTCTAAATCCGAAATTTGTAATCTAGCAGCTAAAACGATAAAGAGTGCGGATAATAATAATACTCCTAAATTTTCTTTAAACTCAATTATATGTTCAACAACAATTTTCTTTTGATTAGCCAAATAAATCCCCATAATAGTTACGGAGAATAAACCACTTTCACTTTGAATTGTATTTGAAGCGGCAAACACTAGTGCAAGAGTTGCCAGAGTGGCCGGATTTTGTAAATAGTCCGGTATAAAGTCCTTTTTAATTAAATAGACAAGTAAATAAGCTCCGGCTAATCCAATCGAACAACTGAAAATAACTGTTTTAAAGATTACTAAAATTGCCGTAAAAGTAGCTTCTTTAACTCCGGCGGAAATGATAGTTTCAAAAACAAGTAATGCAAGTATAGCTCCTATCGGATCATTTACAATACCTTCCCACTTCAGTATAGAATTTATTTCACCTTTTGGTTTAACCAATCTGAGGAGCGGCATTATTACAGTCGGACCGGTAACAACAAGTATAGCACCTAATAATAATGATAAACCGAGCGAAAGATTTATTAAATAATATGCCGAAAGAGTTGTTAGGCTCCAAGTTGTTATTGTACCAATAGAAATAAGATTTCGGACAACACCAAAAACTGATTTTAATTCGTTTAGTTTAAGACTTAATCCACCTTCAAAAAGTATTATTGCAACAGATATTGAAACAAAGGGGAATAGAAGATCTCCGAAGAAGTGATCAGGATTAAGAATACCGGAGATTGGCCCTACAAGAAAGCCAAAAAATAATAATAAAAGAATTGACGGAATTTTAAAGTACCATGAAATCCATTGCCCCAGAATTCCTAGAATAATTATAGATGCTAATCCTATTAGTAAATTTTCAGTCAATTATTATCCTTTGGTGATAAATAATTATTATAATAAATCCTTTCTGGATACCGGCATAGTCATACATCTGCAGCCGCCTCCACCTCTAGCAAGTTCTGCCCCCTCAATTGTAATTACATATTTTTGGTAATCGTCAATTTTTATCCTATGATTTATAATATCTTTTGCTTTTATAACTTCAAATCCATGTTTATTTATTTCATCAATTGTATATTCGTTTCTATCATAACCAATTATTTTTCCAGGCCCAACAGCAAAAAAGTTTGCCCCGCTATGCCATTGTTCGCGTTCTTGAATCCACTCGTCCGTATGGCCACCGCAGTAAATTGGGTCCAGTTTCATTCCAAGTTTTGAAAGTGCCGTTAAGATGTTTTTTTGTTCCCTAATGTATTTAACTTTTCCATTTTTTATTGAAATATGTACTATCTCAAAAGCATGTTGATTTAAAATTACAGGTGGGTAAATAAGGCATTTATCCTGATCCAAAAATGTAAAAACCATATCAAGATGAATGAAGGATTCTGGTTCCATAGGCAAAACCTGAACAATTATATTCATATTCTTCTTTTGTGATTTAAACTTTTCTATAAGATAGTCGACCCCTTGAGTTGTAGTTCTCGCTCCTATTCCTACCAAAATTATGTCGTGTCGGGCAATAATTAGATCGCCCCCCTCAATTGTTATATTTCTTTGGGTAACTGGAGTACTAGGATTAATTGTTTCCGTTTCGAATAGTTTAAGACAATTAAAGATGGCTTCCATAATTATAGCCTCTCTTTCTCTAACCTGGTTAGCTAACTTTCCGATTAGAACTTTATCATTTATGGAAATAGAGGCATCTCTTGTAAAAAAGAAATTATGTAAAGGTTGTAATTTGTAACGGCTTTCACTCAAGAAGTTTGTAAGGTTGCTCATTTTATCAATTGGAACACCTTGAATTAGTTGTGTAGCTAATTCGTCATTTGGTTTTTCCAAAAGGTTATTTGCATAATTAATAATGTTTTCGTTATCGCAGATTTTTTGAATTAAAGATTTTTTAGCATCTTCATCACTTAATACTGTTTTTAACAATTCGGAAACTTCATACACATTTGTTATTTTTTTTAATACTTTCTTAAATTGTGCATATTCTCTGGATGCAACCGACAAATTTAAAATATCACTATATAAAGCTCTCTGAGCATTTTGCGGAGTCATATTTTCAACTTCCGGTCCGGGTTCGTGAATAATTACTCCCTCAATTTCACCAACCTCTGAGTTTATGTTTATTCTCATAATTCAGCTCTTCCTAAAGAAATTATTTTGGTACAATCCAAATATTATCTTTTTGTTCAAGTTTAACATCATCCAAAAATATTGCCCGGCCAACTCCGCCCGGACGAAAATCCGTTACAATATCAACATGCTGAGCAGATTTATTCATTATTCCCTCTGCCAGATACTCGTTGAGAGATTTATTTTCTGTTTTATAACAATTTGCATAACTAGCCCCAATTGCTATATGTAAGGTACCGCCGACTTTTTCGACAAACAAAGGATGCTTAAGAACCTTTTCAATTCCATTATTCATTCCTAATGCAACTTCGCCTAACCTGTGAGAACCTTCATCTGTTTCAATAATTTTAGCAAGAGTTTCAGAACCTTGCTTAGCGCTATAATCTACTATTTTTCCTTCCTTAAATTTTAGATAGATTCCTTGAATAAGACCACCACCCTGAAATACCGGTAAATCTACAAATATTTCACCTTCAACGGTATTAGCATCCGGACTTGTATAAACTTCTCCGTCGGGAAAATTTCGTTTACCGGTACACTTAACAATGCTGTGATCGGATATATTCATTTTTAATTCTAAAAGTTCATTAGTATCCGGATTTTCCGTTTGTATTCTGATTGATCTACTTTTATCCATAAGTTGGAAAATATCTTCTTCAATGTCTTCTAATAACTGTGGGTTGACCGTAGATGCATCTACTATTACCTTTGTATATTCTTCAAGAGAAAGTCCTTCCATATTTGCAAATCCTTGAGTAGGGAAGAGTGTTAAAACCCAAGGTTTGTTCAATCTGATATTTTTAATCGGTTCGTCTGCTTTCATTACGGCTTGGGCAAGCTCATCATTTTGTCCCTTAAATAATTCCGGATCCTCAGTTCCTAATATTTCTATATACTTGGTCATATTATTGTATCTGTCTGTTAGCCATTGCGGAACTTTATTAATTTGTTCAACACTGCCGTTTCTTGTAATTGAAGATCCCCAAGCTTTTCCTCTATCATTATCAGGCGGAGTTAAATTAATATCTGCAACTGCTCCGGCCGCAAATATTTTATCTTGAATAACGGAAATTAATGGCCAACATATCTTTTCACCCTTTACCATTACAATATCATTTTCGTCTACACCGTTTAGAGAGTAATTAATTAGATAATCAGCCCAAATGCTTAAATCGTTTTCAGAAATTAAATTTTTCATTTTTTATCCCGTTAAATTTTTCCAGTCAAAAATTATTTGATATTAATAATACGAAAATGTTTTGCGAATTATTTAATAGGATTCTGAAAAATTAAAAGCAAACGTTTTTCTGATTGGTCGTACAAGTCTGAGGATCGGCTCAAGTATTAGGCTAAAAGCAAATATAATATTCTATATCGTTGATATCCTTGTTGAATATATCCGTTTTAACTATATTCACTTTATTTTCGGTTTCAAGGTTATTATGGATTTATCTAACGACTTAAAGATTCTTAGAGAAAAAAGGTCTTTTACAGATGGAAATTGCATCCGGCTGATTAAAGCCATTGTAATTCATTGAATTACAGAATAATCAAAACTATCATTTGATATTATAACTTTTGTGCCTTCAACAATATTACTATCTGTATCATATACTATATACCACTCAAATACCAGTAATATTTATATTCCCATTCTTTGTACTTATAATTATTTCTCCACTACCACTTCCCAGAACACCGCTTAGTTTCCCTTCTTCTTGGTTCATGTTTGAAATAACTAAATTTTCATATGTCACTGTTCCACTCTCTGTAACAGCTGAAATAGCAGCTGAAGTTTCAGTTGGTATTTTTAATATTATGTCTCCGTCCAAAGTTACTGCTTTACAGAATCCGCTATCCGGAACTGCTATTTCAATCTCAAGCTCTCCTTTTTCCGTTTCCAAATCACATGATCCATTATGACCAACAATTTTTATATGATCTTTTACATTCTTTACAGTTATTGTGTTAGACATATAAGAAGAGTATATACCTTCCCTCATATTGCTGATTGTACATGGAATACCTCTTGGAATATCCAGATCAAGATAACCATAAGATTCCAGACGGTCAGAATCCGACGGGTATTTTACAAAAAATTTCATTGAGTCATTTAGAGTCTCAGTCTCTAGTTCAATATCATCAAAATGTGCTTGTGCCTTATCCCCGGATTCCGCCTTAACAGTTTTACTTAAAGTATAGGATAGTGTTTCATCAACATCGCTACCGTTTATAATTAAACCGCCCTTTGAATTTTCTACAGATATCTTACTAATATCTGCCAAAGAAATATCACTTGTTACTTTTGTTGATTGTTGAACTAATTCTATCGGATCCGTGGTATCGGAATTCGAACAACCTATTATTAAAATAATACTTAAAAAGAATATTAATTTCAAAATCACTGCCATTATTATATCTCCTTTAATCAAATATTATTACGAATTATATAAATATAATAAATAACTATTTGTCATTTTAGATTTGGAGTAATTACTATTCCCTTACCTCTTTAATTCTGTACATTAACCCGCCATCAGCCTAATTCACTATCCCCGCATCAAGTACGGGGTAAACTCCATATCTAACTTCCCATCAAAGATAGGCAAGCAAAATAATCAAGCCCGGTTTCTACATCTCTTTCTTTGCCCCGCTCAACAAGACGGCGGGCAAGCGGCAAACTTAAATCTTTCATCAGTGCCCGTACTTGAACTTCTTAAATTCATTTGCATTCCAAACGGGTAGTAGTCATCATAACCAACAACATCTCCATCCTCATCTACACTAACTTCAACGATTCATTCTAACAACTTAAATTTTTTCAAAGAACAAAAAAACATCCCGACCTTATGTAATAATTAAAACTGGGATGTTGACATAATTACTAGCTTTATGCGTACCAACTTTCAAGAATCTGACATTAAACAAACTATTTATATAATTCAGTATTATAGCAAGTTATGTGTAAGTCATCAAAGATATTACTTATATATCCAAGTACTTTATTATCAAATTCAAAATTACACTGTTCTGTATATTTAATGACTAGATATAAAGTAATTTTTTCACATCCGCATGTTAAAATTAAATCTCTATGTTTATCAATTAGTTTTGCAAATTTTCTAAGAAGATCTAAATAATCATCTTCATAAATTCCATTTTCATTTGGTATAATCGATATAACTTTACCATATTTTCTTATAGGTAATTGATCATTTTTTTTTGAAGATTTTACTGAATGTAAAATTAAACCGGTATTATCTAAAATTTCCCTTTCAGAAATATTATCTCCTTTAAGATAGCATGTAGCATCTATTTTAACCATTTTACAATAACACCTCGCAAATATTATAAGGTATTACTTATAATATTTGATATTCACTAATTAATATTTCAGTCAAAATAACAACTGTAGAATAAAATTTGATGATCCCAATCTTCAGAAAACTGAGGGAAGTCTATTTTATATTTTTGCAATTCATTTATCGCAATATTTTTCCCTTTATATTCAACTAAGATAAAAATTTTATTAAGTAAATACTTTTTCTTAATTGACATATCTTTAGATTTTAATAATTTTGTGTCAATAATTTTAAGTGTTTTTCAAAATAAAAATTTGAATCCTTATTATTCAAAGCTCTTTTATAAGTTACTCCCAGATCAATCATAACTTGAAGCTTGAAATATTTTGAGTTTTTCTTTACGAAAATACATTAATAAAAAACACCTCACAATTTTATGAGGTGTTGAAATGGTAAATCTAAGCAGCTCTAAATATTCATTTAATATTTTACATATTAATGCGGTGTTTAAGAAAATATTTAATTTTTATAATTTTCGAATCGTGTTGTTTTCAGTCATATTAATAAAACAAATTAACAATCCAGTACTTACATTTTGAAAATAGTTTAAGTGTCCTCATCCTCCTCAAAATATAAATCAAAAATTATTTCTATTGGAATCGAGGCTAATTTTTTTAAAATTTCCGAATTTAACACAATTCCTCCTTGTCCACCATTATATGAAATACCGCAATACACATCAATTTCACAATTCGTTATAAGTTCCTTCAACTTATTTTCATTATTCTTAATAAAAAGTCCTATTTTTTTTAAATGCATTTCCAGATCATCTGATTTTTTTGCAATATTTTCATAAATACACAAGTTTTCTTTAAATTTTTGAGATTTTGGATTTCGTGAACTCATCAATTCACCTTTTTTGTAATGTATCAAAGGTTCCAGATTGAGAACTTTCGATATTTCTGAAGTCGTTAATTTAGAACTTGAAATACGCAAACTTGTTGATACCCAATCAATATTACTCACTATCTACTCCTATTTATCATATTTTTAAAATATTCCATTAATCATATCAATTATATTTCCAATAGAGTCACCTAATCTCCCATCTGGTCCTTTAGGGTAAACTTCACCTGTATTTAAATCAACTTCAATATCGGTATTTCTTTCAATTCCTTTTTTTGCTTTAATTTTATGAATTGCGTCTTTCACTTCTTTTTTTGATTTGTCAAATTTTTCAGCAATTTTTCTTATTTTATCAGGTGTTTCACCTTCAGTATGCCATTTTAAAAAAATAAAACACCCCATAAAATAATGAGGTGTTTAGTTTACTATAATTTATTTGGGCATTGAACGAAATAATTAACTAATTATTAAATAATAAGAAGAATATGATATCACATTTCATATTTTTCAATTTTTACTTTGCCTCTGAACTAATAATAAAATTTGCATCTTCAACAAGATCCAAATTATCAAATTCAATATACTCATGAGACGGAAAAAAGCTGATAGATAAAAACTTATGCAAAATTTCGCGCCACAGTTTTGGATCTAAATCAATTTCGATAAAATCTTGCGAAATAGAAACTAGTTTAGAAGCATTTTCGTTTGAACTAGCCTCTATTTTAAGTGGTTCATCAATACTTAAGATTTCAATTTCATTTAGAATAATCTTTCTATTATATTCTTTACCAAGAACGTGAAAAATATCTAATAAAATTTTGAAGTCATGGGGTTTGCCACGCCAATAAAAGTTTGGACCTGGTTCTCCTGCTATCTGTTCATTAATTATTTGCAAACGTATCATTCGTTAATTCGGGTAATCAAATATCTATAAATGAAAAAAAATCAAATCCTTTATGATCTTGTTTGTTATCTAATTACTATATCTTTTCATTATGATCCACAACTTATGAATTTATTTCTTATGATTTGTATACTTCTTCTAATTGGTACTTTATTAATATTTTCATTGTGTTTCAAATTCATTATTTAGTCTTCGAATGGTTTTAATAAACTTTTTGCTTCATCTTGCTTCAAGTGTCTTGAAAATAATTCAACACCAGATTCTAATTCATCTACCATAATTTCAAACACCTGAGAAACTCCTCTAAAAACCCATTTTACTTTTCCTCCATCTATAGTATCATATTCCGTTTCGTTTTCGGAAGCAATTTTTAGTGTTTTTTTTTCAGCTTCATCGCTATTTTTAGCTTTTACTAAATAAATTATATCTTCCCATTTTGGTTCCTTTGTTAAAGGAGTATGTATTCCCTCAAATAAAACACTAATTGAGAACCACTTATTTTCTTGAATCATTTTTTAAACCTCTTATCATTAAGTAATTTTAATGCTTTCTTAGCTACTTTATTTCCTTTTTTGTCTATTTTTCTAATTTCTTTTAACTTTTTGTCTTTCATCTCGCTTGGAAATTCTCTATTTATCGAACCCTTGCATTCTTCACTTATAATTTGCTCTGCTGTTTTTTCTTCACGATCTGATGAGTTTGAGTTTTCTTCATTTACATTTTCACCTTCAGTATGCCATTTTAAAAAAATAAAACACCCCACGAAATTTATGGGGTGTTTATATAGAACTTAAGTACAACTTTGTTTATCTCTTAAACCATAAGAATATAACAAGTGCTAGACTCTGTAAACCTTACTCTTCAGAATACCTTTCATATAATCTATCTTAACTTTTAGTTAAAATTCAAATTCAACAAGAGTTTTTGCAAATTAAAGTGGATCATTTTTTAATAAGCTATTTCGAATTAAAAGTTAAGATAGGTATTTATATTTCCTACTCTATTGATATCTATGATAAATAAAAACTGAAGTCATCAATTTTTCCTTTTGATAAAATTTACCGTTTTTCAATTTCATTTTTAATTTATTTAATATTTCTTAATCCAAGATTGTTATAATATAAAACTTATACTTTGATCAACCTTAAATCAGGTGAATAATAGAAATTGCATTTCGTTCTAACATTATAGATATAATGCAACAAGAATTTTTTCTGGGCCACCAGAGAGACTATCTATCATTGTTACACTATCTAATCTGATATATTTTCAACTCCTAATATATAGACTGAATTTTTGGCACGCTATAAAATAGACAAATCCCCGTAGATAATCCTATATAGAAAAGTACTCCAATTGTACCAAATAATTTACTTTTTTCTGATTCAATTTTATACCTTTCTATAATCGTTAAATACCGATCCTTCCATGAAAAATAAAAAAAATGAATTAAAAAAATAATAGTACCTAATAATATGCCAATAATTGTTTTATTAATACTATAACCTAATTCTGGATAAAAAGTTAGGATTTTACCCAATACAGTTATCACATTAAAAAACATTAACCAACATAGGGCCATTATTGACAAAAATTTAGGCATATCTTTATCAATAATTAAAAAAAATAAATATAATTTATAAAATAAATATTCGTATATTTTTAACATAGTAGTATTCCCTTTACGGGTTATAAGGCATTGGAGAATAATTCTGAGGGTCTGACATTTCATTTAAACCTTCTATTATCCACTGACCATTTGAACTCTGCCAAAATTCTGAATTAAGATCCAATAAAATTTCAGCTGTTCCCCAAAGTAAAAACCCAGCACCAATCTCTGGAACAATTAGTGAGCTAATACCTAAACCTGTATTTTTAAAAAATTGGTTAGCAAAATTTGGATCATTTATTAACTTTATACCATCAGCTGTTGTATTGATAAAAAAACCAAATATGCCCAATTTTTTGAACAACTTTAGATTCTTTGTATTTTGATTTCCATAAAATCTGTCAAAATTATATAACTTAACCATACCCTTTTTGGTTTCTCCAACCCAAAATCCTTTTCCTTTAAGACTTTGCCCAGCGCCAACTACAAGACCAGTTACATATGATAAACTAACATTATTATTATCATTTTGACCATCAGGCCCTAGATTATAAACAAAATAATTTTGCATCTGGTTAAAAATACCAAAATCACTGTATTCGTCACTAGAACCAGTAACAACTACATCAGGTAATGTATAACCGCGGTCTAAATAATCATCACCATCATTAGAGGGAGTAAGTCCAAAAATATCAATTAAATTTACCGGATTGTTCAGTACATAATTGTAAGGACTCCAGCTCGGATAATAGTCTGCTAGCGGATCAACACTAGTCCATCTGCCAATCTTGCTATCATAATACCTCGCACCAAAATAATCCAGCCCGGTTGCTACATCTCTTTCTTTGCCGGTAAACTTAAATCTTTCATCATTGCCCGTACTTGAACATCTTAAATTCATTTGCATACCAAACGGGTAGTAGTCGTCATAACCAACAACATCTCCATCCTTATCTACTCTCACTTTTATTGATCCTAGATGATCTTTAAGATAATAGTATTTTTCATCCGTTGTTGAGTAATAAGAAATATATTCTCTTATACCATCATGATTCATCTAATAGCTTCAATTTTTTAAAGAACAAAAAAACATCCCAGCCTTATTACATAATAAGTAAAACTGGAATGTTTACATAACAGTGGCACTCGTCTACCGTAGGTAGATTATGTAATTACTACTGCCTTATGTCAGGTCATAAAAAGCCACTCATTTCTGAGTGGCCATAAAATGGATAATAATTATTTCACCTATTTATCAGGAGTTATTTTTGTTCTAACTAAATAGATTATTAGTAACCCCACAAGAAGTATCCCGCAAAAGATTAATAAGTAATTTCGGATCTTTTCGTCAAGTATGTATAAAAATATCAATACAATTATAGAGGAAATAAGCGAATAATACTTTCTAAACATACTTGTTTCACTTTTCTTTTTTCTGATCAAATTTGAAAACCAAAAGAACCAATCAATCATATTTGTAATTATTGTATACATTGTGTAAAAAACAACAACTGCAATACCGATAGTTTTTACACCATACTCAATTGAGCCAAAAATCAGTGATGCTAAAATTAGTATATACACAATATAATTTTCTTTACGGATCAATTTGGGAACAAGAGCTTTGTAATTTATCATTTCCTTAATCCTTATCTTCTTCTGTTAAAGAATTTTTAATAACTTTTACAGTTGTTGAACCAACTTGTGAAGAGGCTGTAGAAGCTGATGCTGCTCTTCTTGTAACATAATTATTTGCGGTAGTTTTTGCTTTATTCGCATTATTTTGTTTTGCAGATTGGCGAGATCTTGCATTGTTGGCGACTCTTTGTTTTCTATCAGCCTGATTAGCTAAAACTTTACCATTCCCTGAAGATTTTGCATTTGAACCAACCTTATTTGAAACACTATTCCCAACTACCTGACCAACAGTAGCATCTATCAAAACATCTGTAGCATTCACAGAACCAGTAGTCACTTGTTGATGAATGGCACTAGCTGCGGCATCTGTCGTAACTTCAACTGTTCCTTTTAATAAAGTCCCTAGCTTACTCACTTTCGTAGCTAATCCGGCTCCAACAGCACCAGCACCAGCAGAAACAGCTACAGAACTATAATCAATATCAGTTAAATCATTACCATTTGCATAATTTACTGCAACTTGAATAGCAACATCAGTTACAGCACCTACTGCAGCTCCAATTAAAAAGTTCACCCATCTACCATCTGGATCGATAGCATTAATTGGATTGCCAAGAGTATAATTGTAAGGTGACCATCCTGGATATTTATCCGCTAGAGGGTCGACACTTAACCATCTGCCTATTTTACTATCATAGTAACGTGCTCCAAAGTAGTCTAAACCAGTCTCAGTATCACGTTCTTTACCGGTAAATTTATAATCCTCTTCGTTTCCGGTACTTCCGCTTCTTCCGTTCATTACCATACCAAGCGGATAATAATCGTCATAGCCCGCTACTGTTCCGTTTTCATCTACTCTCACTTTTATAGAGCCTAAATG
>Ga0209633_10001934_pt1 | contig 20567 bp, 22 predicted proteins | sample Cruoilmetagenom1_FD_187290 | JGI IMG/M metagenome (GOLD analysis project Ga0209633, IMG submission 187290) | Oil polluted marine microbial communities from Coal Oil Point, Santa Barbara, California, USA - Sample 1 (SPAdes) (version 2) | ecosystem: Environmental > Aquatic > Marine > Oil seeps ... | reverse complement strand
CAAATACTTTTCCTGCGATAACAAGGCTTCCCGTTTGAGACAAGCCTACAGGATGATATTCATTATTAATCGTTACGTTGTGGGGTGGATAAGGCCGTATTTGCCTCCCAACAAAGCTTGTATTAAATTCAGCCGCATTGGCTATTTCAAGTTTTCCAATATCAGTCCGCGTTAAAAATCTAACATAGACATCAGCGCCCGTTCCAGCAACAGGATTCGATAAATACTCAGTTCGGCTAATAACCCGATTATTCTCTGCGAAATAAATACGATCCCCTAACGCATGAGCTTGCGGAACTGTATCAAGTATCCCGCGTTTAATAACCATTTGAAGCGTTGATATATCAATTGAAACAACTTCTATCACTTCATCATTAATAAAGGCATAAGTTCCTGATTTTACATTTTGCACAAACCCGACAAGTGATGCAATAATAACCGTTTCTGTTAGATCACTAGTTGTTGGTTTACCTAAAGCCGCATCTAAAATAGCCGTTGGAGTATAGGCTCCTGTTGTATCTTTTTTATAATTTACCTCTATTGGCGTTTCAGATGTCCACATTTCATGACCAGATGACGCACTTTGATTATTAACCGGCAAAGCTATTAAATAAGCTGATAGATGGTCAACTCGCGCCCTCTGTTCCGCCGTAAATCGCTCAACAATATCAAAGTAAGGCAACTCATACAATCCGGCTGTTACTAACGTCTGCGGAGCCTTAACAGGATCAGTCCATGCTGTTTGTTGAACAGACAAATAAGAACTTGTTGGTAATGAAAAAATATCCTCTGTACATTCAAGCGTGATTGTTCCTCTTGTTAATGTTCCGTAATCAATACTTAAAACACGCAAAACCATATTTGAAATACCATATTTATCCCAACTGAACGTTGATATATCACCTGGGTTTATATTCCATGCATCACGATTAACCCTAAGTTGCAACTTAGCTAAAGGCGTTGAATATTGTTTTAATTCTCTTAGCGCAATTTTTGAAGCATTATCACCATTATCAATACCAATAAAGCTAACAGTTTGAGAAACGATACCACCTTGCGCTTGAATAGATGCTAAATCATGAACGGTTATAGATGAATCCTTTAATGATCCTTGTGGCCTATATTTTAAAGTGACTTCATTTATCATCTCAGCAAAGCTAGGCCGCTCATAACTTGCTAATTCAATGGTATTTGACTCATTAAAATGAATAGCTGTAGATAGCTCACCTGCGGTCGGTTGACGAATTAATTTTAATACAAATGTGCCAAATGTTTTATTGACATAAAGTACACCACCAATATGCGTTAATATACTTTGAATAAACTTCTCAATAGGCATTTGTTTATCTTGTTTTAATGACAAACCTAAACCTTCTGAGAATAAAATATCTGCGGCGGCTGTAAAAGAGCCATTATTAATTAAACCAACAGACAATCCCAAACCAGCATCATGGCTTGTTAAAGCATGGCGAATAATATGAGCGCCATTTGCGCCGCCATTTATTAAACTTGTTGCCGCATACCAATCTTTTCCTGTTGCATTTCGAACTTTAATCGCCCATGGTTTAGGGTAGCGATTCATCGCTATTAAATACATTTGCTTTAACACTAGACACATAACGCCACGATAAGCAGGCGTATTAGGGCCTTGATGTGCCGCTAAATAACCATTTTGCCCTTGTGTCGGCGCTCCAAATTCAACATCCAAATCCCCTTGAATACCGCCCTCTTTTTTTTCACCACCAAATAATTCAGGTTGGTTTATATTAATTGTTGTATTGCTCGATACAACTCCTGACCATGCCGACCGCTCACCAACAATTATCTCTAACAGCTCAAGTCCTTCGCTTTCAAGACATATTGCAAGATGCATTCCCATATAATACTTATAACCGATAATGACCGGCTCTGTTTCCTTACCCATTTCGAGCCATTTCCACTATTTTTTTTGCTGTTTCATCACCTGTTTCTAATAGCTTTTCTTCATCAATGCCATTAGTTATAAAATCACCTAAATCAAGCTTATATTTTCGTGCAAAGTAACGCATTCCCCACGAACAGTATTGAATTTTCTTAGCGTGATGAAGATAAATTTTCATTTACCCTCACCTTCAGTATAAACAGGCTCATAGGCAATATCACCATACCAAACAACATTTGAACTTTTCACGGTATAAGTCCCATGAACATCAGGTATAGGAATACCCTGTTTTGCTGTAGGAATATCAAGTTCTTCAAACTCAGGCGGTGTTTGCTGCGCAGGCTTTGGTCTTAATACTAACGCCAATATAACAGCAACAACGGCAATAACTAAAGAAACCCAAGACATATTATCTCCTCATTATTAAAAGCAATAACATAATAACGACTATCATTACTAGCCACATCAAAAGACTGGCGACCCACTAAATGGATTTTTCTCAGGTAAACTTGGAAACCCACCATAATTAATATTGTTAGAAAATTTACTTGCACATGTTGTTAAGGAATGATCGCATCCTGGATATACATCAATATTATTTAATGCTGTAATACCAGGAAATGGCAAATTGAGCACTAAAGTATCTCCTGTATGAGTTAAAATAAAACGTTTATTTTTAACATTATTTATTTCCCACGTCACATATCCTCCCGTAAAATAATTATTGGGTTGCGTTGCAAACGTTGCTGATTTTATTGTTGTACCATTAACAGATGAAAGATTTGCTGTTACTTTAAATGATGTTTCATCAACGGTGCATAATGGCCCATAAAGTAAATGTGGACAAGCTACTTGATATAGCCGCCGTAATGTGGGTCGTTTTAAGGATGTAAATATCGGTTCACATTGTATCTCAACGTTATCACCTGTAAATTTTACATTAATAACGCGGCCAATCCAAAATATTATAGTTTCTTTAATATCATCTGTCTCATGATATCGAAGGATATTGATATCGATAACATCAGTGGGTGGAGTGCCTATATATTGTTGAACAAAGGGTAAACTAATTTCAGAATCAAATTGAACTGGATTTTTACCTATATCTTGATTTTGTTCAATTTTTGCCCGCTTTATATTATAATCTTCATAAATCTGACCTGTAATAAGTTGATCATCTTGCGCTGTGGTATAACGAAAAATTTCTGTTCCTCTAATAAAAACATAAAGCTCTACAGGCTGAGCCTCATAACTTGATTTTTCAATAACATCATAACTCATGAATCAAACTCCGTTATAGGAAGCGTTACTTCTGCAATACAATTTTGTAAGTGACGTATTTCTATACGATCAGCTGCAAGACGTTTTAGGCCCATATAAGAAATTAATATAATATCTTCTCGATCTACATTTAATGAAGTATCTAAAGCTATTTCATTATCACCTTGCGCATTAAGTCCTTGTCCTATAATCGTTCTAAATAACCAGCCTGACTTGGTATTAATCGCCAAATGAGTTCGCTTTATACCTAATTGATGTTGCTCATCATTTCTTGCGACAAGCGGCGTTGTAATAGAACCTGACGTTTGAACAAGACGGACATTATTTTCATGTGTCGGCATGTAAAAAGGTATGGCGCGTCCAGCACGGCGATGAAGCCAACGTCTAAATGTCCAGATTTCCGCAGCGCCTTCTAAAATTAATTTAAATTCTCTGTTAATGCGAGGTTTTACCCAAGGTGTAAAAAAAGTTGGTGTTCCTGTTTGGTAATCATGAACAATCATGCGTTGTTGATAACTGTCTGAATAAGGTAGAAGTGGAGTGTTATCAACATCAACATCTTCACCTAAAAACTGAATCGGTGTTAATGTAGTCAATTCTATATTGCTAATAACTTCAAACGAGGCTTCAATACTTCCTGAATGACCATCACCTGTACGTTTTGGGTCAGTTGTCATTCTTGCAAACCTAACTGGCATAACAATTCCTAATGGATAATTATCATTAATGCCTCGGGTAAGATTTATCTGAGTTGATGTGAATGTATCAATCTTAAAAACATCAAACTCTCGTTCATTTTTCCATATTATTGCATTCTCACCGACTCTAAAATCTGCATTCTCCGTATTGACTTGAATGTTAGTTGCACCAGAAACAACAGGACTATCAACTTGTCTTGCTTCAGACCAAACAGGAATACCCCATTTATTAGCACGCCATCCATACAAATGATTCTCTATACGATTAATTTCATTTACACTGGCAAATGCATTGATTGAAAATTTTTGCCTTGGAGCTTTACGCAAACGTATTCTTTGTTCAGTGCCATCTCTTGACTCTAGTATATCTGTTAACCATGATAGCGTTTCTGTTGAACTTGAACTAAACCAATAAGGCAATACAACCAAACGGCTGCCTGTAACAGTAATTGATCTATCTTCTGTTGGTAAGGCAAAATCAAAAATAAATTGTGCATTTATTTCGCCTGTCCCTTCCTCACTAATACTTAATGTATAAGGTTGCTCTAATAAAGGCGTGTAAGTTGTTGGTAAATTAGGGCCTGTGATAATAAGGCCATTGGTATTCGATTCTAATATCGTATCAAGCGTAACCGATGTAAAATACGCATTCCAAACATTGACAACATAAGTTTGACCAGAAACTAAAATACCAACATCAATAACCGAAGGCGTAATTAGAATTCGATTATAAAATATGTCTGTGTAAGCACAAGAATGATAGCCAATATGATTTAACTGTGGCTGTAATGCTATGGGTGTATTGTTTGCCGCAACATCAACCAATGTTTGTTTATTAATATCCCAACCATTAGCAATTGGAACACCTTCATTTAATGCAACACCTACACTTTCACCAAGCCATGCGGGTCTTGTTGTATCTATTCCATATTCTGAAGAAGGCGGTAAATACCCAGCAAAATCAACCATCACACTGTTGTATCATATGCCAACCCTAGATTTGCTGTAACCGTAGCAACGGTAGCATCACCAATTTTTTGCGCTAACGGAAAAACCTGCCAATTATTATCAATAACAGCTTCAGGGTCTAATTCCTTTATATTAACCAATCTAACACCACCAACACAACCTGCCGGATGATATTGTAATGTTGTTGTTGTCGTATCACGCAACAAAAAACGAATAGGAATTAACATCGCCCTTAAATTAAAAGCACTAGGAGAATTTACAAATAATGAACCTACTATACCTGAACCTGCCCCTGGTCCTAAATTAGCATCATTATAATGAACAATGCCTTTACTATTTTGAAAAAACCCACTCGCTAATGTGTTCGTAGCTGTACCCATAGGTGCAAAATCATCTTCATCATTGCCACCTTGCGCATATCTTACATAACCCGTATTTGTACCATTATTTGATTCTGCAAAAGGCATATGATTAGATAAGCTTTGAAGATATGGAAAAGGAGTTGTACCTGATTTAGCAAAAAAGTAGGTTGAAGTAATATATTCCCCCCCCGTATAAGCACCATATTTCTCTAATTGACCAAAAGACAAATGACTAAACACGTTAGGGAATATTTCTAAAACAGCGTGACAAGCAACACCATCAGTAAAAAACCAATGTGGCGATGAAAAGGTTAATCCAGCACCAAACACCCCCATTTGGGTTAATCCCTGTTGACCCACAGGGTTAGAGACTGTCCATGCTGTCGCCGCAACTGGCGCAGCATAACACATGCGCATTTCCATGCGTTGGACTGAATTTGTAATAAACTCAGAAGCTTGTGCTGTTACAAAAACAAATGTAACTCCACTTTTTGTCACGCTATGCGCATCAACATCACCACCGCCAGCCGTCATTGCCACTGTGCCTGCATCCGTAAATCCTGTATTAGCTACAGCGAAAGCTAAAAAAGAATCTGAAAAGTTTTTTAAACTTGTGGATGTACCTGTTGCTGTTGCCATTATTGAAGCCTTATACAAGCAAAATCTGAAACACCAGGACGACTTGGTGACTCAATAACCAAATAAACAACACCACCTATCGTCACCGTGTTTTCTGATGCATTAGCAAAACCACTACATGAAAAAACGCCTTCTAATTCACCATAAACATTACCTGCATTAGCTTTATTTGAAATAATCACCTCAAAAAGCGTATAAGACCCGTCTATATTATTTATAATCTGATCATTTTCAGTTTCACGATAAGGCCAAATATGACCATCAATAATAATTCCTCTATTTTTTGTAGACCCTGAAGCGGTATAATTCCCAACATCAATCCATGAACCATCAACATGTCGTATATAAGCAGCATTTGGCCCTGGCGGGTCCCAAAACCCGCCCATTGCATAACTAGATTCTGAAAATCGTTGAGTTGTAAGTGGTGTTGTTGCGCCAATATAAATAGGATATGGGAATTCACTCGGTGTTGCATAAGGCAATCCAAAACCTCCATACATAGACACAAAAACAGTTGAAACTTTGGCTATAACTATAAACCGTCTATTATTTGCAATAAACCAATAATCAATATTACTTTGAAATAGCGGCATTGTGGGCCTGGCTGTCGCTGTTATTTTAGGGCTTGTTTGTGGTTGCGTATCAAATGATTCATTAGTATCAAAATCAATCGCACCACTTATTTCCCAATTATAATAATCTGTTGGCACATCTTCAAAAACTTTAATATTAATATGCGCATTAATTGTCGTTGTTCCTGTGACTATATCTGGCCCTTTAAAATAAATAAACCGATCATCACCTATAACCTCATCTTTTTCCACAGTCCATGATTGTGTAATAAGATAGGCTTTAAGCGCATCGGCTAATGCATCATGACCTGTTGCTGTTCCTGATGTAAATGCCATTAACCTATTGCCGCTTTAACTGAATTAGCATTACGTTGTATAAAATTAATATACGTTTTTTCACCACCTGGACTGGATAAATAATCCTCAACCATATTTGGATCGACAACATTTAAAATATTAACACCGTTACTTTCTGCTTGTGACGATGAACTGCTTGCTTTTTGTTGCTGTGGCGTTTCAATACTCACCCGCTCTCCTGGTGTTGCCATAAATGAAACATGCTGCGTGTCTGGCCCGCCTGAACCACCTACTTTAAATGCACCGCCTGATTGGAACCCCCCTTCAAACTGAGTGCCTTGTATGGTTGATATTATCTTTGATGTTTGACCAACCACAATCGCTGCCTGAGTTAAACCTTGCGCTATAGTTGTTGCATTAAATGCATTTGCAATAGCTGCCTGTATTTTCACTGTCGCATCAGCAATAGCAAACGCTTTTGATATTCCGAATAATACCTTATAAGCACCTGATTGTTTACCTACAAAGCCTTCAGTTATCCCTGCTAATGATTCAAATGTACCTTGTGCCGAATTTAAAGCAAAAGATGCTTGGCTTCGTTGAATTTCTGCAATAGATTCCGCGTGATTTCGCTCTAATTCAAGTGATAATGCAAAACCTTCCTCCTTCATAAGAAGTCCAGCCTCAATAGATTGCTGAACAATTAATTGTCTTTCTTGAAGTTGATCAGCTAACCGTCTTGTCTCTTCTTCTTCGGGATTTATACTGCCTTGAACATCGGTTAATGCTCTTGATAACTGAGTATCCTGTAATGCAACATTAGCCTCTATTTGACTTATTTTGTTATCTTTAAGAAGTTGATTAATGGCTGATAGCGTTTCCATATATTCTTCTTGAGGCGCTTTTAAAAATCCATAAATATCAGCTTGATTTTCTAATGCCTGGATGTTCTCTAATAAAACTGTGACTTGTTCTCTTTCTGAAGCAATACCACCCACATTAACATTTGATAATTCTCTTTTTAATTCTGACTCAATATTAATCAAACCATTTGCTATTTCACGTTGAGCATTCGTTTTTCCTAATAACTCTGCTTCTATTTGATAATCATTTTCAAGCTCTTTCAATAGTTTTGCAAACGAAGAATTTAAGTTGGTTTCTTGATTCGTGGCTAATTCTGGAGTCGGTAATGTTTCGATTGATCCGCCACCCGTCGATTTATTTTTTTCATCATTGGCTATTCTATTTCTTGCTATATCTTCAGCGCCAAGCACGACAGATTCTAACGCACCACGAAAAACATTAAAATCAAATGCATCAAGATAGCCATCAGTCATAGCTTCGCTTAACTTTGCGCCAGCTCCTTCATATATATTCTCAATATCTGAAAAGGATACTGGATCTATCTGTGGTATTTGAAACAAAGAAAATTCATTATTAAAAGAAGTTATTTTATTTATTAATGTAACCAATAAGTTAAGCCTTTTTTCTATTAAGTTTTGTATGCCATTGAACATATCAATAAATTTTTCCCTAATAACTATGGGAAGTTGATCAAATATCAAAACAACAGCATTAAACCATCCTAAAAAAACACCTACAAATCTATCTGTCATTAACGCAAGTGCTTTAATTAAGCCTAATAAACTTAAATCTATATCACTAAATGATTCAACCGCTGAAGAACTAACAATTTCGAAACCTTTCTTCCCGTCACTGCCTACTGTGGAGAACACCTCGCCTGATAAAGCTTTTATTGTTTCAAATACACCACTAGTTATATCTTCTAATTCAACCAACGATCTTTTAATAAACGTAAAAGCGGATATAGCTAAATCCTCTAAAGTTGCTAAACTACCCCCCCCTAAATTAATCATATCTGAAAATACAATTAACTCACTTACAACTAGTGTTATTGCAAATGCTAACGCTCCAAAAGGATTATTACGAATAGCTAAATTAAGTGATTTTACAGCTGCAACAGCCAGCAATATACCTTTCTTTACTAAATTAACAGAGATAACTATTCCTGCTACAGTTGCTAAACGTATAACTTCATCCAAGTTAGTTGCTAGATTTCTTAACGCACTAGTCATTCCACGCACAAAAACAGTTAATCCGGATTGAGCGCCTAATTCACCAAACTGCAAAACAACGTTTTGAAGAGATGATTTTAACGCTAACAATGCACCATTAAGATTTTGATCCATTGTTTCGGCTATTTTCTTTGCTGTTCCTTCTGCATTTAATAATTCTGAATTTAATTCAACAATATCAGGAATTGCTTGCTGTAAAACTTCAAATGCAGGGCCACCACGATCACCAAACAGCTCCAAAGCCTGACCTGTATCGATACCTGCTGATTTTAATCGTCTTAAGGCTGAAGTAAGCCCAACTTGGCTTATTGCAACTTCTTCAGTACTTACGCCTAATGAATTTAATATTTTTACTGACCCTTTGCTTGGAGATTCTAATTCTGATAAAACACGCCTTAAACCTGTACCGGCTAATGATGCTTGTAAACCAGCATTTGATAATGATCCAATTGCCGCACTAGCCTCCTCAACAGAAACACCTAGACCTGCCGCAACAGGAGCCACAAATTGCATGGCTATTCCCATCTGTTGAATATTTGTATTTGAACTATTCGCTGTTAAAGCTAAAACATCAACAACCTTATCAAGATCACTTACTTCTAACCTAAACCCTTGAAGAACATTTGATGAAATGTCCGCAGCACGGCCTAACTCTAAAGCGCCAGCTTGTGCTAATAATAAAGTACTTCCAACACCCTCTAATACTTGACTCGCATCAAACCCAGCGCGAGCAAGAAATAACATCGCATCACCAGCCTGTGTTGCACTAAAACGAGTTGATGCGCCTAACTTTAAAGCTTCCTCTCTTAATGATTTGAATTGCTGTTCAGTAGCTCCACTAATAGCCTTAACAGTAGACATTGATTGTGAAAAGTCAGCCAACAACCTTATAGAGCCGGTTAATATAGCCGCGCCACCAGCAAAAGCGAATGCTCTGCCGATACTTTTACGTAAACTATTTGCACTATCCTCCGTTTTTTTAAGCTCACTTCGTACTTTCCGTGTGCCTCGCTCCGCACCTGAAGGATTAACAATAACATTGATATTATAATTCGCCATCGTTTTTGCGTGCTTTTTGTTGTTTTATTTGATAGTTAAGATAGCCTGAATCCATTTCTCTAATTATTTGAATAAATGGATCAATCAAATCACAGTCTAATCCATTGTATTGTGCATAAAGTAATATCTTATCCCAAGGAATTGGCCCTAAAGCCATGCCTACCTCACGGCATGTAGATAAATTATAAAAAGCATTTATAAAAAATTCATCACCTGGATAAATAATAGGTTCATTTAATGCCCATTCTGGTATTGGCCTACCTTTTTCGATTGCGGCTTCTAGGGAATATGCTTTTTCATTATTTTCAAGCTCCCAAACAAGCCGCTCTTTTAGTTTTTTGCGATACCCTCTGTGTCTATTTGATCGGCAATAAAATTTTGAATATCTGACGCATAATTTCTTATCTCCTCAAATATCCAAGGAGGCAATGCTGTTAAAAAATCAAAAACATTTTCTTCAGTAAAAGGAACGGCTTTTCCATTAACATCAACAATACCTTCCCATCCTTTAATGATATGTTTAGAATAAAGTAATCTATCTTCGTCTCTATTTTCCTTTATCATCGCCGCACTTAATTTTGATGATTGGATAGCTTTAACTCGACTCCTGGATTTTTTTAACAATGCGTTAAAATAAGGTTTATTCTTCTCTGCTGCTGGAAGCAACTTTAATACAGCATCACCTTCAATTTGATCAATATGATAATCTATGGTTTCATTGCTAACATCTAACTTTTTTAATTGAGAAAAATCCGCCATTTATACTACCGGTATATAAGGAAACATCGTTAAACCAAGTGATATATCTAAAACAGAATCAGCATAAGCTTCACCTGTAATATTAACTGTGACACTTTGATTAATTGGATAACTACGGTTACCGCCACCCATTGTCATTGAAGGGATATGAAACATATATGCGCCATCCTCATTTCTCGCACCGAATGTCATAGCAACTGTTTCATTTCCTCTTATAGCCGCCGGAACGGCTGCGTCAGTAAATAACAATTCCCCTTCACCATCGATTTCAAAATTACCATAGTTCATAAACCGCGCACCTAAATTACAAAGCACTTTTTCAGGCGAAACATTATTGTTAATTTTTAATGTCAGAGATTTAAAGTCAGTTGTAATCCCTGTTTCATCAACCTTTGTAATTCGCATTCGTATACAATCGCTGGTCGTACTAAACGCTTCAGTCATTAAAGGCAATAAAGGCGCACTTGCACCTGCTTTCCTAGTTGAAGTGGGATTATCTGTGTCTGTACCAATAAATCCAAAAGATAATGTCACTTTATCTGATAAAACCATTGCAATATCTAATGTACCAGCATAATTACCCTTAGAATATTCATACATATCACCTGACGGATTATTATCAAGATTCGGTAAACCAATTTCAAATTGGACACTTCTTTCTAAAAATAAAGGATCATCGGTTTTAACATTTCTTGAATAGGTGCCGACAAAAAATTCAACCTCTTGTGCCGCCGCTACCTCTACTACCCACAAATCCTTTGTTTCATCAATAACAATATTAGCGCCGCCACTATCTACACTCACTATTTTTGCATAACCAATATTTGTCGCTGTTGTAAATTTATTAAGTGCAGCGCTGCCCTCGGCAAAACAAATAAATTGACCAGGCACTAAATTCAACGCTGTTGAATTAAATATATTAGCCGCACTTGTGATAGTTACTTGCGTTCCTTCTGATGTCGCTGTCACCGCAGATACAGCTAAATCGCCAGCAGCACTTCGAAAACCAGCGACCTCTACGCTGGCATTGCCAACGGGTGTTTCGACCGTCATACCTCCGCCTTTAACCACTATATCCGTGGAGGTTGAGCCAACATCAACGACTTTTAATCCATTATTAGTTGCACCAACAAAACCTCTTGAATAAATTAACGTATTTTCATCAAGAACAACAGACAAGTCATTTACAGTATAACTATCGGCATCTGTCGCTGTTGGTTGAAACTGAATAGCGCCGTCAAATGTAGAGAAGAAATAGGCTTCAGCAAAATAACGAAGATGTGAGAAAATAAGATCAGCGCCATAGTTTGCTTGACTATCAAGGTCAGAAATAGCGCCTTTTCTGCGTTGACGTGTATTTGATATTGGATTTCGTGGTATTTTTGTTATCGTTGCGCCAATATCACCATATTCATTAGGTTCTAAAGCATACCACTCCGGTGTTCCTGCTGGTGCTCCCGTTTCTCCAACTAAAAGACCAACGGCACCACCGGCCAGTTCTGTTGATTCAACGGCATATTGTAAAGAAACATTATTTGTTAATACGCGGCCCATTACATACTCCTACTTTATTTCGTCATAAAAAAATGATATTTCGACAAGAGCCATGTACCATTTCCCGTCTGTTCCTATTTCATTGATATTTGAATTATAAATATAAACCCCCGTAAACGTGTTACCTTCAAATATGTCCTGAATTTTTGTTGTTAACTCATCTGATTTACTTACGCCTGTATTTGCTAATGTAAATACTTGCGCCTTAATAGAGGCGCTTCGATTATATTTTCGATTACCAATAACACCTTGTGTTTCTTGCTGTCCTAACTCGTTTAAAACAGTTAACCGAACCCACGGTAAATTTTCTGGCTCATTAAATTGCTCATTAGCAAAAGTAAATGGACTAGTTGTTCCCCATAAAGTAACAAATTTATCATAAATGACTTTCCGTGATTCATTAATCGTTGTCACAGAGCACTAGCAATCGCTTTATTAATAGAACGCAAGACAAAACCTGCGGGTTCTTGTTTTGAATGTCCAGCATCTAATGCAGCAATATAGTCAGTATTGTTCGTAATATAAACCTTTCCTTTATTAAGCTTATAACCTGTTAATACACTTAACAACCCAGCATCTTGATTACCTGAGCTAATAGAATCTCTTGCTCCTGACAAACCATTAAATTTTGAACCTATTTGCGGAACCCAATTGCTACGAGCAAACCCTGTATCTACTGGTGTTGATTGCTTTAAATTTGCTGTCGAATTGACAACGATTTTTTTAACCGCTTTTTCCGCAAATGCTTCAAGATCAACTATTACTTCATCGACAGAACTCATGATAACTATTCGCTTTTATCAACAACCTTTTCCACAGGTTTATCGACAGGCGTTTCTGCATTAGTAGCTGCCACATCATTATCCTCTTCTGTTACTGGCTTAGGTTTTCTGCCTCGCTTAGCTTTTGGCTTTTCCGTTGGTTCATCCTTGGATGGTTTGTCTCGACTAATTAACTCATTAGCCCATGATGAATCTAAAACACCGATAATTCCACGCCTAAAAAGTGAACGCATATGAAAAACCCTAAACTGGCCAGGCTTAATAACCTGATTAACTTTTAGCTCTTCACTAGCGCTGACCTTAAACGGCTTAACAACAACATGAGTGTTAGATGCTATAAAATTTCCTTGAAATGCCATAATAAACCCTTAAATTATGCCACAGTATTACTGAAAAAATAACCTAAATCTGGGCCTGTCAATTTATAATCAAAAGACATTTCGCCCTCAATTCTATCCGCATTTTTCAAGTCAGCTCTAATTCGCTTCATTCTCATACCTGAAGGTGTTGCACCTAAATAACCTGTCCAACTAAATTGTATTCCAGCTGTTGGTTCATCAATACCGACACTATCTGGCGCATAATATAGCAATGCATCATCACTTCCTATGAACTGAACATCATCAGCACTTGGATCAGTTGCATCAGCTAGTTTCGCATTATAAACAGAATCCATAACATAAATGGCATCTAATTCAAAAAGCTGAGCTATTAATTCGCGCATAACTAATGCTGGTATAGCTGTAGTGGCACCACCAGTTATACGTGATAACAATGCATCATTATCCATTAATGCATCTAATGCTTGACGGCCTATCGCCATTTTATTTGGCCTATAACCTGTTAATCCTTGCACTGTTGTTTTTGCTAATCGAATATCCTGAACGGGGTCGCTACCTGACTCATCCCAAAACTGAAATTGTCCTGCTGCTGGCGTGCCAGTAACACCAGTCATATCTGTCGTCCATTTTCCAGTACCCATATAAGCATTTGCAAACACACGCTCTCGACGAATCAGTAATTTTTGAGTCACAAATTGCGCCGCAGATTGATCTAGCTGAATAACATTATCTTGATTCGCTCGCTGCCGATCAGTTACGTCTTTATGAAAAGCATATGTTCGGCAATAATACGGGTTTGTTGACAACCTAAAGCCGCTACCAGCAGACTCCGTACCATCGGCTCTCTCTTCCGCTTCATCACGCAAGAAATCACCGCTATTAAATTCAAAATATAAATCAGCCTCTTTCGCACTAGGCGCATTAGGTACTGCGTTCATGCCAACAAACATACTCGCATTAAGCAAAATCTTCTGGGCAAAAGTTGTCAATGGAACGTTAACATGAACATCCCCTTCGGTTGGGTTAGATACAATAGGCATCTTATTACTCCTGTTTTATTAAACGTTACGCTGACAAAGCCGCGCCTTTTGCGGCAATGATCGTTATTACTTCATTTACAGCACCACCAATAAGCGCTGTTCCCAATATTGCATCACCTGTTGCTGCGGTTACTGCTCGTCCTGTTGCATCAGAGGCAACCTTTGCATCTGATGCAACTGTAGCCCCAGCTTCAACTTCAACTTTGGCACCATCAAGAAGAGCAACTGAAATAGCCGCACTACCAGCCTCGGCACCGGCTGTTGTTGAGTCTGGTGATTCACTTAATGTTACACCAAGTGCATCATCGCCTGCCCCAGCTTCATCAACAAGACCTGATGCTAAAACAGCAAATCGATTAGCATTAATTACCTTAGCAACCGTCGGCTGTAAAGAAATAGACCGTGTACTTTCACTACTCATAATTTTATCCTCTTAATTTAAATAACTTGTTTATGAGTTATTGCTTTTTGCAATAATTCTGGCTCTTTCTTACCAACGGCATCATAAGCATCATAATATTCCATATCATGCTCTTTAGCATAAGATTTTGCTAACTCATCCATTTCAGCAACAGGATCACCACCTTCTTTCCCTTTTGAAATAACACTACTGCCAACGGTCTCAAATGCACCTGACATCGCCGCATTATGAGCTTTTAACACTTTTAATGACTCTTCACGTTCAGTATCATCCTTAATGCTATCAATCGCTTTCAATAAAGAAACATGCGTTTCAACTTTCCCAGGCAAATTACTTAATTCATCTTCTGCACGTTTAGTTAACTCTAGTTCTTTCTTTTCAAGCAAAGATTTTTGTAACGCCTTATGATCTTCATCAGCACGTTTAGCTAATTTTACTAAACGATCATCATCATTTGCTCTATACTCAGTGCCATCCAGTGACTTATAAATCACCTTATTCGCTTTTGATAATTCAGTAAGCGCTTCTTGTCTTTCATCAAATGATTTTTCTAGAAATACATCGGCAACCTCACCTTCCAACGTGTCATAATGCGCTTTTTGCACATCATTCATGGTTGCTAATGACTCAGTTTTTGCAATTGTGGCTTTTGCTTCATCAAGTGATTTATTGGTTTCTTCAAGCAGATTATTAGCTGCCTCAAGATCATCCTGGGCTTTCTTAAGCCCTTCTACATCCATTACATTTGTTTCATCACCCGCACTAGATTCAGCGGCTTTCTTGGTTTGAGACATATTATTCTCCGATTTCAAACCGCCATCTACAGCGGTGTTTTTTTGAATAGCTAACTTAAATAATTCCGTATCAGGCAATTTTTTTGTTAACCCCAGCGCATCTGCTCTTGATGCAATATGTTGAGCAACATTGATTTCGTCCTTTTTTACCACTTTAATTGCAGAACTTAAATCTAATTCATTTTTAATAACATAAGAACCATCTGGTAATGATTCTTTCTTGTTTATCGCGTTTTCTCGTTCTTCCGTAGAGTATTGTTTTAAAGCAACCATTGCCTCACCATCAATATCCCTGGCAAGTATTTTTGATGATGCAAGCGTAGTTAATATATTAATAATATCAGGACTACTTACTTTATGTGTATGGCCTAATTGCTCACCAATAGTGATAGTTCCATCTGTATTAACCATAAACGGATGATCATGCCCCATATCTTCGCCTTCTCCGCGAGCATAAGACGTTTCACCCGCTCTGCCTTCTATAAACAATAAATGGGAATGACCTGTATCATCAGGGTCAGTTATTACTGCATTTTCATACATTTTTTCAATGTCTTGACGCTTCATAATAACTTTAACTGCCGGTTGTTGTGCCGGTCTATCAACAGAGCTTATTTCATCAATTTTAAACTCACGTAATATCCTCTTTGCCATTAAACAACCTCCTCTGTTATACGGCTACCGCCAATCGAAAAACCTGTATATTCACCGCTACGAAATTTTTCTAATATTCCATCATTGCCAGGTTTCATAGCAATCATAAGCCCTGTTTTATTTGATTCGATATCAAATGCTTTTGCAATTTCAGTTGTTAATGGGAATGAAAAAACAACAGCACCTTCTAACGGTTCGCCTCTATGCATATCTTTAATAGCTCGACTACTTAACATAAAGTCCGTAGCTGCTTTTAACATTGACTCTTCTGGAATATGATCTTCTTGAAGATCAAAATAATCTTGACCATCTTGTTTACAGATAATAGCCCAACCCATGACAAGGCCCAAGTTAGTATCAACTTTAGCTATTTCTGTATCAATTTTAAAGTTTTTTTTCATCAACCTTTTAAATAGATAAAACCTAAATTCACATTTAAATTAATATCTAACAGCCCACAATAGGAGCATTAAAATACAAACCCCAAATGAGGTTATTCTTTTTTTGCCTGATGAAAGTGATTTCCGCTAAGAACTAGCGTTTATTCACTTATTAATCAAAAGTTAACACACTTATTTAATAATTGCAAACTTTTATGAAAATCGTCTAATTTTTGTGCAGCGGCAATGAATGGTTTCCGCTCCTGGCGCATTTCTATCCCCTGGATAACGTAACAAATTCCCTGCATCACTTATAAACGGCTCACCTTCTTTACGCTGCTGACCATTCATTCCATTATGGCTCTCTCTAACCCTTGAATCCCGTGCAGTTAACCATTCATTAATCAATTCATCGGAATTTAAAATACCCTCATCAAATGATTGCTGAAACGCTTCATCATTCGCTTCATTAATTGCTGATAATGACTCTGTTCTGGCTATTACTTCTGACCGATGCTTAATAAACCGCTCTTGATAGCGCCCAACCATTTTATTAATTTGAGTTTTTGTTAATGGCGTATCAGTATCAATTGATCTTCGTACCGTTGTATCAAATCGCCTGTCTCTTAATCGCCTTTGTAATGAATCTGAGGAATTATTTTCTAACAATTTCCTATAATTATGAACATAACCCATTTGCCGTTCAGTTAATCCGATTGATCCACGAAAAGCCCTCGCTTGATCTCTTGGATTTAAACCGCGTTGCAATCCATCAATTAATGCGGCTCTAGTGGCATTTCTCTGTCCATCTGTAAATTCACGAATCAATCTGAATCGATTATTCCGCATTAGATTAACAGCCCGATCATTTGTTTGATCAAATCTGATTTCTAATTTTGTTACCTTTGCTATTTGCTTTGCTGTGTTTTGTCCTGCGGTTACAACCGTATCATTTATAGCGCTTGCTAAAACAACAGGAATACTACCCGCCAATGCAATCGCTTCTTCAAATCGTCCCTGGTTTATTAATATTGAAAGACGCTCTATCTGTATATCGTCTTTTACATGCTGGACAGCATCAACAAATTCACGCTTAAGCTTACGTTCTTCTTTTTCTAAAAGCTGTTCAAGGCGCTCTCTTGGATCAAGTACAACCTTTTCTATAGTCTGCATTGGCATTCATACGTTGCCGCTGCCGGATCACGTTTTATTGGGTTAACAATTCGATGCGTTAACCCCTCAATAGTAATTTTATCAGTTGGTTCAGGTATCGCTTCAAATGTACTTCCAATTAACGTTATTTTTCTATCACCTATTTTTATCAAAGTACCATCAATCTGTGAGTCACTATAACTATCTATAAAACCACGACCATCAAATGATTGTTCTGTTGGATTTATACCTGATGTCAAGTCATTAACATCACGTACTCCAGGAGTAACTTTAATCAATGTCGCAGGTAAAACGCCAGGTCCTATTTCATCCCCAATAATACCAGCAATGTCTAATCCAAATAATTCAGGCATTAATAATAACCCACAGTACGGCCAAAAGGATTAGGATCACAAAAACCACTTTCTGCATCGGTTCCTGTTGCTATAACACCCGTTAAATTTGACCCATCGATACAACCAGCTTCTATCAATAACTTCATTACATTCGGTGGGAATCGCGTTGCACTTGAATTACCATCATTAGGACTAAAAAATTCAACCTCAGCGCTCCCTGCCTTTGCTCTTTTAACATTCTTTCCGACATTACCTGCGACAATAAGTTTGGCATCAGTTAAAAAGGCCAAAGCTAACTCTTGCGTGGCGGCAGCTAAATTAGCATTTGTTAAAGGTGGTGTGAAAGGTAATTTACAGTCCTCTTTTACATAAAGACTTATTTGCCTTGAAGCTGTAACCAGCGATTTACTTTTCTCTGCTGGGTCAGTTAACAGCCACACATCAACATTAAGTGAATCAGAAAAATAAATATCCGCATCAGCAACAATGACATAAGAATTAACGCCTAATTGTAAAGCCATTATGTTTTATCCACGTCTTGACTGACAATATAAGTCCCGTCTGAAAAAGTAAAGGTTTCACTATTACCATCAATCCCTTGTGCATCATAATAATAATCACCTACTGGCACTGTTTTCGATGGGGTAAAATACACCTTACCATCAGTGCCATCACTTACAAACGCCCCTGAAATAACATCAACATTTGCTGTATTATCAATAGGATGTTGATTTGGGTCCACTGTTAAGCTAAAAGCTGTCCAATCATTAATTGGAACGATTATTCCTCGCTTGTCTTTTATAGTAAAAACATGCCGACGATTATCACCACGTTTACGCGTAATGTTATTTAAAGTCGCCATTAACAGACACCACCCGTATAATCACAACAAAACTCCGCAACATAATCCTCTTCTAATTCAGCAACCATATTATCAAATAATTGTACAGGCCGTTGATTACATAAATTATTCATATGATCCTGAAATGTATTGCCTGTTGGCAATTGACTTGCATTTAAAACTAAGCTTTCAAATGTTGGCATTAGAAAATTTCTACTTTTAGTGCTTGAACCGACTTATTAGCAATATCATCTTTATCTACTGTTGATATTGGCCCATCCTTATAATCTGACTTGTTAGTATAACTATCCAACGCTAAATGTAAATTTGCCTCTGAAAGACCTTCAACCGCCGAAATATCTTTATCAAGATGATCCAGTAATAATGCTCTTGCTGCCGTTAAACCTTGATTAGTTAATGCGGTTTGTATTTCAGAAATTGCCAAATCATTTAAGCTGGCTATTGCCGTTAATACAGGCGTTAAATCAGCCACGCTGTCAGTTATAGGAATTAAATCTATTTTCCCACCTGCGCGCTCTAAATCAACCCGAATTGCGGCTACTAACGCAACCTCATCAACATTTTGATTGCCAATCGCACCAACAATTGCATTTAAAACCGCTTGTCCATCTGCATCATTAATAATAGCTTGTTCTACCGCGGCTGCAATAGCCGTTCTTTCTCCTGCCGTTAAGCCATAGCCTGTCTTGTCAGAAACAACCTGCGCGACAGCATTAACATTAGCACCAGTAAATACAAATTGATCTGTTTTAGCTTTTATGCTATTAATTAAACCAGTAATTGCGGTATCATCATAATTATTTAATGTATTCGCTTTCGTAAGTATAGATTGATTTGTCGCTTCTAATCCTAACAATGATACATCAGCCTTATAGCCATCTTTACCTGTATATGAAGTAAGTCCAGCATGTAATCCGGCCTCATCAACACCAGATACCGATGAAACAGCAACATCTATACGCGCCAGCTCAACCGCAAGATTAGTTCTAACAGCATCGGCAATCGCTATTAACTCCAAAGCTGGCAAATCTAAGTTTGTATTTATTAACGTCACAATGGCATCAATTAACTGTTGCCCATCACCTTCATTAATTAAAGCCGCCTCTATTTCTGCTGTTGTTGGAACTGCTGCGGTTACATCTCCTGGCGATAAATTATTAAGCCCATTTATTAAATTTATAACCGGCGTAAGATCGGTTTTATATTGGCCTGTATCATCTAAATCAGCTTGTACCGTTACAAACCTTGCGTCATATTCACCTGCCACGCCTCGCGAAGAAACAACAACATCCATATTATCAAGATTTGATGCACGGCCAACCGTATAGCCTTGATTTGTTAATGCTGTCTGAACATCCGCAATACCAATATCATTTAATCCTGTTATATCCGCCTTATATTGATTCGGATTATCAAGATCAGCCTGCATTGCAAGCATTCGAGCATCATATTCACCCGTTATGGCACGTGAGGTTATAGCCGCATCTAAATTATTAAGCCTTGTGTCTGTCGTTAATAATGGGTTAATTGGTATTGCGGCTATTCCGGCATTATCTGGTGCTATATCATTCCCTCGCA
>Ga0209633_10001933_pt1 | contig 20581 bp, 22 predicted proteins | sample Cruoilmetagenom1_FD_187290 | JGI IMG/M metagenome (GOLD analysis project Ga0209633, IMG submission 187290) | Oil polluted marine microbial communities from Coal Oil Point, Santa Barbara, California, USA - Sample 1 (SPAdes) (version 2) | ecosystem: Environmental > Aquatic > Marine > Oil seeps ... | reverse complement strand
GAGCCGTTCTTTGGCCAAGACAGAATTGACGCACTAGTTTGGCGACTTGGCAAGTTAGGCGTTAAGCGGCGGCCTTAACCCATCATACAATTTTATTTGTTAAAGCGCCGATACCCTCAATGCTGAGGCTAATTTCGTCGCCCTTTGCAAGCATGCGCCCAGTCTCTAGGCCGCAGCCGCCTGGCAGGGTTCCCGTGGCAAAAAACTCCCCAGGGTAGAGATGCTCGCCCGTGGACGCATGTGCCAGCGCCTCGCCAAGTGTGTACTGCATACCCCCAGACGACACGGTGCTGACATGTTCACCATTAATGCTAACCGTGCCCGCAAGATTATTCACGCGCGGCAAAATTTCATCTGCCGTGACAAATTCACTAGAGATGGCATTGGCGAAATGCTTGGATTTTTGCGGGCCAAAGCCGCTGGCCATTTCTGGCATTTGCCCATCGCGCCCTGAAAAATCATTAAACACAACAAAACCGCCAATGGCCGCCTCCGCTTCATCAGGTGACGCATTATAAAGCGGCTTAGCCAGCACAAACCCAAGCTCTAACTCATAATCCATCAAAGACGAATAACCCGGCCAGACAATATCTTTGCCATGGCCAAAGAAATTCATGTGCCCGCCCATATAATAAATAGGCTCTTTGTACCAAAGGGGTGCGGGTTTTAATTTTGGATGCGTTTTACCTGTCAGTTTTTTATATATTTGTGCAATGCGGTAAGCGCCTGGGCGGTTTGCCTTGGCATAATTACTGGCCGCATTGATATAATGCGCTTCAAACAGCATAAAATCGCGGTAGGACCGCGGCGCAAATGGTTTAAGGTCGCCCGCATCAATCTGCATTTGCCCCGTTGCCGCGAGGAATTGCTTTTGCAAAGCGCTACCCGCCCGTACCGTTTTCCAATTACCATCCCCCTGCGCTTGCAAGATATATTTTCCCGCTTTCAAATATTTTCGAAACTGCATATTATTCTCTTTTCCATCATTAGTATGCTTTGCAAACCAAGGATTTCAAGCTAAAATAAACCCATGAGTTTTTTCACATCTTCCCCATCATTATCAGATTTAGACACACGTGCCCGTAATGTGTTCAAAACCATTGTCGAGACTTATCTTGAAACGGGTGTGCCTGTCGGCTCGCGCACGCTGGCACAAAAAAATATTGGCGGCATAGGCAGTGCGCCTGGGCTCTCGCCCGCATCCATACGCAATACCATGGCGGATCTGGCTAGTTTGGGCCTGCTGTCCTCTGCCCATATTAGCGCAGGCCGTTTGCCCACCCATCAAGGCTTGCGGCTATTTGTTGACGGGCTTTTGGAGCTTGGCGATTTGGGCCAAGCCGAAAAACAATCCATTGATGCAAAACTGTCCGCGCAAGACCAAAGCACCGATACTGTACTTGAGCAAGCCTCACGCTCGCTGGCAGGCCTTGCGGGCGGCGCAGGGCTGGTGCTCGCGCCAGAGCAATCAGGCGCGCTACGTCATGTGGAATTTGTCGGTCTTGATGGCGGACAAGCTTTGGCTGTGCTGGTTTACGCGGATGGCCATGTGGAAAACCGGCTGATGAGATTGCCAGCGGGCCTTATTCCTGCCGCGCTAGAGCAAGCGGGGAATTTTCTTTCGGCCCGCCTGAAGGGCAAACGGCTAGGCGAAGCGCGTGACGATATATTGCACGAGATCGAAACAGGCCGGGCCGCCTTAGAGCAATCTGCGGGCGAATTGGTCAAACAAGGCATCGCAGATTGGGGTGGAAGCCAAAAAAATGCACAAATGCGCAATTTAATTGTCCGCGGACGGGCACAGCTTCTTGACAATGCGGCCGTGCAGTCCGATTTGGAGCGTATAAGATTATTATTTGAAGATTTGGAACGAAAAGAAGAACTCATCGCTTTGCTGGACGGGGCGGAAACTGCGGAAGGCGTCAAAATTTTTATCGGCGCAGAAAATCCGCTCTTTAGTTTGTCAGGCTCGTCGGTGGTTGTCGCGCCTTATCACGGCAAAGAAGGTAAGTTACTGGGCGCGCTCGGCGTGATCGGGCCCACAAGATTAAATTACGCGCGGGTGATACCGATGGTGGATTATACCGCCGCCACTATCAGCCGCCTATTAGGACAGAAAGATTAGGACCTAACATGACAAAGAAAACTGAAACGCCAAAAATGAAAGCCGATGTAGATGGCCTTCCAACCAACGAAGAGCTTGACGCACTGCAAGCTGAGATCAACGCTGCCGCCAAAGCCGCAGATGGTACGGGCGAAAGCGAACAGCCTGCACTAAGCCCTGAAGAGCAAGCCGCAAAGCGTATTGAAGAGCTAGAGACTGAAATCGCGGCTATCAAAGATCAAGCCTTACGCGCCATGGCCGAAACTGAAAATGTCAAAAAGCGCGGCGAACGTGAGGTTAAAGCCGCCAGCGTTTACGCCGTAGAGCGCTTCGCCGCTGACATGCTGTCCGTGTCCGACAATCTAGGCCGCGCTCTTAGCACTATTGATGATAAAACCCGCGGCGCGCTTGGCGACAACGCCAAACAATTGCTTGAAGGCATTGAGCTAACAGAGAAAGACCTAATGGCAGTGTTCGCACGCCACGGTATTCGCGCCGTACCAGGCAAAGGGTTTAAATTTGATCCAAATGTTCATCAAGCCGTTGCGCAAATTCCGTCAACCGAAGCCAAAGGCGACGTAGCAGAGCTTATGCAAACTGGGTTTACCCTCGGCGACCGTACTTTGCGCGCAGCCATGGTTGCTGTGTCAACGGGACCTGCAAAAGCATAAAACTCACCCTCTGATTTGCATTTTATTTTATTTGGGTTATAAGACTTGGGAGCGTAGCCACAGGGGAGTGGTTTTGCGCATCCAACACTAACCTTTAAGGGGAAATACATGGCAGGTGAAAACGATAAATGGGAAATGTACGAAGATAAACGCGGCGAACATCGCTGGCGGCGCAAAGCAAGTAACGGCAATATTGTCGGTTCATCTTGCGAAGGCTATACGCAAAAAGCGGCTTGCAAAGCTAATGCGGAACGTCATGGCATGAGCGGAAACCCCAAAGACCTTGGCGGCAAGGACAAATGGGATATTTACCAAGACAAGCGCGGCGAATATCGCTGGCGCCGCACCGCCGTAAACGGTGAAGTCACAGGCGCGAGCTCTGAAGGCTATAACAAAAAAGCCGACTGCAAATCCAATGCCGAGCGCAATGGTATGTAAGCGCGGCTTTTCCGTGATTTTTAAAACCGCCTTCTTTGAGGGCGGTTTTTTATTTCAAACACACCTATTTCAACATAAGATAACTTCATGACCGATACCCCCAAAGACGATCTCGCTAATATGCTCGAGCAAGCAAGCCCTGAAATGATGGCCGCCGACCCAATTGTGCGTAAAGCATTTAGTGTCGCCCTACTTGCGTGCGATCTGTTTGTGCCCGTACATCAAAGTGAAGATGAGCAGCAAAAAGATGGGGGCGTCTCGCTGCAAGCCATTAAATTAGAGGATGTTTTGCATGTGCTTTTATTCTCGTCCAAAGAAAAGCTTGGCGAATTTATGGGCGGCAATGCACGCTTTGCCAAAGCGGCGGGGGCCGATATTTTGCCGTCACTGCGTGGTTCACATGCCGTTCTAAACCCAGGCGAAAAAGGGCGGGCTTTCGCCCCCGAAGACATCGCCGAGATTTTAGGTGACGCGCCAGACCATGACCAGCCTGGACATGTGCATGGCCCAGGCTGCAACCACGATCATTAAATTATTTTGAATGAACAAGAATATGCTGAATAATATCGAGCAAATAAAGACGTTTTTTCTTTAAATCTTCCATGTGAAAATCAGACGTGGCTTTAACGCCAGACTCGTAACTGTGAATTTTGCGGTTATTTTTATGATAGCGTTTCGCGAGTTTTGCAAAGTGCTTGTCATTCATTTTCAGCTCGTGAATTTTGTCTTTATGTACTGGAAATTCATCGGCAAGTTCATGTGGTGTATAGCTCATGGTCGTCCTTTGTTGTTGTAATTATACTATAATATATACCCGTCCATATAGCAACCTTGAGCTAGATCAATTAAGCCTTATTTACGCGCCGCATGGTCAGGTTTATCCGTCCGCCTTTGGGGACAAGCGTACTCTGCCCGTAAAATATTTTATCAACGCCATGATAGCATTTTCGCGCCGCCCCTGCGAGAACAACAACGTCGCCAGATGATACTTTTAGGCTATGGGTTTTACCGCCGCGCACGGGCCCGCCTAACCTAAAGCGCGCAGGGTCACCCAAGGAGATAGACACAATCGGCGCACCCAAATCGTACTCATCCCTATCCACATGCATCCCCATTTTATTGCCCTCCCGATACCAGTTAATCAGGCAAGCTTCGGGCGGGTCAGGATAACCCGTCAACTCATTCCATATATCAAGCAAAATCTGCGGCATGGGCGGCCACGGTTTTCCCGTTTTCGGATGCACGAGGTCATAGCGGTAGCCCTTAATATCAGCCACCCAGCCAAGCGGGCCAAAATTACTGCCAACCACAGAAATCGGCACGCCCGTGCGCGGCATACGGCCTTGGAAAAACGGCGCAGGCCCGCGCGCCGCCTGGCTCACTGCACCCAGCAATGCAATTTGTTCAGCGCTGGAAAAATATTCGGGTCTATATAAAAATCCGTCTGGGAGTTTACTCATCTGGTTGTGCTTGTTTCCTTTTGAAGTGCAGGTTAGGCTTAATGCTTAATCTTATAACACGCCTAACGAAAGCAACAGAGCAAATGATCCCTCACCAGCTAGATGGCCACTGGTTTGTTATCGGGCTTGGCACGGTAGCCCGCGCCATCGAGGGTGGGCTGTCATTCGCCTGCGCTTATTCAGCCGCAATGGTATGGAGCCAAGCACAGGCGCAAGAACCAGGTGCAATCATTTTGATATTTACCACTTTTGCATTGGCCTTTGCGCTTAATCTGATCATGGTGTTTTTGCACGAAATGGGGCATGCGCTAGCGGCGTGGAGCACGGGGCGGCGCGTACATTTAATCTATGTAGGCTGGCTGGGATATGCGCCAGCCGTACGAAAATTTATGTGGGTAAGAAGCCCTGCCAACACAGAATACGCAGGCTTTGTTCAGTGTAGCCCCGTATGGCCAGACCTAAGCACGCACAAGTCCATATGGGTGTCGATAGGCGGGCCGCTGATCACATTTACAGTGGGCGTCATTATCCTCCTATTGGCGCGCGGCACAGATACTTACAGCCTTCCCGCCTATATGTTGGCCGCTTTCTTTTTGATGGACGCCGCAGTCAATTTAATGCCGCTAAAATGGTCGCCGACAAGCGCTAGTGACGGACTGCATATTTGGCAATATTGGACGGGCAATTTATGGACGCCTGATAGCTGGGCAGAAACCCGCCTCGGCCTTGGCGCGCTATCAGACCACGTTGTCAGCGACGAAGAATGGCGCGCTCTACGTCCGTTAGTTAAGCAGCCTTTTTTTGGGGGCGCGCCTTTTCGCAAGCTTCTTTATAAAGCGGCCACACAGAAAAATGATACAGAAATGATGTATGCGCTGCACCCATGGGAAACAGACAAAGCGCCGTAAATTTACTCAGCCCAGTCCGCAATATAAATATCAGTGGCCCGTGGTTTTTCAGGGTTACGGTTTGCGCCAAATGCTAATTTGGTGCCATCGGGGCTAAACATCGGGAAGCTATCAAAACCTTCATTAAATGTGATGCGCTCTATATCCTTGCTCTCGATATCGATCATATAAATTTCGAAATTATGCCCATAGGATTTGTAATCTTCGCGCCAGTCATCTTTGTTAGACGAGAAAATCACCCGCTGCCCATCAGGGTGCCATGACGGAGCCCAATTGGTCGCGCCGTTCTCGGTCAGGCGTTTTTTGTCTGTGCCATCTGAGTTCATGACCCACAAATCCAGTGGCACGGATTTTACATAATCTTTATCCATCATATCCTGCCAGTCAGCTTTTTCAGCTTCGGTCTGGGGGTGCCAAGCACGCCACACGATTTTAGAACCGTCGGGCGAGAACCACGGTCCGCCATCATAGCCCACATCTGTGGTCAGGCGCTTCACATTACTGCCGTCAGGGTCCATCGTGTAAACATCAAAATCACCTTCACGGATAGAGCCAAAGACGATGGATGTGCCAGCTTTATTCATGACGGGTTCGGCGTCATATTTTGGGTTGTCGGTAATTTTGACTGGGTTGCTACCATCGAGTTCAGCTGTGAAAATATCATAGGGATAGTAAGGCCACGCGTAGCGTACCCCTGGCGGGAAGTCCGCTTTGGGTGGACATGCACCTTCTAGGTGGGCGGTTGATGAATAAAGAATTTTATCCTCGCCAGAGAAGAAAAACGAACATGTATGCGCGCCGTGATCGGGACTGACCATTGTTTTGTCTGAGCCATCAATATTCATTGTCCAAATTTTATCGCAGTCATATCCGCCCGCGCTTGATTGAAAAATAAGCTGCTGGCCATCGGGGCTAAAATAAGCCTCGCCATTATCACCTTCGCTGGTGAGCTTGGTAATACCAGTCATATATTTATCAGTAATTGTTTTTGGCTCGCCCTTTGTTTCAGTGGACTTTGTTTCAGTGGCTTTAGGCGCGGCGGGCACCGCTGCTTTATCGGCGGGCTTATCAGCGCCGCACGCACTTAAAATCAAAGAAACGCTAAGAAGGAGGGTGTGCTTTAGGGACATTTTTTTCTCATTTGCTACATGTTTGCTACAAGGCAGGGAATTTAGACGTGACCTCATAGCATTTTAGAATAGTTTTAACAGATTTTTTTTCGGTATTATGTGGACAAATCCGCACATATACCCTTGCACCCTCAAAAATGGCCCCCATATCCCGATTAACGGGCAATAAGCCCTTCAAAAATTATTGGCGGCATGGACACAAAACGCCGCATATATGGAGAAAATTATGGCTAAAGTCATTGGTATTGATTTAGGAACCACCAATTCCTGCGTCGCGGTTATGGACGGCGACAAACCCCGCGTTTTAGAAAACGCTGAAGGTCAGCGCACAACACCTTCTGTTGTCGCTTTCACTGAAGGCGGCGAGCGCCTTGTTGGACAGCCTGCGCGCCGCCAAGGGGTGACGAACCCTGACCATACATATTATGCAATTAAGCGCCTCATCGGTCGTCCTTTCACTGACCCGATGGTTAAGAAAGACGCCAAGCTTGTTCCTTATGAAATCGTCAAAGGTAAAAACGGCGACGCCTATGTTAAGGGCCCTGAAAAAGCCATGTCCCCCGCCGAAGTTTCTGCCATCATTTTGCAAAAAATGAAAGAAACAGCCGAGAGCTTTTTGGGCGACAAAGTTACCCAAGCGGTTATCACGGTTCCTGCCTATTTTAATGACGCTCAGCGCCAAGCGACTAAAGACGCGGGTAAAATCGCAGGCCTTGAAGTGCTGCGTATTATCAACGAGCCAACAGCGGCGGCGCTTGCTTATGGTATGAGCAAAGAAGACGGCAAGACCATTGCGGTTTACGATCTCGGCGGCGGTACATTTGATGTATCCATCCTTGAAATCGGCGATGGCGTGTTTGAAGTAAAAGCCACCAATGGCGACACGTTCCTCGGCGGTGAAGACTTCGATATGCGTATCGTGGAATATTTCGCTGACGAGTTCAAAAAAGAAAACGGCATTGATTTAAAATCTGACAAATTGGCCCTACAGCGTCTTCGTGAAGAAGCTGAAAAAGCCAAAAAAGAATTGTCATCTGCCAGCTCTTACGAAGTCAACTTGCCGTTCATTACGGCGGATGCGTCTGGCCCTAAGCATTTAACTATGAAGCTAACCCGCGCTAAACTTGAAGCCCTTGTTGGCGATCTTGTGAAGCGCACCATCGCGCCATGCAAAAAAGCTTTGGCTGATGCGGGCTTAAAAGCGGCTGATATTGACGACGTTGTTTTGGTCGGCGGTATGACACGAATGCCAATGGTACAAGAAGCTGTGTCAAAGTTCTTTGGCAAAGAGGTCAACAAATCTGTCAACCCCGACGAAGTCGTTGCCATGGGCGCGGCCATTCAAGCGGGCGTATTGCAAGGCGACGTGAAAGACGTGCTCTTGCTTGACGTGACGCCCCTGTCGCTCGGCATTGAAACCGAAGGCGGTGTGTTTACGCGCATGATTGATCGCAACACAACCATCCCGACCAAGAAGTCGCAAATTTATTCAACGGCTGCGGACAACCAAGCCGCTGTGACCATCCGTGTCTCGCAAGGCGAGCGCGAAATGGCTGCTGATAATAAACTCTTGGGTCAGTTCGATCTCGTTGGCATTCCGCCAGCACCGCGCGGCTTGCCGCAAATCGAAGTCACCTTCGATATTGATGCCAATGGTCTTGTGAATGTATCTGCTAAAGACAACGCCACAGGCAAAGAGCAGCAAATCCGCATTCAAGCCTCTGGCGGCCTATCTGATACTGACATCGAAGAAATGGTTAAAGACGCTGAGCGTAATGCGGATAGCGATAAAGAGCGCCGCGCCCTTGCCGAAGCCAAAAACCAAGCCGAAGGTCTGGCCCACAAAGCTGAGAAAGATCTGGAAGAGCATGGCGATAAACTTGAAGACGGTGACAAGGAAAACATTGAAACCCTCATCAAAGAAGTTCGCGAAGTGGCCGAAACTGACGAGACCGATAAAATCACCGAAAAGACTGGTGAATTAACGGCAGCCGTCATGAAAATGGGCGAAGCCATTTATGCAGGCCAGCAAGCGGCAGGCGAAGACGGCGAAGCGGCAGACGCAAGCGATGACGACGAAGACATTGTCGACGCCGAGTTCGAAGACGTCGAAGACGACAAGTCTTAATAATAAGACCCCTAAAATCCCCCGCCAGCAATCGCTGCGCGGGGGATTTTTATATGGACATTTATGACTGATCCCATCCCTCCATTTGGCGCTTATGCCCTTCCCGAAAAACGCGAGGCTTTACGCCTGCGCGCGGGAAAATATAGCGGCACCAAATTAGGGCGCTGGGGTATATCCTATGCGCGCAAAAGAGCACTAAAAGACCTGCCAGATCCATTTGATGTGAGCGTCATGGACGGTGTTAATGCAAGGCTTTGGCCGCGCACTAGCCGCTGTGAAAAACGCGCCTTTGCAGGTGTACAGGTGTGGGATGCAGCTGAGCGCGCCGCCTTACGGCAAGCGCTAGAGACAAGCAATAGTGCACCCTTTGTATTTTTAGATGTCGGGGCTAATGTTGGCCTCTATAGTCTTATTTTGGCGGCGCGCGCAAAGGCGATCGCTAAGCCCGCGCGTTTTGTGGCTATAGAGCCCGACCCAACCAATCGGGCCCGCCTTGAATTTAACATTGGGGCCAGCGGCGCAGACATTACCGTTTTGCCTTACGCAGTTTCCGATCAAGAGCAAGACGGATTTATGGGCGGCGGCAAAACCAATCGCGGCGAAGTACGGCTGATGGATGATGGCAAACACGCCGTTCAGATAAAAACTTTGCACGGGATTTGCACTGCCGAAAATATTGCGCGCATTGACGCGATGAAAGTTGATATTGAAGGGCACGACCTACGCGCCCTGACAGTGTTTTTTAAAGACGCGCCTAAAACACTCTGGCCGCGCCTTTTGGTTTTAGAAACGGGTCGTGACACCACCACGCCGCTACTTGAGCTTTGCACGAAGTGCGGATACACCATAACACAAAGAGCGGGAATCAATTCGGTTCTAACCCGCACTTAAAAACGAGAAGACAGATGGCAACGACAAAACGTGATTATTATGAAGTGCTAGGCTGCGTGAAAACGGCAGATGGCAAAGTCTTGAAATCGGCTTACCGCAAGCTGGCCATGGAATATCATCCTGACCGCAACCCTGACAAACCAGAAGCCGAGGCCAAGTTCAAAGAGATTAACGAAGCATATTCCATCCTCTCGGACGAACAAAAACGAGCCGCCTATGACCGCATGGGCCACAGCGCCTTTGGGCAAGGCGGCGGCGGAGGCGGGGGCGCAGGTGGCGGCTTCCATGATTTCTCTGATATTTTTTCGCAAATTTTTGGGCAGCAAGGCGGCGGTGGCGGTTTTGGCGACATGTTTGGCGGCGGTGGACGCGGACAGCGGCGCTCCGTGCGCGGAGCTGACCTCCGCTATGAAATGGAAATTAGCCTCGAAGAAGCATTTGCTGGCAAAGACCTAGAGATTAATATTCCCATATCCGAGGACTGCCACGGCTGCGACGGGAGCGGCGCGGCGGAAGGCGCGAAAGTTGAAACCTGTTCCACGTGCGGCGGAGCAGGCAAAGTGCGCACTCAGCAAGGCTTTTTCACCATGGAACGCCCCTGCCCAAGATGTGGCGGGCAAGGCGAATATGTTTCTGACCCCTGCCGTACGTGCGATGGATCTGGGCAAGTGCGCGTCGAAACGGCTTTGGACGTAAATATCCCAGCGGGCGTTGAAGACGGCACCCGCATTCGCCTGTCAGGCCAAGGCGACGCAGCCCCCAAAGCGGCAGGCCCGCGCGGCGGGCGCGGCGACTTATATATTTTCGTCTCTGTCGCACCCCATAATTTATTTGAGCGCGATGGCGCTAACCTGTTTTGCCACGCGCCCGTGCCCATGACTTGCGCGGCTCTTGGCGGCGAGATTGAAATCCCGACCATTGATGGCGGCCGCGCCAAAGTTAAAGTCCCGCCGGGCAGCCAATCAGGAAGGCGTATGCGCCTAAAAGGCAAAGGCATGAGCACACTACGCAGTTCGGCGCGCGGCGACATGTATGTGGAGCTAACGGTGGAAACCCCCAGCCAACTTAATTCCCGCCAAAAAGAACTACTCGAAGAATTTCGCCAAGAAGGCGGCGATGAAAACTGCTCTCCTGCCTCCTCTAGTTTCCTAGATAAAGCTAAAAACTTCTGGGATAATTTGGTGGATTAGGATGTGATGAAACTTTCAAAACCAACATTGTTTAACCACTTGCGAGGGTTGTTTTCAAAACGAAAGAAAGTTTCGCTGACGCAAAAATATACTGTCGAGTTAACAAGCAACACCCTGTCAGTCACTGATCCGAAGAACAAAATACAGTCAATCCCGCTCAACCAAATCACTACAATCACAGTCGAAACCAATGATGGCGGACCTTGGGGTATGGATGTTTGGTTTATTGTTGCTGGTCAAGGTGCCGATCAGATTTGCGTTTACCCTATGGGAGCAACAAATGAAGATGAAGCCCTTGATTATTTTTTAAAATTACCTGGCTTTGAACTTAAGGGCATGGATAGTACAGCCAATGAACAATTTGTCTGCTGGACAAAATAACGTGACATTTTGACGGGTTAACATTCCGTTCTGTATCGCCTGAAATAATTAGCGCGGTTGGAAGAAGGCCTTATATTTAGGTTATGAGACATCAATTAACAAACGACGAGAAACGCCGCGCCGCGCGCGTAGCCTTTACGGGTGCTTTGTTGGCAGCAATGATGTGCCTGATGATAACGGGCTTACTAGATTCTGGAAACCCAGTTAAAATTTTCACAACAATCGGCATGATCTTCATTTTCCCTGCTGCGCTGGCTACATTTGTATCAGTCAGGTTTTGCTGGAGACGAATGCTCAAAAAACAAGAGACACGCGGGCGCGGCGCGCGTTATGGCGCGCTTGCTGGACTGCTCTCTGTCTTTCTAATGTGCGCCGGCACTATTTTACTAAGCGGCGTATATGGAGTGTTTAAGGGGGACAGCGTGAACGCTAAATCCTTTTTAGTCGACGCTCCACTCGTTACCTTGGGCCTTTTTTATTACGCAATCATCTTCGGCGGTTTCCTTGCCATTCCCTTTGGCGCTATTGCTGGCTTTGTGTTGACAACAGACCCCAAAACTAAGCCGCGATAAGTCAATTTGCCGCGCTAGGATATTCCCACTATATCTGCAGTCCTAAACAGGGTAGACGCGGAGTATGACACATATAGACAAACAAACCAGCAGCCTCAAATTCACCCTATTATTTATAGGCGTAGCGGGTCTGTTCATCGCCTTATATGCTTTGTTTGCGGCGCGCTCTTCACAAGGAGAGGAAGCGTTAACAGGTTCAATGGGCGAAACCGTTAAAACCATCGCTGTCTTTACGGTAGTGCTTGGCGTGGCGGCGCAAGGGGCGTGGCGGCTGGTGATGGGCAGAACGCAATCGACAGCCAGAGGCAGTTATGCGGGGCTTCTTGCCGTGCTGTTTAGTTATTTATTGTTGGGTATTTATTTCACCATCACGGCAGCGAACGGGCAATACGGCCAAACGGCAGCGATATTTTTTGGTGTCATGATGACCATCACTGCCCCCGTTAGTTTTCCAATCGGATTTTTCATAGGCCGCTACAGCGCTAAAAAACTAGGCTAGTCCGCCCGCGTAAAATTACTGGCACCTGTACGGATAGAGCCCCAAATGTCGTCTTTTTCTTTTGTGTCCTCAATATCGTTTGTGAGGTGCCAGAGGGTGCGAATTGTCGGCACACCTTCATTATCCAAAATCAGCTGCCCCGTCCAAGCGGTCAGTGAGCCATAAGTTTTAAAATTGACCGTAAAGGTAATCTGGTCACCTTGTGCAAATCCGATAAGTGGAAAGCTCTGGCTTTTATCAGGCGTCCCTACATTGGTTTGATACGTCCCGCGCACCTCGTCATCTTTGACTGCAAGTGTTGCCAGCGAGCCCATATCATTTTCCCACGCTCCATTAAAATCGGGCGCTCGCGGCGCATCCTGAGCCTGCGCGCAGGCGGCGGCCACTGAGAACAGCAAACCAATAAAGAAAGCGCGCATAGCTAGCCTTTGTTTTCATAGGTGATGGAGGGGAGGTCTATACCAATGACCATTACTGCTAATTCGTGATAGCCAATAGCGATACCGTCTTTAATACCAATGATAATTTGATTATCTAGTGAGTGCCCATATGACCCGCAAATACCATCAGGGTCTGCATAGCTTGTTGCGGTGGATAATGGCGGATACATCACCCAGCTTCCAGCAAATCCCTCGTCTTGGGTGTCCACTTCGTGTAGGCCGATTTTCCACCTGCCATCTTCATCCTTCATAGCCCTGCAATTTTGTTGCGCTTCTTTCGTGTCGGCAATAAGTGATACCACAAAATCTTCATCAGATAATGGTCCCGTTTTCCAAATGGAGAATATGTGATGCCAATATGCATTAGATTTATCGTCACCTGGGTTTATTGACTCTTGTACTAATATGTCTTCTCGAAATATAGGGGTATCAGAATAGGTTTTCTGGTTGTCTTTGGTTGAAAATTTTAGCGGAAAATCATCAGGACAAATGCGATGTTCAAAGCTAATTGATTGCGCTGATTGGTCAAAAACTGAGAATACCTGTTTTTCCTTTTTGCATGCCCCGCTCGCTATTAAGTTATTGGGCATAGGCTCCGCGTCCCCAAACACCTTTACCGCACGCGGCGTTTCGCTCTTGCCGCCGCAGCCCGCAAGCAAAAGCGCCGATATAGCCAGCGTTCTAAACACCTGCAAACCCGAGTATCAAATACATAATCACCGCGCCCGCGCCCGCGACTAGCGCGTAAGGTATCTGTGTTCGTACATGGTCTATATGGTCATTGGCTGTGGCCATAGATGCAATAATCGTCGTGTCCGAAATAGGCGAACAGTGATCGCCAAACACCCCGCCGCCCAGCGCAGCAGCAACCACCATATAAAGATTAATCTCAGGAATGCTGCCCGCTAGGGGCACAGCCACGGCAAGCATAATTGAAAATGTGCCCCAGCTCGTACCGGTGCTAAATCCGATAAAGGCGGCGATAATAAATATAAGAGCTGGGATAAACCCAGGCGCAATTGTGCCTTTGAACACGTCAGCGACATACAGTCCCGTACCGATATGATCGCACATATCTTTTAGGGCAAAGGCTAGCACGGCGAGGATGGCAACATTGACCATGCCCGCCATCGCCTTAATTGAAATGTCCACCATCTCGGTTATTTTCATAATGCCCTGCGCCCGGTACAGCGCCATAGCGACAAAAATAGCAAATGTTACAGAGTAAAGAACTGCTGCTGACCCTTCGCCTTTTGACACGGCCTTCCAGGCCAAGCCAATGCCGTGAAGCGCTGGTTCGCCAGTTTTTTCCGCTACTTTCGCAGCGGCTTCACTAGCCTTAGCCCAGCCCGTATAGATTAAAAATGTTGGCATGAGTAGCACCATGGTCAAAATAGGGATGACCATATTAATGGCGCGGTGCGGCGCGCCCTCTTTAGCTTCAAGCATGGACACACTATCGTCCATCATGGGGACAGCGCCATCACGCAGTAGCTTTCCCGTTTCACGCGCCCGAGTCTCTGCCTTTTTCATATCGCCCCAATCTTTGCCGCTCCAAATAACAACGAATATCAGTGCTACTGTCAGCATGGGATAGAAATTATAGGCAATAGATTTAACTAGAACCTCAAATTCATTATCAAACACTTTGTTCGGGCCTGTGGTATACCCAACCAAGATGGTCATAATGAATGCGCCCCATGCATTAAATGGCATTAGAATATTAGACGGTGCAGATGTAGAATCAGTAATATAGGCCAATTTTTCGCGGGGTATTTTCATCTTGTCAAATACGGGGCGATATAATGTCCCCACTGTGAACAGCGAAACATTGCTCTCAATAAAGATTAGCAGGCCCGTTAGCGCCGCCAAGCTTTCAACAATTTTACGGTTGCCCTTTTCAGAATGTTTTGCGCTGACACGGTCAATAAATTTTAGGATATGCCCGACAAAACCTTCCACCCCGCCCGAACACTGCACCAGCGCGATTAGTGGCCCAATAATAAGCGAGAACATCACCATGCGCGCATTGTCCGTATTGGTTAGCACGGTTACAAATGAATTGATTGTGTCAAGGGTGCCCGTTAACGGATGGCCATGCGCTAAAATCATAAAGCCAAACCAGATACCCACGGCCAGCGCCATAAACACTTGCCGCGTCCAAAGCGCCAACACGATTGCAAGTACCGGCGGCAATATCGACCAGAACCCCATTGTCTGTGCTGCAGTTTCCATAACCATCCCCTTTTTCATTTAGTGTGCCGCGAAATAAGAATAGGCGCAATGAAAATAATGTATATGCTACGCCCCGTTGTAATTTTAACTGGCACCAAGTTTTGAGTTGCTGTACTAAGGCAATAAGCTGGGGGAGGCACATGACACAAATTTATCCGTACAATAAACTGATCACTCTGATCTCTTGTTTAAAAGGGCTGCTCTATGCGTTGATCTTGTGCGCCGCGTCCCTACAGGCCCATGCCTCTAATCCACCGTCGGCATATGATTTTATGAAGCCTTCAAACATAGCGTCTGTCGAGCTATCTCCAAGTGGTCGCTATATTGCATTTGTTGGCATCAAGACTAATAAATATTGCATTGATAGATATGGCGCGATGGTTGTTCAAACTAAGGCTCGGTGTAAAGAAAAGAAAAAAAATTATCGCAGCACGCATACAATCTTAGTGTTTGATCTAGAGACGTTAAAAGTCGCGAAACGCTTAAGTGTGCCTGAAAATGTTTATGTGGCTTGGCTGGAATGGGCGAGCGACGACAGAATTTTGGCAGCTATAAGCGTACCTACGACCATTGGCGAAAGGGGCAATGGATATATTATTGGTGGATCTCGGATTATTTCTATTCCTCTTGCGGCAGATGATTATGCGGTCCTGTTTAGTGACCAAAAACGCCTTGCACGCCAAAACAGATACTTAACTAAAATCACCAATATGCTACGCAGTGACCCCGACCACGTCATTATGCCTGCCAATAAAGCTGGCGATCTAGATTTATGGAAAGTCAATGTGCTTACGGGCGCCGCTGAACGTATCGCTACAGGAAAAAGCGGGACGTTTTATTGGTATACGGATAAAACTGGCGCCCCTGTTATGCGGTTTGATTGTGTGGGCCGCTCATGCCGCAAAATTAATGTTTTCGCATTCGAAGATGAAGCTTGGAAAAAGATCAAAACTTTCCGTACGAAGCCTGATGAAGACGAAGAAGAGTACGATTTTTGGCCGATTGCCCTAGCGCCAACAAAAGGACAGTTTTATGTGATGTCCAATGAAGATGACGCGGAACGGCGCAGCATAAAAATCTACGACGTGAAAACAGAAGAATACGTCAAAACAGTTTTTGAACATCCCGAAGTTGATGTAGGCGGCGCTATACTTGATTTGCAAACAGGCGCATATGCTGGCGCATGGTTTTACGAAGACCGCCTAAATTACAAATTTGAAAACACTATGCTGCAAAAACACTATAAAGGTCTAAACACCTATTTTAATAACAACGCCAATGTTGACTTATTGGGTTTTAGTGCAGATGGCTCCAAAGCCATTGTCTATGTGACGGGGCCAAACAACCCTGGAGCCTATCATATCTATGATTTGGAAACACGCAATGTTACGCATTTGTTTGGACGGCGCACGGACATGGATGAGCGACTATCCACGGCAACGGATATATTAAAAATTCCTACGCGAGACGGTAAACCTATCACCGCTTATTATTCTTATCCTGCGAGCGGTAAAACTCAAAACACACCACTTATCGTTATGCCCCATGGCGGGCCAGAAGCGCGCGATTATTACGATTACGATTCGACAGCGCAATATTTTGCTACCCACGGCTACCAAGTTCTACAGGTAAACTTTAGAGGCTCGTCCGGTTTTGGACGTGCATTTGCCGAAGCAGGTTACGGCGAATGGGGCGGACTTATGCAAAATGACGTCATTGATGCCACCAAATATCTATATGCGCAAAACTTGGCAAATGATGGCAATGCTTGTATGGTTGGTTATAGTTATGGTGGTTACGTTTCTCTCTACGCTGGCGCAAATTCACCAGAGCTATTTAATTGTTTCGTAAGCGGCGGCGGGCTTGGCGATCTACTTGCCGATTTGAAGCATACCAAAAAAGATAGCGGTTCTGATTCCGAAACTTATGAGTATTGGTTAAAATCCATGGGGCACCCTAAAACGGATAAAGATAAACTCAAGGCCGTATCGCCGATTTATATGGCCGACAAATTCAAAGATCCCGTTTTACTTATACACGGGGAGTATGACAGCATAGTCGATGTGTCCCAATCCAGAAAAATGCACAAGGTTTTGAAAAAAGCAGGCGTAGATGTTCAATTTGTAGAGCTAGAAGATGTCGGTCATTATGACTGGGACTTAGAAACTGAAATTTTATATCTCGAAACCGTTGAAGCGTTTTTAGAAAAGCACCTAACGAAATAAAAACAAACCGCGCTCAGAACATAATGCGAACATAGATTGCGTATTGGCAAAGCATGGTGTAAGGAAGCAGCAGCACAAATATTGGAAACCCTATGTCTGACCCTGTTTTAAAATGCCCCGAATGCGGCACGTCGATTAAACTTAATGAGAGCCTTGCTGGGCCTTTGCTTGAAAGAGCGCGCGCCGAGTTTAATCAAAAATTGCGGCGCAAGAATGACGAGATTGCCGCCGAGAAAACCCGGCTTGAGAATGAGCGCTCTATGATGGACGTAAGGCTTAAGCGCGGCATAGAGGAGGAGCGCTCTAAAATTGCCAAGCAGGAAATGCAAAAGGCGAGAGAAAAATCCGCCAAGGATTTGGCCGCCCAGTCACAAGAAACCGAAGCCTTGCGCTTGGCCCTAAAAGAAAATGATGAAAAACTCGCCAAGGCCCAAAAGGAGCAAGCGGCCTTTCTAAAGCAACGCCGCGCCCTAGAGGACAAAGAGCGCGAGCTTGCCCTCACCATTGAAAAGCGCGTTCAAGAAGAAGCTGATCAAATCCGCAGCAAAGCCAAAGCCGAGCAAGAAAGTGCCTACCTACTCAAACAAAAAGAGAGCGACCAAACCATCGCGTCGCTAACCAAAAAAATCGGCGACTTAAAACGCCGGGCCGAGCAAGGCTCACAGCAACATCAAGGCGAGGTTTTGGAGGTAGCGTTGGAAGATTTGTTGGCGCGTAAATTTCCCTATGATGAAATTAAACCTGTACCAAAGGGTGAGTTTGGCGGGGACATCATTCAAAATGTCATGAGCCCAAATGGGAAAATTTGCGGGTCTATTTTATGGGAAACTAAGCGCACAAAATCATGGCACGCCACATGGCTACCTAAGATTAAAAATGACCAACGTAAAGCGGGTGCCGCAATTGCCATTCTCATGAGCACCGCCTTGCCGCAAGAATTTGAAAACGCCCAGTTCAAACAAATCGACGGGGTTTGGGTGACAGGGTATGAAAGCGCCATTTCTTTGGTCACCGTTTTGCGTAACGGCCTGATTGACATCGCCAGCGCCTATGCTGTGCGCGACGGGCAAGAGAGCAAAGCCGAGCTGATATATGATTATCTAACAGGTACTAAGTTCAAACACCGCGTCGAGGCCATCGTTGAAAAGTTTGATCTCATGCATAATGATCTTAACCAAGAGCGCAAAGTTATGACAAAATTATGGGCCCGCCGCGAGCAGCAAATTCAAGGCGTTATCGCCAGTACTATTGGCATGTATGGAGATCTAGAAGGCATCGCTGGCACCTCTATGCCCGCAATAGATGGTCTAGACATGCCGCTGCTCGAAGAAGGCTAGGCCCGCTTTCTGGCTGTAATGGTGGACACACTGTCTCTGACGTATGTTGCGGCGCGTCTGGCGCATTGGGCTAGATAAATTATATTAAAAACTATGGATTAAACCTAAAATGTCCGTTGATCTGGTACTGGAATAATATGTCATCTTCCTCTGGGCCTGAACCGATATTATGGATGATGAGCGGCGTGCCTTCTGGAGATTTTTTATCGGATACAATGCCGATATGGGGCATGGAACCGCTCAGTCGCCAACTGACTATGTCCCCTGGGAGGTAATCAGCAGCAGCTTTCGTGACAGGAAGGTTTGCCCCGCTTCGCTTAAAAAAACGCTCTAAATTAGGGACGCGGCGGTGGTCTATGTTTTTATCAGTGCCTGATAACCCCCAAATTTGTGGATAGGAAGAGAAATTGGCTTTCATGTCTTCATGAACGGCCTTTTGTAGGTCAAATTCATGTGCGGCGCGGTAACTGCGAATGATGACGTCCGTGCAAACGCCTTGTGTGTTAGGCACGTCGCCGCCCGGATATGCTAGCCGCACATAAGCGCCATTATATATAACGTCCTGAGTGGTGCGTGCGCGCGCCGCATCAACAAGGCTGCCCGCGCTTGCGATAGGCGCAATTATCAGTAGGGACAGGCCCGTAAAAATCATAAAACTTTTCATGAAAGCATAGAGCCTGCAATTCACGGCAAAATCAAGGCGCTTACGTAAATTTAATCTTGAAGCGGTGCCTCCTTATGCCTACCTTGTGGCAAAGTGGATCTTAAGGATAAAAAATGATAAAAATTCAATCTTCCTATACATATGACGACCTGATTATTAGCGGCGAAGAAAGCTTGTTTGGAGACGGTAATGCGCAGCTTCCTCTGCCGCCAATGCTGATGTTTAATCGCATCACCCACATTTCCGACGAAGGCGGAGCCTACGGGAAGGGTCAAATTATTGCGGAACTAGATGTTAATTCTGACCTCTGGTTTTTTGATTGTCATTTTAGAAATGACCCTGTCATGCCAGGCTGCCTTGGCCTTGACGCCATGTGGCAGTTGGTTGGTTTCTTTTTAGGCTGGGGCGGATCGCCTGGTAAAGGCCGCGCGCTTGGCGTGGGTAAAGTGCGGTTTACTGGCCAAGTAACACCTGATGTCAAATTAGTTAAATACACGATCGACCTAAAACGTGTCATCCGTCGCCGCTTGGTTCTGGGCATTGCTGAAGGCACTATGGAAGCTGATGGGGAAGTGATTTACAAAGCTGAAGATTTACGAGTGGGAACATTTGTCCCTCAAGAAGGAGAAAGCTAATGCGCCGCGTTGTTGTGACAGGAATGGGTATTGTATCGTGTATCGGGAACAATGTAGAAGAAGTCTCGGCGAGCTTGCAGGGCGGAAAATCTGGCATTGCCACCGATGACGATATGGCGTCCCACGGGTTTCGTTCGCAAATTTCAGGGCGGCCAACTGGGCTTGACCCCAAAGACTATATCCACAAACGTACTATGCGGTTTATGGCCCCAGCTTCCGCATGGTCGGGCGTAGCTATGCAGCAGGCAATCGACATGTCGGGACTATCAGAAGATATGATTTCCAATGAACGCACGGGCATTATCGCGGGTTCTGGCGGGCCATCATCTATGACCCTCGTCAAAGCCGCCGATATTACCCGTGAAAAAGGTAGCCCTAAGCGCATAGGCCCGTTCGCTGTACCCAAAGCTATGTCATCCACAGTATCAGCTACTCTGGCGACACATTTCAAAATCAAGGGTGTCAACTATTCGATCACATCGGCCTGCACGACATCTCTTCATTGTATCGGCTCTGCGGTTGAGCAAATTCAGTGGGGAAAACAAGACGTAATGTTCGCGGGCGGCGGTGAAGAAGTTGAATGGACTATGTCATCCTTGTTTGATGCAATGGGGGCGATGTCGAGCAAATATAACGACGCCCCTGTTACGGCTAGCCGAGCCTTTGACGCGAC
>Ga0209633_10001932_pt1 | contig 20582 bp, 17 predicted proteins | sample Cruoilmetagenom1_FD_187290 | JGI IMG/M metagenome (GOLD analysis project Ga0209633, IMG submission 187290) | Oil polluted marine microbial communities from Coal Oil Point, Santa Barbara, California, USA - Sample 1 (SPAdes) (version 2) | ecosystem: Environmental > Aquatic > Marine > Oil seeps ... | reverse complement strand
GTGTGTAAAAGTCTGTGACCTTTATGTTACTTATCTTACTTCTGTCATAAGGAAAGTCCACATCAAAGATGTAAAACTTCATCATATCTTTGACCCCATCAAAGTAGTGTGTATTAGTACTTTCTGTGATGAGCGCAGCCCATTTAGGGTACTTTGCCACAAACATACCACATACAGGACATTTAATCTCTTTAGGTACTTCCATTTGCCCTTTAACATCTTTAAGCGTCTCAGACTGAGCCGCCATGATGAAGTAAGCCAAGGCCTCTTTATTTCTCTCTTTAAGTGTTATACAGGGGTTTACCGTTTCTATCTGTTGAAGAATCACATCAAGTTTTTTACTCTTGATTTGTGAAAGTTTTGCTTCGTCACATAGTTTTAAGGCTATCTTTTCACCCTTTTTGACAAGTTTAGCGTACTTAGAGGGTGATATACCCTCTGCATAGACCAAACCAACAAGTAAAAAAGCTGTGAGAAAGAACCGTGCCATATAAAGCCTATTTGCTACGTAAGTTTAGGTAAAGACCGATGACTTGAAGCTGTTTACCTTTGATGTCACCACAAGGTTTTTCTGTTCTTAAGTATGTTTTTGCATCTGCAACACTTTTAAATGTAGCCTTTATAGGTTGGCACATCTTCTTGTACATCATTTCACCTTTTTTGGCTGCCATAGCTTGTTTCTTCTTCACAGCAGCACTCTCTTTTGCAAGTGTACTTTTCACAGAGTCTAACACTGCACTAAAAGTCATGACTTGTCCACCAAATTCTTGTGCAAACTTTTCAGCATCAGATTTTTTAGCAAAAGCATATTTGCTGGTCATACTCATAGTACCAGCTTTACTACTGCCAAATACATAGCTTGCAGTGATAGCATCTATAAACTTCAGAGTCGTATTATCTACAACTTTGATGTTTGTTACTTTCACTTTACCATCTTTCTCTGCCTCACTCATAGTCTCAGCCAAACAGTGGATAGAACAGTACTGCTCACTCTTACCATCAACATGTGCTGCATGGTTAGTCTTATAGAACATCGCCAGTGTCATACCACACTTAGGACAATACATTTTGTTCTCATTCTCTTGAAGTATCACTGCTTTATCTGGAGAAACAGCTTGAAAACGTGTAGGCATTTTTTTACCCATTTTTTCTTGTTTCATCTCTTCAGCAAATCCATTTGAACTCACCATCACCACTGCTGCGATCAGCATTAACATTTTTTTCATAATTCCATCCTATTAAATTTATTTTATTATATTATAGTTGTTGTGTTAAATTTGTGTTAAGTAAGCTAAATAGAGAATAGTATTTTTTTCAATTATTTATATGAGAATGCTTATTTTATCTCATTGTAATGTAATGTAAATTTATTTCTTTTCTTGGAGTATCGATGTACTTAAAAGTAACAGTAGAAAGTTATTGATGTGTATGAACACAAAAAAATAAATAATCTTAAGTTATTAAAATTATAATATAATCAAAACAATAAAAGGATATTTATGAAAAACACTCTTCTTAAACTTACACTCTGTTCTGCACTGACTATACCAAGTCTTGCTTTTACTTTTCCTACCCTTACAACAGATACAAATATATGCACGGATAACAATACTATAGTATCAAGTACACTTTTAACAACGTTACTTGAAGATGATTTAACTCAAAGTACCAATGTACTTGAAATGTCAAAAAATCTTAATATCATAACACAAAATATCAATACGATGAGTGGTGTTAATCAAAGCTACCTTATTGCTATGCTAAGTCTGTCAAGCGATATTGGTACAATGGCTGATAGTATTGGTACAATGGCGGATCGTATTGTTCAAACTGAAGTTCTTATAGGTGATATGGGTGATAGAATTGTAGTAGTATCAGAAATGATCATATATAACAATAATGCAACACAATTAAACATATTGGCGGCACAACAAAATATCAATATGGCACTTACACAACTTAACTAGAAAATAGTGAAGATATTTAACTTTCTCTCACTCCTAAAATGATGTTTACGAGTGGAGAAGAACGATAGAGCTGAAGTCTTACGAAGCTTCCGTATAAAGATGTTTCGCTTTTTGAACGTGGAAGTTAAGACCTATCTCTTTTTCTGTACATCCAAGAGCAAGGGCAACCATTTGTGGCATGTGTAGTACTGGAAGTTCTACATCACGACCCATGACTTTTCCTACGCTGTCTTGGTACGTGTCCATTTTGAGGTGACAGAGTGGACATGGTGTTACCATGACGTCTGCATTGTTATCCATCGCGTCTAGTAGGGCATTTCCTGCTAGTACTTCTGATGTGTGGTTCGCTTGAAGTTCTACGTGGAAACCACAACATTTGTTTTTACTCTCGTAATTTACAGGGTTACCTTCAAGTGCTGCGATGAGACGGTCAAGTGAGTTAGGGTTGTATGGATTTTCATGTCCATTTGCCTCTTCATGTAACTCAGATGGTCTGATGTTATGACAGCCGTAGAATGGTGCGATGTTCAAGTGTGAAAGTGGGGTAGTCACTTTGTCTTGTACATTTTCAAGTCCATACTCATCTATAAGAGTATAGAGGAAATGTTTAATCTCTGAGGTACCTTTGTACTCCAGTCCTACTTCTGCAAGCTTTTCGTTGACTCTGGCTTTAAGCTCAGGATCACTGTCTAGTGCATGTTTTGTCATCGCAGAGTTAAGCTGACAAGTGTTACAGATGGTGATCATCGTAAGACCTAGCTTTTCTGCATAACAGATATTACGTGCGTTGAGTACGTGCGCTAGAAATTCATCAAAATCTTGTATATGTGAAGCACCACAACATGAAGCTTCTTCTAGTATGGTGATCTTGATACCTAATTTATCTGCTACTGCAAGGGTAGAAGACAAAAGCTCAGGGGTAGACTGTTTTGCCGTACATCCTGTAAATAATGCATAGTGTAATTGTTCGCTCATCTGTTTCTCCTTACAGCTTATTTGTTTGTGAAATTTCGATAAGTTTTTGAACTTCATCGAGATTCTTAATTTTAGGGATAGAGTTAATAAACGGTATACCTGAATGCCAGTGGATCTTTCCTGCTTTCATCATCTTCATAGCCGTTTTCAGGTGTTTGTGCATACCTAGATAACCCTCAGAGTATGTAACGATATCTGCTTCATCCAAGTAACCTGTTTTCTTCATACCTCTTAAGAAACCTTCTGCGTGACGTGTCGCAACATTACTCACTGCCACACCTTCAGAGAACTGTAGGTTATGAAGTTTGGTTATCTTCTCTATAGGGTTGATCTCTTTAGGACATGCTTCTGCACATTCAAAACACTTCACACAGTCCCAAACACCTGAACCCATCTCTGCTGTGAGTTCAAGACGTTCTTGACCCGCTTCATCTCTCGTGTCTACAGTAAATCTGTATGCAGCGTTCAATGCTGCAGGTCCAAGGAAGGCATCATTTACTTCAAGTGCAGGACAAGAGTAGTGACATGCACCACACTGGATACAAAGGTCTGAGTCTAAGAAGTTGTTAAACTCTGCGATACTTTGTTTACTTTCATGTTCAGGACGAGGGTCAACATCTGCAACCACATAGGGCTTCACTGCAGCATGTTTTTCCCAGAAGTCAGACTTGTCGATGATCATATCTTTGATGGCACGTTTAGTGCTGCTTGGCTCTAAAGTGATCTCATTATCAAAAAGGTCAAGTAATTCGATGGCGTTTTGCTTACACGCAAGTGTTGCTTTACCATTTACTTTGATGGCACATGCCCCACAGATACCATGTCTACAAGAACGACGGTAAGAAAAAGACCCATCATGCTCCCATTTGATACGGTTCATAAGGTCAAGAATAAGCTCATCTTTTCCTACTTCCATCTCATAGTTTTTATAGTATGGAAGGTAGTCTGTCTCAGCATTAAATCTAAAAGCTCTTATCGTTACTTTACGTGTTTCACTTAATTGTACTTTACTCATCATGACCTCCTTAGTATTTTCTTTCCATTGGCTCAAACTTACCTTGAACGACTTCACCCCATTCTGTACGTACGTTATGGTCATTGTCCATGTATGCGTAAGTATGTTTCATGAACTTCTCATCGTCTCTTGTAGGGAAGTCTTCACGGTAGTGACCACCACGACTCTCTTCACGCTCAAGTGCACCCACAACAACCACCTTAGAGGACTCTATCATGTGTCCAAGTTCTAGTGCTTCTTGAAGGTCAGTATTAAATGTGTTAGATTTATCATCTATACGTACATCGTTAAATCTTACAAGTAAATCATCTATGATAGCAAGTTGCTTTTCTAGTGACTCTTTTGTTCTAAATACACCTGCATTTGCTGTCATACCATTTTGAAGTTCAACTCTTATGCCTGGTATGGTCTCTGCGCCGTTTGATGTTTTGATCGTTTTCATTTCAGTGACAAATCTGTCTGCATCAGATACGCTTGCTGTGCGAAGTGTTGCACCTTCATTAATGGCCTTTATCATATTTTCTCCAGCATGTCTACCAAAAAGCATCGCTTCAAGTACTGAGTTTGCTCCTAGACGGTTCGCACCATGTACAGATACACAAGCACATTCACCAGCAGCATAGAAACCTTCTACCATTTCTGTAGGAGATTTGCGTACTTGACAGTTAATGTTTGTTGGTATCCCACCCATAGAGTAGTGTGCTGTTGCAGAAATGTGGATAGCCTCTTTAAGCATGTCTTGCCCTTGGAACGCGATAGCTAGTTCACGAAGCTCAGGAAGACGAGTCAGGATGATCTCAGGGTCTAGGTGTGTAAGGTCAAGGTTCACTGACTGACCATCTTTACCTACACCACGTCCTTGACGTACTTCTTCCATAATGGCACGACTTACAACATCACGAGATGCAAGTTCCATCGCATTGGGTGCATACTTTGTCATAAAACGTTCACCCTCAGAGTTAAACAGACGTCCACCTTCACCACGAGCCGCTTCAGAGATAAGTACACCTGAACCACCAAGACCACTTGGATGGAACTGTACAAACTCCATATCTTCCAGAGGCAGACCATGACGTGCAACGATAGAAAGTGAATCTCCCGTGTTCGCATGGGCATTTGAATTAAATCTAAAGAGTCTTCCGTTTCCGCCAGTTGCAAACATCGTTACTTTAGCATTGAAGATAGCTACTTCAGAGTTTTTAATGTCATACGCAACCACACCAGAGACTTTACCGTCTTCATAGATGAGATCACCTGCATACCACTCATCAAACACTTCAATACCTGCACGGTCTGCTTGTTCGTAGATAGTTTGAAGTAGTGTTAAACCAGTTCTGTCTTTTGCGTAACATGCACGAGGCTGTGACTGTCCACCAAAAGGTCTGATGGCAATGTCGCCTTCCGTGTCACGTGAGAACACAGCACCCATACGCTCTGCCCATCTGATGGTCTCAGGGGCTTTTGTACACATAAGCTCAACACAGTCTTGGTCTGCAAGGTAGTCAGATCCCTTAACAGTGTCAAACTCATGAAGTTCAGTAGAGTCTTCCTTACCAAGAGCAGCATTGATACCACCTTGTGCAGCGCCAGAGTGTGAACGTAGTGGGTGAAGTTTGGTGATAACAGCGGTTTTTTTACCTGCTTCTGTAAGTTCTTTGGCTGCAGCTAAACCTGCTAGTCCTGAACCAACGATAACAGCGTCATATTCGTAGATTTTGATTTCTGAGTTGTCGCTCATAATGTGTATATCCTTATTTCATAATGCTTTTATTATATCTATATAAGGATTAATTTTGCTTATAAAGGAGGGGATTTTTAAGCATTTAAGAGGTGCAAGGTACGTTTTAACGCACCTTTAGAGGTAGCAGTCTTATGCTTCTGTTTTACTAAGTTGTTCTACGAAGTCTTCTGCACAGATGATTTCTAAGCCTATCATCTTTCTACCTATGGTTTTTTCTATGCCTGAAAAGTTTTTAGAAAGCATCTCATACTTTTCTGCACTCTCTACTACAAGAACCTCTGCACCGGCATCATAAGCATCCAAAAGAACAGCGCCTGCCTTTCTAAAGGCTAAGTCTTTGTTGTCCTTTATGAGCGTCGTACCACAAAGTTTTGTTGACTTTGAGTAAGGCACAGTTTTTATCTCCATCTCTTCAAGGAGTATCTCCATCGCATCGTTCGTGTTCGAACCTTTGTGATAAGCGATGTTTTTCTCTAAAATATCATCTATCGTTACAACTTTAGATGTACGTACAAGCAAAGGCTCTTCTACTGTGGCATCTTTCTTAAATAAGCGAGCCATCAGTAAGGAAAAGAGTGATGGTTCATCTTCTGGCTGTGCTAAGTGTTTAAGTGCTGTGATCTCTGCATCGTGGTTTTCTTGGTTAAAAAGGTTGTTTTCATATTCACAGTCAAACAGTCCTGAGTGGGCTGAAGAGATGGCTTCAAGGATCGCTTCTTGATGTTCCGTTCCCTCAGTTATCATCTTATATGCGGTAAGCAGCACTGCATCGCCGATATAACTACGTTCATAGTTGGAAGTCTCAGAGGCATAGTGAAGGGCATAGAGGCTTTTAAAGTACTTTTTGTCTGAGTCGTTAGCATAGGGTGCAATGAGTTCAAAGCTTTGCATAAAGTCATCGTTGTTGATGATGAGACCATTGTATGCTCTGTAGCTATTCACTGGGTCTATCTGTAGATCTGTACCAAGCTTCTCTACGATGCTAGCTACTGGCGTATCCTCTTCAATCACCAAACCATTCACTTTAAACACAAGGTTTAACTCAGGGTAAGCAAACATATCGTTTTGAGCCTGTATGGCTTCGAGTATAGCTTTGGCTGTGGCATCTTCTGCGATGTTTAGTGTGAAGTTTTTGTAGTAAGGAAGGTAGTCTGTTTTCGCATTGAAAAAGAAGGCTTTAACTGTAAGTTTGTATGACATTGGGATCTCCATGTGATGTATATTAGAGTGAGTATATCTTAGTATAGTATGAATTTTAGCATATAATATAATGATAAGGTAAGAAAACACTGTTGGTACGTTACTATTTTACCAAGTTTCATAGAAACTACGGGTATAACTAAATATATTAATAAATATTATTCATGAATTATATCTTATAATCTAGTCTGAATAGAACACACTTATGGCAATAAAAAAGTATTTGAATTTTGCTTATATAAATTTAAGATAGTTTAGTGAAATAATTTTAATTTTACAATGCATATAGCTTGTAATTCCCAAGCTATATGCTTGGGAATATCTAGATTAGTAATAACTATAAAATATAGCTATTCGTACTTTTATATAAAATATCAATACGCATATAGTTTACAACAAGTATTGAAGTATTATTTAGTCAATTGCATCTTTGATAATTTTTTTCATATCTGTTATAACCGCCTCAAATAGTGGAGAGGTAGCATTCATCATGGAAATACCTACTAGACCATCATCTTTTGTATATACAGAAATTCTACAAGGCATCATAGCTGTAACAGAAGGAAATCTTGATGATGCCATTCCTGCTTTGACTGCATTACATAATCCCATAATGTAAATTGGATTCTCAGGAACAATTACATTTGAATTATGCTCATGTTTTTCTTGTAGTGTAACTTGAAGGTCCTCATATGCACCGTGCCCTCTTGCTTCACCATGTTCTACATATATATCAGGAAGACCCCATCCTGGAGCATCTATGATAGCTTGTAGTACATTATCTTTAACTACATCTGCACTACGCCCATCGGTGACAGTATATTCAAGCATCATGCCATCAGCATCTAGTGCTGCACCACTGACTTGTTTCATTTCATTCTTATCTTCACCATATTGATTATAGTTGTACTTAAGCTTCCATTCAGAATCACGAGTATGTGCACCAACTTTTATATCTTGTGTTCCCTTTAATCCTATATCAGATAATGGTACAGAAACATCATAATCTCCACTTTCCCAAGAACCTCCGATGTGACTCCATTCCCACTCACATGTTCCATCTGCACCCGTAAAACGCATATATAAGCCATTTTCAATCAAATAATCAGCACCTTTAACATTACCAGAATCACAAGTTATACCAGTATTAGGATTGTTATCTGAATCAATATAAAACTGCATATTTTCTTTTACTTTTTTACCGTCTTTAATACTTAAATGTAAAGTATCACTTTCAAAGTCAGCCAAGATGTATTCACCCGCATTTATTAATACACTGTTCGTAAGTAAAACTGCAAGTAACGTAGTTGTTTTTTTCATTATAAGATTATTCCCTTTTTATTATATTATATATTTAGAAGTATGTGCCTTGACCCCACCTATATCAATCTTATTGAATCTATAAATGTTATTTTACAAATACAGTAAAATCAGAATTTAATAGAATCAAAATGTTTATTCCAAATAAATTAGGATATTGATCAACTCCCTAAAAGAGAAAATACTATCCACAGAGACTTTTTATAATATAAATTATAAATATATTTATAATTTATATTATAAAAAATTATATTCTCCAAGTATTAGCCAAGTATTACCTGAGTAGAAACATCATCTAATCTATATCTTTAATCATCCCAATTAAAATAAAGAATAGCCTATGATAATCATATGCGTACCATCTAAAAAGCATAAAATAGAAAATGTAATTTTCATAATAAAATATGTTACAATCCCAGCTATGAAAAATGTAGATAAAGAACAATACCTTATAAATGCTCTAAGTTCTAAACATATCGGCGATGATGCTGCCGTCATAGGTGACACACTTTACAGTATGGATGCCTTTTTTGAAGATGTGCATTTCAAACGAGCATGGATGACTATGGCTCAGATAGGGCGTAAGGCCATGCTTATAAACCTCTCAGATGCCATCGCTATGAATGCAAAGCCACAGTTTGCCCTAGTCACTGTCTCTATCCCCTCAGAACTAAGCTTAGTGGAGATAGACGAACTCACAAAAAGCCTAGAAGAGACAGCTAAAGAGTATGGCTGTGAGATCATCGGTGGTGATACCATCGGCGGAGATAAATTACATCTTTCTATTACCATCATCTCTAAGAGTGAGAAACCTTTACTACGAAAAGGACTGCAAGAAGGAGACTTGCTTGCCTACACTGGTGTATTGGGTGGCAGTAAGCGTGATCTAGATGCGCTGTTTAGAGGAGAAAAAGTAAGTGATGATTCACGTTTTTACCAACCTATATTAAGGGCAGGGTTTATAGCAAAAGCCAGAGATTATCTGCGTACAGGTATGGACATCTCAGATGGACTCTACTGTGATACCAATAAGCTACTAGATATTAATAAATATGGATTTACACTAATTGAAGACATAGACGACCCTGTAGGCCTTAGCGGAGAAGAGTATGAAATGTTGGTATCTTTTAGTGCTGAAGATCTAGAAGTCGTAAAAGCGATGGCAAAAGAGACAAATACACCTTTAACAGTGTATGCAAAAGTAACTCAGAATGATACACGTTTTACGTGTAAAAGTCATCACTTTTAGCGGTATTTATTTTACCGTTTTTTACGCTTCGAGTCTTGGTGTTGTAAGACCTGCCATCGCGGCAGGGTACTCACGATCTACAGCAATCTTCTGGGCTCTTTGAGTAAGTATAGCCTCGTCCAAGCTTAAGGGCTGTGCAAAAGTACGTTGACCCAACACCCTGGCATCTATGTAGTCTAACTCTACAAACTGTGCAGCTATAGCATCTATCATGTCCAATACTGAAGAGACTTTGACTATCTCACAGCGTGCATAACCTTCACGTGGGAAGGAAACTTCTGCTACTCGAAGCGTTGGGTCATCACCGGGGATCTGCTGTGCACCAAAGAGAGGTTTGGAGCCCACATGTGCTTTAGAAAAAGTAGGGATGAACTTTGAGAGGTGCTGTATGGCAGAGTTAGTACGTTCCTGGGTCTCTTCTGCTGTCCATGACTTTTCTATTTTGTCTATAAAGTCTTGACCCAGTTGTGGTTGGCAACTTACTAAGCTGTTTGAGACTAGACCATCTTCATAAAGAGTGATGTCTTTGGTCATACCATGAAGCTGAAAGTAGCCATGAGGGTAGGGGGTAAACTGCCCCATACCTTGTGGTGTACCACGCTCTCCATGAAAGACGATCTCAGGAAAGGCTATGTCATCATAGCTGTCACAGTGAGTCACGTATGCTGCTTTGAACTCCACCATAGCCTTACATGGTGCTCCAAGTAGGTCATCAATTTTACCAGTTCTAAAACCTGCGGCATTTATGAGGTAGTCAAAGTGTTGAGTATAGCTCTCATCTTCATATATGTAAGAGATATCCCAGTTATCTAAGTCATAATTTTTCTGTACATTATAGACGATGCTGTTTGTCTGTAAATGTACAGTGTCTAAACTTTCCAAACTAAGCGCTGTGCCAGCGGCCAATCTAAAGAGGTTTAGTCCATACTCTTGCACCATAATGAGCGGAAACTGCACTTTATCTAAGTCTATGTTTTTAGCCACAGCGATCATCCACTCATCACAGCTTTGGGGTTTTGCTACAAGTGCTTTTTCTTTGAGTGCTTCTATCTCTGCTTTGTTAAAGCTTTTGTAGTAGTTCTCACTCTTTCCCAACACTTCATTACGACTGTCTTCTTTGATGAGGGATTCATACTCACGAGTAAGCAGTTCTAGTCTTGGCAAGAGTGCTTCGGGTGTACCTTTGTCACTTGTAGGCAGAACGATGACAGTAGGTCGGTAGTCTACGATGTAGGGGTAAAAACGTAAAAAGTCTATGGACTGTTTAAGCAGAGCCACACACTGTTCATCAGAGATCTCACGGTAGAGGTTACCTCCAGCATGAAGGTGACAAAAAGGAGGGCCAGAGACAAGGCTAGGCTCTTTCTCAAAAAGTGTTACATCAAGACCAAGCGCGCCAAAGTAAAGTGCAGCACTAGCTCCTGCTACACCTCCACCTACTATGGCAATCTTCGCCTTATTCTCTTTTTTACTCATAATGCTTTAAGTAACTCCGAAAAATCATCTATAATCATACTAGGTTGATGTATCCCAATATCTTCTCCATAATTATACCCATAAGTGACACCTACTGAGTGCATGTCACATGCATTGGCTGCTAAAATGTCGTTTTTAGAGTCTCCTATCATGACGGAGTCTTCTACACTTATCTTCAATCTTTCACACACATGAAGTAACGGCATAGGGTGAGGCTTTTTCTCACTAAGACTGTCCCCACCTAAAATCAGCTCAAAGAGTCCATCCATCCCTAAACCTTTTAAGATCGGTGCTACAAATTTAAAAGGTTTGTTGGTGACAATGGCAAGCGTATAACCTGTATCTTTTAGCTTGTTCAATGTAGAGTTAACATGTGGGTAAGGTACAGTAGCATTACATAAGTTCTTAGCATAGTAGTCTAAAAATACTTTAAGTACTTTTTCTACATAGACTTCATCTAAACTGTCATTCACTGTTCTGTTTCCCGATAAAGCGCGTTTTACAAGTGTCAAAGCACCATTCCCCACCCATCCATGAATGATCTCTTCTGAAAATGTCTCACGTTCTAATGTTTCTAACATATAGTTGACTGCTATGGCCAAGTCAAGTGCAGAGTTAATGAGTGTGCCATCTAAGTCAAAGATGAGAAGTTTTTTGTTTTCAAAGTTCAAATTAACCCTTTACTATAATATTATTCAATAATTAATATAAATTTTTAATACCATACCAAATTTTTATTAATAATACTTGTAAATTGGGGATGTTTGTAGGCTTATTATGTCAGCTTGTAATTTTTTAGATAAAATATCATCATAAAATTGTGCAAGAAAGTATAAGATGAAACTAATCTACCCCCTAAACGTCAAAAATGAATTTGTATTTAACTCCTCTGCTAGAGATTTTACCGTAGAAGAGATCCCACTGTATGAGTTTACGGGTGAGGGTGAGCACTTAGTACTGCATGTACGTAAGAAAGACATGACAACATGGGAGATGCTCGATGCCATCTCTAACCATGTGGGCATTCGTCGTCGTGACATGGGTTATGCCGGACTTAAAGACAAACATGCGATGACGTTACAGTATGTCTCGGTGATGGCTGTGCATGAAGAGAAACTCAAAGCTTTTACGCATGACAAGATAAAGATACTTTCCACCGTACGTCACAACAACAAGATACGCGTAGGGCACTTAAAAGGAAACCGTTTTAACATCCGTCTTAAAAAGGTACTGGGTGTACAAAAAGACAAACTAGACTCCGTACTCAAATGGATAAAAAACAATGGCGTACCAAACTACTTTGGTAACCAACGTTTCGGAACTGACGGGAACAACTGGGTAGATGGAAAAAAACTCCTAGAAGGCACACTAAAGATGCGTGACCGTAAGACCAAGGAATTTCTTATGGGCTCGTATCAGTCGTACCTCTTTAACAACTGGCTATCACGTCGTATGGAGCTTAACCATCTGATTGAAAAGTTCACTGAAGCAGAGACAGAACAAGTGATGGGTTTGCCCGAAGGTTCACTCAAAGGTACAAAATCACAGCCAAACTTTTTTAAACTCGTAGAAGGGGACGTTATGATGCATTACCCGTATGGACGTTTGTTTAATGTCGAGAACCTAGAAGAAGAAGCCAAACGTTTTGAAGCTAAAGATATCATGCCAGCAGGTTTACTCCCTGGAAAGAAGACCAAACTCGCTGAAGCTACAGCAGGACTCATAGAAGCGCCGTTTGCAGAAGAGATAAACCTCAATGGTGCTAGACGATATGCGTGGATACAAGTTACCGAGATAAGCAAAAACTACGTGGAAGAAAAAGCACACTATGAACTTTCTTTTGTTTTACCTAAAGGGTGTTATGCGACAAATGTACTTGATGTTTTACATGGTAGAAATGAAGTATAGAGCGAATTTGACATTTTTTAGATATAGTAATGAAATACAAAGAAGAGAATCAAAGGAAATATATGTATCACTTGAAATTTAATGCTTTTTTATTGCTTGGAAGTATGGTGTTTGTTGGTTGTGGAGGCGGTGGGGGTAGTACTCCTGTAAATGTTGCACCTGTTGCGACAGTACAAAATGACATTACACTCAATGAAAATCAAAGTATTGCTATCTTACTTAGTGGAACAGATGCAAATGGAGACACGTTAACATATACTGCAACAAGTCCTTCTCATGGTACATTTGACGGTACTACTTATGTACCAAATGTAGATTATGTAGGTTCTGATAGTTTTTCTTATGTTGCAAATGATGGAACGTTAGATTCTGCACCTGCAGAAGTAAGCATTACTGTAACATTAGATAGTGATGGAGATAATATTGCAGATATTACAGATACAGATGATGATAATGATGGTGTTTCCGATGAAGATGAGATAATAGCTGGCACTGACCCTTTAGATGCTACTAGTAAACCTACAATCATGATATCAGGAACAATAACTTATGATTTTGTTCCTGCAAATAGTAATAATATTGGTCTTGATTATGCAAATACACGTCCTGAAGTAGTCAAAAATGTCATTGTAGAGCTTATAGATTCTTCAGATACAACTATAGCTTCTACAAGTACAGATATTAACGGATCTTATTCATTTGGAGATGTTACACCTTCTACAAGTGTTAAAGTGCGCGTTTTGGCAAAGATGTTTATGAGTGGTACACCAAGTTGGGATGTTAAAGTAGTAGACAATACAAACAATAATTCACTTTATGTGATGGAAGGCTCCTTACTCTCAAGTGGTACAACCAGTAGCACGCGTGACCTTCATGCGTCATCAGGTTGGGGCGGAAGCAGTTATAGCTCTACCAGAACGGCAGCACCTTTTGCGATGATTGATGATGTCTATCATAGTATGCAGACTGTCTTGGGTGCAGATGCGCAGGCTGTGTTTGCTCCATTGTTGGTAAATTGGTCTATTTATAATGTTCCTTTATCAGGAGATGAAACACTAGGACAAATAACAACTTCTCATTATACAGATGGAAATTTATTTATATTAGGTGATGCAGATACTGATACGGACGAATATGATGACCATGTCATAGCACATGAATGGGGACACTATTACGAAGATAAGTTTTCACGTATGGACAGTATTGGTGGTTCACATGGTGATGGACATATCCTTGATATCCGCGTGGCATTTAGTGAAGGATGGGGCAATGCTTTTTCAGGTATGGCATTAGATGATCCAGTTTACTTTGACACATCAGGGTCAAATCAAAGTACTGGATTTAAATTTGATGTGGAAACAGATACTACACCTTTGAGTCCAGGTTGGTATAGTGAATCTTCTATACAACGTATCTTGTATGACCTTTATGATGAGAACAGTGATAGTAGTGATAATTTACATTTTGGATTTGGAGCTATTCACCAAGTATTTGTTGGTACAGTGAAAGTAACACCAGCCTTTACAAGTATCTTTACATTTATAGATGCACTTAAAGATGAAAACCCAGCGGATGTAGCAGATATAGATACCATCGTTTCCAATGAAAGCATTGCACCCATTACTGACATATATGGAACTGGAAGAACTAACAGAAGCAGTGCATACCCTTATCATGACTTGAATGTAGGTGCTAATGTATCTGTTGAGACGAGTAATGCAGATGGCAGTTACAACAAATTGAGCAATCATCAATATGTTAAGTTTACAATTGGATCTTCAGGAACATATACCATTAGAGTACAACAAACAAATGGTACAGACAGTGATCCTGATTTCACTTTATATAGAAGTTCACCATTTGGGTTTGTAACGTCATCTGCAGCTGAAGTTGCAGGTATTGAACAAAAAGATGTAAGTCTTACTGCCGGTTCGTATCTTCTAGATATTATTGACTACAATAATATCGCTACTTCACAATTTAACGTGACAGTCAATTAATAGATAAAGGAAAAAAATGAAAAATATAAAGATACTATTGCTTAGCGCTCTTTTAGTAGGAACAAATGCCATGGCTATGACTTCCAAAGTAGAAAAACCAGAACTGGTAAAAGGTACAACTATAGGTCAATATGCCAAACCCGGAGCACCAGTTGACGTCAGCTATACGACAGAACATGTGAGTGTAGGTGAGACTTCTTTGGTTCATATAGTACTTTTAAGTAGCATGAAAACAGGTCAGATGAATGTCAGTCTAAAAATAGATAAAAATTTAAACGAAGTAACAGCAGTGGCCAAACACATGTCATTTGATATGAAAGCAGGACAAAATGAGTTTCCTATAGACTTTAGTGTATCTGCAGATGAAGACGGCTTATTTTATGTGAAATTACATGTATCAATAAAAGGCCAGGGCATGCGTGCTTTTGCGGTACCTGTGTATGTAGGTGATGCAAAACTGAAAAAAAGTACTAAAATACAAAAGTCATCCACTGGAGAAAACATCAGTGTTTCTCAAGCAGTAGAGACAGTAAAGTAAGCTTAGCTCTTTACAAAAAGGGAGTTTAGTTACTCTCTTTCTTTCTTACGATATCTGCACCTAATGCAGAAAGTTTACCTTCCAAATCATCATATCCACGGTCTAAATGATAGATACGTCTTACATTGGTAGTTCCCTCAGCCACAAGTGCGGCTAAAACAAGCGCTGAAGAAGCTCTGAGGTCTGTTGCCATCACATCTGCACCGTAGAGTTCGTTTACACCTTTTACGGCTGCTGTACTTCCTTTAAGCCATATGTCTGCACCTAAACGATTAAGTTCACTCACATGCATGAAACGGTTTTCAAAAAGACGCTCTTCTATGAGACTTTCTCCACCTGCCATGACAGCCAGTGCCATAAACTGTGCTTGCATGTCTGTAGGGAAGCCAGGGTACTCAATAGTGATGAGATTGACTGGTTTGAGGTCTGCAGTAGGGTGGATGGTGATGCTGTCATCTGTAAGATCAAAAGAACAACCCATATGCTCTAATTTATCTATAGATGCTCTGATGTGCATATGGTTTACCTTGTTAAGGGTAATGCTTGAGTTTGTGATAGCACCCGCACACAAATACGTCCCTGCTTCGATACGATCAGGGATGATCTTTACGGTTTTAAATTCTAAAGGCTTACCACAGGTTCCCTCAATGGTCAGCTCATGTGTTCCGATACCTGTGATACTGACACCAGCATCTGCTATCATCTCACAGAGTTGTACGACTTCAGGCTCTTTGGCTGCATTGATGATGGTTGTTGTACCATGTGCCAAAGCGGCTGCCATGACAATGTTCTCTGTACCACCTACGGTTATCTTGTCGAAGATGATCTTGGCACCTTTAAGACCATCTGGAGCCATAGCATGCACATATCCGCCTTTTATCTCTATCTTGGCACCCATTTCTTCAAGTGCATTAAGATGTAGGTCAATAGGACGTTGACCAATAGCACAACCTCCAGGTAAAGAGACTTCACAATCACCATATCTAGCAAGTAACGGTCCAAGGACCAAAATAGAAGCTCTCATTTGTGAGACGATCTCATACACTGCTTTGGTTGAAGTGATACTACCATTGTTGATGTGTGCTACTGTTTTGTCATGGTCAACTGTGCCACCAAGCATAGTAAGTAGTTTAAGTAAAGTACGGATATCTACAACGTTGGGTAAGTTAGTCAGCGTAACTTCTTTGTCACTGAGTATGGTTGCTGCGATGATCGGTAGGGCAGCATTTTTAGCCCCAGATATGGTCACCGAGCCATTTAATTTCTTTCCACCTACGATTTCTAAATAATCCATTTTACCTGCCTCTTAGTTATTGGTTAGAATTTTATCTAAAGAATGGTTAAGGTCAGAAGTGATAGACTACATACTAAATAATATAAAAGTAGATATAGCCTTTTACATTAAAAAATAGAAATTTGATATTAATTAATCTGTTTATTAATAAATATGATGTACAATATTTTCTAATATGTACGATAAAAGGGCTAGGGAACCCATATAAAAGGGGATTTATGTCAAGCAGTTTAGATAAATTAAAAGCACTCACAAGTCGCTTGGAAGATAAAATAGAGGAAAAAGAAAAACCTCCTATTATAGAAGAAAAGACGACTAAAGAGAGTAGTAAAAACGTTAGCAAACCTATTACAAAACCTGTTCCAAAATCTTCTACAAAAGAAGAAAATATAGGCAAAAATATTCGTACAGAGAATATAGTACGTGTAAAAGTCTTGTATGAAAAACTGAAAATTTTTGAAAAGTCACCAGACTTTGATAATATTTTTATCTATAAAGCGATGAATCTTTCAGGTATCGGATTAAAAGAAGATGACTTTGGACAAGTACGTGAAGGTAAATATATTCAAGTCATTGCCATAACCTATGAGCCAGATAAAAATGGTAAGAAAAAAGCGAAAAATATCTCTTTGGGTTATTTTGGAAAAGCTGAGACATTGGATGAAACACTTAAAAATGAGATCATCGAGTTTGTATTGCGTTGGCGTTATGAAAAAGCCTTTCAAAACCTTGAACACTACAAAGACCTCATAGCAAGAGTTGATCAACCTTCTGATACATTGTTCTAAAATTTAGGGAAATTCTACTTCCCTAACATTTCACTAATCAAAAACTTGTTACAATCTAATTCTAATTTACCACTTAGGATAGACATGCATCTTGACCTTACACCAGCAGCCATTTTGGCACAACTTGGATATACAAAAACAGAACAAACACTCAAACAAATGAATGAAATCATTGAAAATACGAAAGATTTTGAGAAGTTTTCACAGCATCTCCCTTCGTTTAACGATGCGTTAGCTGTAGAAAAAGCATTTATAGCGATGTCAAACTCAGAAAACTACCTTAAGATAAAATGTCATGAAGACCCTTCGGCTGATAATCTTTCTGCTTTTACAAACCTTGTCACACACTGGGCAGATAAATACAAACTTGACCTTAAACAAGTAATAGATAAAAACACTTACTACATACTTGGGCAAAACTAGTTGCCACTTAGCGCGCTTAACGAGGACCAGCTCCGCGCTGCTACTGCACCTTTAGGACATAACCTTATCATCGCTTCTGCAGGTACAGGTAAGACCTCTACCATTGTAGGACGTATCGCACATCTACTACACTCTGGAGTTGATCCAGCCAGTATCTTACTACTTACCTTTACTAACAAAGCAGCAGGGGAGATGATAGCCCGTTTGGAACGTTTTTTTCCCAAAAAAGTAGTTTCCAAGATACAATCAGGCACCTTTCATGCCGTGAGTTACCGATGGCTTAAAGAGATATATCCAAACTTAGCACTCAAACAACCTGCAGAACTTAAAACCCTTTATAGAAGCATCTATGAAAAGCGTAACTTTGAACGGATGAACCTCACGCTACAACCTTTTTCTGCTACTTACCTTTATGAACAGTATTCGCTCTATCAAAATGCATCTTTAGAAGGCTTTGATGTTTGGTTTTTGGAAAAATACCCAGACCATGAGGTAGTGATGGATATCTATATGGATATCGCTGAAGAGTTTGAGAGAGAAAAAGTAGACTATGGTTTTGCTTCTTTTAATGACTTGTTACTTCGTATGAAAAGCCACTTAGAAGACAATGTCATACCCTTTCAAGAGGTACTAGTAGATGAGTACCAAGACACTAACACATTACAGTCTGCTCTCATAGATGCACTCAAGCCTCAGTCACTCTTTTGTGTGGGTGACTATGACCAGAGTATCTACGCGTTTAACGGAGCAAACATAGAAAATATTGCTACTTATTCTACGCGTTATCCTGGGGCTACTGTCTTTACTCTTAAAACAAACTACCGTTCTACTGCACCTATCTTGTCTTTAGCTAACCGAGTCATAGAGAGAAATGAACGTATCTATCCCAAAAAACTCGAAGTAGGAAGACACGGCAAAACTCATCCACCCAAACTACTCATGTACAACGATCTTTTTGAACAGTACCAATCCATAGCACAGGGTATCAAGCACACGCATGTGCCCAACGACCAGATAGCAGTTATCTTTCGTAACAACTCATCAGCAGATGGGGTTGAGGCTTCTTTACGAGAGTATGGCATCGCTTGTAAACGTAAGGGAAGTACTAGTTTTTTTGATACCAAGGAGATAAAGTTTTTACTCGATCTCATGTCACTGCTCGTAAACCCTAAAGATATGATGGCATTCATACATGTCTTTGAGTATGCAAGAGGAGTGGGGTCAGCACTTTCTAAAGAGTTGTTTCAGTGTTTTTTACACTTTGGAGAAGGACGGTTCATGCAAGGTGTACTCTACCCAAAAGTGCAGGATCTACCCAAGCTAAACCCAAACAAAAATACCCAACTGGGGCTCTTTGACGATGACCATGAGATAGGAACCGCCGCTAGATTTAAGTCACTTGGGCTAGAACCAAGTATCATGGCACACCCTTTACTGAAACATCCTAAACTTACCAATGATGGCGCCACTTTCTTTAAAGAGTTCTACACACTCATGAAATCTGTCCATCAACTAGAAAACCCGGCAGATATCTTACAAAATGCCATTTCGTCTAATCTTTACAGAGGTATCATCGAACTTTTAGCTACCCAAAGAGGACGTTTAAAGTCTGGAGAATTAGATGAAGAGAAGAAAAAACAAGCAAAAGAGCGCATAGAGAAAAAAGCAACGCTTCTACTCAATATCTCACGTCAATACAAAGAACTTAGACGCTTTGTCAATGCCATGGTCTTGGGTGGTAACGAACTAAGTGAAGGTGAGGGTGTTAACCTACTTACAGTTCATGCTTCAAAAGGTCTAGAGTTTCCAGAAGTGTACGTCATAGACCTTGTAGATGGACGTTTCCCAAACAGAAAGATGATGTCAAGTATAGAAGAAGAGAGAAGACTCTTTTATGTGGCGGTGACACGTGCGAAAGACAAACTGTACCTCTCATTAGCGAAGTTTGACAAAGTCAAAAAGATAGACTACAAACCCTCACAGTTTTTACATGAAGCAGGACTGATAAAAGGTGAATTTGTGGAGCCTGAGGTTAAAGACAAGAAACCTCGGAAGAAAAAAGAAGATATAGACTAATTTCCCATTCTTTTATCACGGATACTCATTATTTTAGTCTCTTTATCTACATAGACGTCAAACAGATCTATCTCATCTATAAGATTAGAGAGTTTTTTGTATCCAAAGTTGATGGGAGAAAAAGAAGTGGAGTTGTTGATATACTGACCAATGCCTGCTAAATTTGCCCAGCCATCTTCATCCATCGTTTGCTCTACTGCTGTACGTAGGACATTGACAAGCCACGTGTCTTGACGCATCTCTTTACCTGACTTACGCACCGGTGCCTGCATCACGTCTGTAGGTGTGGATTCACCACGTGCTCTTGTAGTTCCTGTGAGTTTTTCCGTAAAGATGAACTGAGAACATGCAGCCATGAAAGGTTTAGGTGTTTTCTTCTCACCAAAACCAAACACTTTTATGCCTTCGTTTTGAACACGCATAACCACAGGAGTGAAGTCAGAGTCACTTGTTGCAAAGGCAAAAGCATCTATGTCTTTAGTATGCAGTAGATCTATGGCGTCTATGGTCATGAGTATGTCTGTGGCATTTTTGTTTTTAGAGTAGTCAAACTGCTGTATGGGCTTGATGGCAAACTCTAAAAGCTTGTCCTCCCAGTTTTTTAGGTTGTCT
>Ga0209633_10001930_pt1 | contig 20594 bp, 16 predicted proteins | sample Cruoilmetagenom1_FD_187290 | JGI IMG/M metagenome (GOLD analysis project Ga0209633, IMG submission 187290) | Oil polluted marine microbial communities from Coal Oil Point, Santa Barbara, California, USA - Sample 1 (SPAdes) (version 2) | ecosystem: Environmental > Aquatic > Marine > Oil seeps ... | reverse complement strand
TTATGGCGTCGGCAAAAACGCCGACATAATTGAGTTCACCATTTCAGGAGAAACAGCCTGAAATGGGAAGCTCACTAAATCAATAACACAAGGAGAACAACATGTTGTTTTTAAAGAGAGTAGTCGTTCCAGAAACGCATCGCGCTTTGTTGTTCAAAAATGAGCAATTCTGCGATGTGTTAATGCCAGGCGTTCACAAGATGACAGACTGGAGAAACCAATACCGAGTTTCAATAGTAGATATTACCAACACGCTTGAAGTTGGCGTGTCTGAAAGTGTCATGAATGTATTGAAACTTCACCCTGAAAAAATGACTAAACACGTACAAACCTGGGAAACAGGTGAGCATGAAGTTGGCTTGGTTTACCAGACTGGAACGAATAGTAAAGCAGTATTAAAAGAGATCAAAGCGCCTGCACAAAGCGGTGCTTACTGGAAAGGTTTTAACGAAATTGAAGTGCGAAAAAGTTGATATTTCTGAAGACTTCAAATTAGATAAAACTTTAGCGCGAGTTGTTTTGGCAGCAAAAGAGCCTCTTTTGAGAAACTCTGCCGTCAATGCAATTACAACCAGTACTGTACCTGAGCGTCACCTTGGTTTTTTAGAAGTTGATGGTGAGCAGACTACTGAGCTTAAAGCAGGAATTCATGCTTGGTGGAAGTTTAATCGCAATTTAAAAATCAAGCAGATTGATTGCCGTTTGCAAAACATGGAAGTCAATGGACAAGAAATCTTGACTAAAGACCGTGTAGGTTTGCGTGTAAATTTATCTGCAACTTGGCAGGTTTCTGATGCAAAACGTGTCTCTGAGGAGTTGGCGGATCATACTGATTTTCTTTACCGTGAATTGCAATTGGCCTTGCGTACCGTGGTTTCAACACAGACTTTAGATGAGTTATTAGTGGATAAAAATAAACTAAACGCTCAAATTTTAGAAATCGTAGCCAGCAAAACAGCTGAATACGGCATTGTGTTGAAAACAGTTGGCGCAAGAGACATTGTTTTACCAGGTGAAATGAAAGTGATTTTGGCTAAAGTTGTTGAAGCTGAGAAATTAGCTGAGGCAAACTTAATCCGTCGTAGAGAGGAAACTCAAGCGACAAGATCTTTACATAACACCGCCAAAGTGATGGAAGGCAACCCAACTTTATTACGTTTAAAAGAGTTGGAAGTGTTAGAGAAAATCACTTCACAAATCAGCACCTTGAATGTGTACGGTGGTTTGGATGGAGTGATGAATGATATGGTTAAGATTCCAAAATAATGTGTCAGAGCATTCATCTTTCACTCCAGCTCGGCGTTGCTTTCGTACTCGAATGGTCACGTATTAATATACGCTCACATTCTGCGTGCGATAGCGCCTTGATCTAGAGCGAAATCTAAACGCTCTGACGCATTATTTGCAAGTCTGATAGATCCAAGCCAGTTCTTGGTTTGGATCTATTTTATTAGGAAATATTATTATGAAAAGTGGAAAACAAAGACGTTTAGAAATTAAAGAAAAGCGTCGAAAAAAAGCAAAAGCTAACAAATTAATTGATACATCTGATATTTTAAATATGCCGAAAGGCGCATTAAAAGCAGACCATAGTCAGTTAGCTCATAATAATATCTATGGTTTATTGCCTCAGTTCTATATTGATAAAGCTTACAAGTGTAGGGATTGCGGTTCTGATGAAATCTGGACAGCAAAGCAACAAAAATGGTGGTATGAAACAGTTAAAGGCCATATTGATTCAACTGCTGTGCGTTGCCGACGATGCAGAAATATAATTAAAAAACAAAAGTTTGAACAGAAAAAGCATATGGAAGAAATGGCTCAGAGAGTGCCGCATCCTAATGAAGCTTTTTTTAAAAAGTAGTATCATTATAAAATCAAGTTATAACATCTAATCCCAGTACACTCTTAACAACAAATTTGTTGCCAATAATATTGTTGTTAGTAATTAGTTTACTTTTTAAGGAAAAAGGCATAAACATGAAACCAATCGAATGGGTAAATTCATTAGTACAACGTCATGGTTTAGAGAGACCAGATGGCAGGTCTTTGTATCAGTATCGAGTGACTGATGATGAATATATTGAGTTAACTAAAGCATTAAAGTTATCCGCTGTGTTGGGGGTTAATAATATTGTTAACCTACTTTCATGGGATGCTGCCTTTGTTATCTATGCATCGGAGTGGTGGCGACGAGAATATGATGGTCAATGGGGTTGGGCTGGTTTATTTGAAGCTGTTGATATTAATTATAAGGACCTCACAGTTGGAAGACGTAATGCTTTAATCGAATCTGGCTTACAGCGTTGGCGCAGAGAAATAAGAAACAATAACGGTATTCGTCAATTGCTTGGTACGATTGCAACAGAGGGAGGCTTACCACTTCATCAATTGGCTGATTCCGGTGGCTGGCTAGAGGATATTCTAAAACCTGTTCTAAAAAAGCATGTAGCCAGAGATATTTCTGTTTCTTTACTGATTGAAAACTATCAGAACTTAATCCCAAAAAGCTATCGCTCAGAAGAGATCAACCAGATTCTTGCTGATATTATTAAGTCTGTAGTTTATTTAAGAGAACCCCATCAGTTAATGGATAAAGAAAGACCTCTTAAGTGGTTGGATGAAAAACGGCCTGATTGGAGAGAACTTTTTCCTATTCCTATTGATAATGAGTCCGGAAGAACTTTGCTAAGAGGCTTGGTTGATGTTGCTTCTAAAGCGAAAAAAGAAGTGGATAAGAAAAACCCTTTTGAAGTTGAGCGATATTTAATTCACGTAGAAAGTGCAAATCCTGAGCTTATAGCCTTACTTGAAATGCCAACTTTTATATCATTAAAGAGCATTGGTCTGGACGCTGAAATTTCATCTGCTTTGCATGTTGAAGTGTGTGAGCCTAATGGAAATACTTGGCCATGGTGTAGAGCTTACCTGACCACTCAAGGAGATAAACAATTATTAAAGTTGTCTGGTAGAACTATAAAAATTGATGGGGGTTATGCGATAAGTGAATTAAAAGTACGCTTTAAATTACTTGGTAAGGTAATACATGAATGCGAACCTATAAATGGTCAATCACTAGACTGTGATCTACCCAGCCTGTTTAAGAATATTGATGGGCGATGGATGCTTTATGGTTCAGCAAGCCAATCAATTGAAAGTGATAATGCCCTTGTTTATATCCCTAGCTCATTTTCTTGTAAAGCAGCTAATGAGTTAACTAATTTTAATAAAACGGGATCTATTTTCTCTGGAAACCTTCATGAATTAAAAGGTACTATTTATTGTCATTTTGAAGATGATCAATACCGTTTTTCTACGATTCACAAGAGTCACTGCTTCAATATAAGCTATCTGGCAAAAGGTTTACTTATGGTTCAAACCCTGGTGATGTTTATATTGGTATTCCAGACTTACATGAAACCAATTTAATTAGTGGTTCTTCTACTAAAAAGCATGGGGTTGTTCTTGTAGCAAAACCAATAGGTGCTGGTGGGCAATGGGTGAATTTATCTCAGGTAGGTACGGGGTGTTATGAGGTAAGGCATAAAGATAATGACGGTAATGTTCTATTACGCAGGCGTATTGGCATATTACCCAAAGAGTTTTCTTATCGTTTGCTTGCAGGAGACCAACCAGAAAAAGGGAGTATTCAATTTACGGGAATAAACAATTGCCAGTTTAGCTTAGATGCTGAAAACATCAAGGCTCGGATAGACTATGACAACAGTAAAGCTGATATACAACTGGCCTCTACAGACTTGCCCCCGATGTTTATTAGCGTATCTTTATCACCTACCAATCATCATAAAGAAATCCTACTTAATTTCCCCTACCCATCCAAAGGGGCACTCCTTTTTGACCCAACTGAAAAGCATATTGAGTTCTCTAACCACTTATTTCTAAGTGATCTACAAGGATATCGCATTAAGGCTTATAGCAGTAAAACCAGAACAAGCAATAATATTGACCTAAGGTTCTCATTAAGAGATAGCGAAATAAGTACAGAAAGTTTAAGGGATATTTATTTTCAAAAAAATGTAGAACTTGATGTAGGAGTCACAGAGTTTTCCATTTATGACTGGATTGAACCTATTAGCGATTTGATGGGGGTTAGTTCCTCTCTAGATTCATCTGTAGAAATCTCAATGTTATCGCAAGGTCAAGAGCTCTTTAATTTGAAGGTTTATCGTTATGAGAAGGAAGTTATCCCCGATTGGAATAATGGCACTATTAAGTTAGAAACTAAGGCTCTTCTTGCAACATCTTACGATACTTTAGAAGGCACTCAGTTATGCGCATTATTTCTCAACCAGCCCGAACAGGAAGGTATTCAGTTAGAACATAAAACAACTGGTGGAGCAGTTACAGGTGAGTGGATATTTCCAAAAGATCGCCTAAAAGCTGGACCTTGGTTAGTTTACCCTACGAAGAGTTCCAAATTAAAATTTCGTCCTTTGGTTTGGAATGTTGGAGACTATATTGACCCAGAAGATGATGATTTCGCCAATATCGATAGCTTACCAAAAGCGATTCGCATAAAAGATCAAAAATTAAGAGAACAACCCATCCGTGATGTTTTAAGAATTATGGCTGCTGACTTGAACCATAAGAGTTGGGATTATATTAATAATCTGTGGGTAAAAACTGCCCATCTTCCAATTGTCACATTTGATATATGGAAACTAGCCATTAGTGAACCTAAGTTTTTGGCTTGCTTATTGATACAAGGTAATGAGGGTATTATTACAAGGCTTGAAGATGAGCTTCCAGTACATTGGGAGTTAGTTCATTTATCAAACTGGGAAACAGCTTTGCTAACTTATAAAGATAAGATTACTGAGAGCCTAGGTGATGAAGAGGATGATCTTATCCATACGCTTCTTGAAAAGAAAATAGTAGACATTGAGTCATTGAGTGAGTCAATGCTTAGTATTGGACAAATACTACGAGTAAAACTACTTACTCTAGAGCCTCAACCCGTATCATATATTTGTTTAGATGCCTTGCTAGATAATAAGTTTCAACAACTAATAAAGCATGGTGGCAGTTGGCCTGAGGTCTTAACTGAGTTTGTTGCAATGAAATCTAACGAATTACCTGATTACTACACGAACTTACTAACATCCCGCATCAAAAATGAGTTCCAATTATCAGTTGTTTTATTACCAATGCTATTAGCTTGGAGGGCAACTAAAACTAATAACTTTGACTGGCCAAATAATGCAGTCGAGTTATTCAAAATAGATTTATTAAAAGGTTTTAATGAAGATTGGTTCAATGCTGTATTCATGCTGCTATCTGGATGGTTATCACAAAATAAAATTGAGACTAAATAAGTATGCCAACTAATAAACACTATTCTAACTTAATAACTCAAACTGCACGTCGTTCCGTCGAAGCAACTACCAGTATATTGGGAATTACAGATAAGCACTTAAGAAAGCACTTAAGGCAGGAACTTGACAAGGATGGTCTTGGCTTATTAGCTGATCCTGTTTTTGAATCTACTTTTCCTTGGGAAACAGGCGATCAAAGAATGGATAGCCTGTCTGGCAATTTATTAAATGCATCTCTTATTGAAGCTATGAATAAAGCTGGTGAACATCGCTTTGGTAAAGACTGGTTTCCGTTTAAGCACCAACTAAAATCATGGTCTACCGTTTTAGAAGATAAGAAGTCTTTAGTGGTAACCAGTGGTACTGGCTCAGGAAAAACAGAGTGTTTTATGGTTCCTATTCTTAATGATTTGGCCCAAGAATATGAGGATAGTCAAAGTGCATTGATTGGCGTAAGAGCATTATTTATTTATCCACTAAACGCATTAATAAATAGTCAGAGAGAGCGCCTATTGTCATGGACAAAGGCTTATGGTGACGGCCTAAGGTTTTGCCTTTATAACGGTAATACCAAAGATAAAAAACACCCGGATCTGCACAAATATCCTAATGAGGTGCTAACTCGAAAAGTGATGAGAGAGTCACCTGCCCCGATGCTGGTAACTAATACCACCATGCTTGAGTATATGCTTGTGCGCCAAATTGATGATCCAATCATTAAATAATCATATGGAAAACTGCGTTGGATTATTCTTGATGAAGCACATAGTTATGTTGGATCACAAGCTGCGGAACTATCATTGCTTCTGAGGCGAACAATGCATACCTTTGGTGTTGAAGCTAAAGATGTTCGCTTTGTTGCAACCTCAGCTACTATAGGTGATTCTGGCTCTGAAAAGAAACTGCAAGAGTATTTGGCTAGCTTATCGGGTGTAAGTATAGATCAGGTTGTTGTTGTGCCAGGTAAACGCGCTGTACCTTCGCTGCCTAAACAAGCTTTTGAAGAATTAACTTTTGGAAAGATTAGCCGTATAGATAAAGGCGAGCATTTTTCCAATGAGAGATATTCTGCACTTATAAAAAACAAGTATGCAATCAAATTACGTAACGCATTAACCAAAACAGGAATTCCAGATAAATTATCAGGTTTAGCAAAAGATGTATTTGGGGATGATTCTAAAACTATTGAAACTTTAGCTTGGATTGATATTTGTTCAAACACCTCTAAACCTGGTTCGAGTACTAAAAAGCCATCCCTGGAATCAGAGGCCTTTTTACCTGTTAGGGGGCATTTATTTCATCAAGTGCTTAGTGGTCTATGGTGCTGCTCAAACATAAATTGTTCTCAAAAAGCAGGCTCTCCACTTGCTGAAGAATGGCCTTTTGGTTACGTCTACTCACAGCGAAAAGATAAGTGTAAATGTGGCTCCCCTATATTTGAACTACTTTTTTGTAATGACTGTAATGCACCTCATTTACTAGCAGTGGAAAATAATAGTTATTTAATTCAAAAGGAAAATGAGTCTGTAGATGAGTTTAGCCTTGACTATGAAAGTGCTGAAGAAAATGATGATGAATCAGATACACCTGATTCTACAGATATTGTTATTCTAGCCCCTAAAGCTCATGCAGGTTTAACATATTCATTGTCAATTGATTCGGAGCAAAGAATTACGCCTTCAAGTATTGATAGCCTAGATTTAAATGCAATTATTACAAAAAAACTCGCCTGTACTAAATGTGAGTACAAGCGTTCTAAAGCTAATTTTTATCGTAGGAGTCTACTTGGAACGCCTTTTTATATCAGTAATAACATTCCTGCATTACTTGATATTTGTGATGAAAGCGAGAATGCAAATGAAAGGCCTAGTAGAGGAAAAAGGTTAATAACCTTTACTGATAGCAGGCAAGGCACCGCTCGTATTTCAGTTAAAATTCAACAGGACTCTGAAAGAAATAGTATTCGAGGGCTTATCTATGGAGTTACAGCCCATAATGTGTCCAAGATGGATAATACTGAGGAAAAAGATAAAAAAGAGGAAAGAGACAAACACATAAAAACTTCAAATAAATTAAAAAAGCTTGGCCTTAAAGATGAGGCTAAAACTTTTGAAGAATTAGCTAATATAATTTCAGGAAAATTAGAAGACCTCGGTTGTATTAATGCACTAAATTGGAATGATGCAGTTACGCAATTACATGCTAGCCCAGATATAGGACAGTGGATTTTTGATTATTACAGTAAACTAAATCCACAACTATTTCCAGAAAATGGGGGGGCAAGAGTATTAACTGAGGTGTTGTTGCTTAGAGAGTTTGCTAGACGTCCTAAACGACAAAACAGTATGGAAACTTTAGGATTAGTTTCTGTGCAGTATCCTACTTTACTGGCAATAAAAAAAGCACCTGAAGAATGGAAGAAACTAGACCTTTCTCTATCTGACTGGATTGACTTCCTTAAACTAACGCTAGATTTCTATATAAGAGAAAATACAGTTATAGATATTCCTTCAGACTGGGTTGCTTGGATGGGAGCAAAAATTTACCCCAAAACTGTTTTAAAACCAAACTCAGATGAAAGTACCCGTTCAAAAATTCGTCCCTGGCCACAAATCAATAAAGGAAGAAACAATCGCTTAATTCGAATGCTGAGTATTGCCTGTGACTTAGATGTTAAAAAACCACTACATGCAGATCAAATCAATAGCATTATGACAAGTGCATGGAAAGCCCTTACAGCCAAGTACTCAATTAATAATGAGAAAACAAGCGTAACTGAAGGGCATCAAATTTTAAAACCTAGCCCTGGCACTGTTAATTACCACTTGGATCGTACAGAAGTAGCTTTTCAAGCCTGCACAACGGCATGGGTTTGTCCTATCACGCATCGTTTACTAGACTCTACTTTCAAAGACATATCTCCCTACTTACCTTTTAATGCCAATAAGAAAGACATAATGTGTCGTAAAATTAATATGTCTGTTTGTCAACTGGATGAGTCTAGTTTTAATTCAGACCTAGAGCGTAAATTAGCAATAAGAGAATGGGTCGTAAACCAAGATAATTTAACAGCACTTAGAGAAGAAAACCTCTGGACAGATATAAGTGATGGGGTTGTTGAAGGTGGTAAGTTTATACGAACGGCAGAGCACTCTGCTCAACAGCCAGCTTCTAAACTTATTAAGTATGAAGGTGATTTTAAGCAAGGAAGACTGAATGTACTTAATTGTTCCACAACGATGGAAATGGGGGTAGATATTGGCGGTATATCCGTCGTAGGAATGAACAATGTTCCTCCCCACCCTGCTAATTATTTACAGCGTTCAGGTCGCGCAGGTCGTCGAGGAGAAACTCAAGCTCTGTCATTTACAATTTGTAAAGACAACCCACACGAACGTAGTGTTTTCGTTAATCCTTTATGGCCATTTGTTACATCTATAGCAGCACCTTACATAACACTTGATAGTGACCGTATTATTCAACGTCATATCAACTCATTGCTTCTGTCATATTTTTTAAAGGAGAAGCTTACAATTAAAGAATCTGCCACAAACCTAACTTGTGAGTGGTTTTTTACAAATGATGATATTAATCAGGCTCCTGTGGAAAAATTATTAAGACTACTGAAATCATTTAATACATCGGTTACTCCAGAAAACTTGGGCAAAGGAATAAAACAAGTTATTAAAGGTAGTATTTTAGCTGGCGCTCCTTCTGAACAAATCATCAATAAGTCAATTGATTCACTTACTAAAGCTAAAGAGCAATGGTTACCAGGGTTTATAAAGCTAAAAGATGAACTCGAAAAACTCGAATCTCTAAATGACAAAGACCCCTTTAAACGCAAACTTACTTATGATTTAAAATCTATGGGTGGTGAGTATTTACTTGCTGAACTGGCTTCACGTGCATTCTTACCTGGCTATGGATTTCCAACAGGAATTGCAACTTTTGATCATTATTCGATTTCAAGTTATAAGTTAAAAAAGTATGTAAACCAATCTGGGCGTATTGATAATAGAATGAGGATGAGAGAAAGGCCTAGTCGAGATATACCTACTGCTATTAGAGAGTATGCCCCTGGCTCAGATGTAGTTATTGATGGTCTTGTATACCGTTCTTCTGGAATACTTTTAAATAAATTTTCTCCTGGTGACGACTACTCTGAAGCTCAAAAGATGATGGTTGAATGGCGCTGCCACAAATGCGGAGCTATCGGAAATGATCATGGAACAGTTTTTGAAAACAGCTGCTCTAGCTGCGGGTCTTCGTTGCATACGGATAATATTAAAGAGTACATCGAACCTCTTGGGTTTGCTGTTGATTTTATTAGTTCACCTACAACAGACATTAGTTCACAAACTTACGTTCCTGTGCAAGACCCTTGGGTTACAGCTGATTCGGTTCTAACTTCATTATTTGACCCTAGGCTTGGATCTTATCGTAATAGCTCTCATGGCCATATCTTTCATCATACTTCTGGTGAAAATGGAACAGGCTTTGCCGTATGCTTAAATTGTGGACGAGCAGAGTCTATGACAACAGATGGTGACCGCCCTGAGAATTTAAAATATGGAGCAGAGCACAAAAGGCTTCAAGGAAGACCTGATGCAGATGCAAACATTATGTGTGAGGGATCTGATGCATCTTATGCAATCAAAGAGACCTTGCATTTAGGCGCTATTGACCAGACTGATGTTTACGAATTATATTTAAAAAAACCAAATGAAAAATTTTACTTAAAACACTACCCTAATGATAAACTAACATGGACCTTAGCAGTTGCTTTAAGACAGGCTTTAGCTGATATTCATGGCATCAATGCTGATGAAATGGGTTATTCAGTAAAGCCTTCCACAATCGTTAATTGTTGCTATCCTGTAGCAAGCATTGTCTTATATGACAAAAATGGTGGTGGCTCTGGCTTTGCATCTGCGGCACCTAGACACATCACCGAGATGTTTAGAAGGGCTTTAAACTATCTCAATTGTTCAGAAGGTTGTGAAAGCGCATGCCAATCTTGTTTATTGGGTTATGACACTCGATTCCATACTAATTTACTTGATCGACATATAGCTATTGATTACTTAACTAGCATTCTTCCTTATTTAGCAATAAAGCCTGAAGCAGATATTTTAAAAGTTGAATCAAAGTACTGCTTAGAGCCATTAGACAGTGAAATATTAATTACTACAGCACAAGGAGCAAACAAGTTACAGATATTCACAACAGGCTCATATTCTGATTGGAGAATTAGTGATAGTAATTTAAAAGACTCTTGTCTGAGTTGGTTACATAAATTTGAAAAAGTAGAGTTAGTTCTACCAACTAATAACTTTAATTCTTTGGATGCCACTCATAAAGAAGACTTGCTTGCATTAAGAAACCTAGGGCTGCAATTATCATACTTGCCAGATAACTCGGTAGTACCCTCTAACAACGAGGGAGCGCTTCTGGTACAAACTATCGCCAATCAAAAGGTGACAAGTTTTGCTACCAATTCAAATAAGGCATCTATTCCAAATTCTAACTGGTGGGATGTTGATGACTACTATTTAATAAAAACTAACAACTATGGTCAAATTGAAACTCATGAAATTGATCCTAACCAACTTTCAACTAAGAAGGAGACAGGAGATATTGAATTAGAGCTTTCAAGTGAACTTGATGGTTTTCTAGGTAAATTTGGAGAAAACCTGTGGAGTGCCTTATTAGATGGGAGTGACTCATTAAAAAGTACGTTTAATAGCTCAAAAAAGCTTAAAGAAGTTTCATATTCGGATAGTTATATTTGCTCACCTTGGTCATTATTATTACTAGGAGAGTTAATTGATTCTTTATCAACAACTATTGATGAGAGTTGGGGTAATCCATCCATTCGTTTAGTAACAGGCGAAAAAGTAGCCTCATTCTATGCTAAAGGGCTCTACGCTGAATGGAAGGATAACCAAACTAAAATAGACGTAATAACTAGCTATTTTAAAGAAATCAATCATGTAATTTATGTTGAGGTAAAGCCTATTAAAGAAATGCCTCATGGAAGGGTTCTAACCCTTACATGGGGTGATAATTCTACAACGCATATTCGTTTTGATCATGGTGTTGGTTGTTGGATATAGCCAAAGCACCAAATAAATATATTGATGTAGGTGCAGGAGCAAATTTTCAAGTGGAACGATTAGTAAATATATTTAAGGATATTAAGGTTCGCTATAATAAGAAGTTTCCTACTCAAATTTTTATTAAGAATCGTTAATAAATTTTTCATTGTAATTCGGGATTTCCTTCTTAAAGAGACTGTTAAAACTACCTACTTTATTAATATGGATAATCTATGTTGTTATATAAAGCAGTAAGGTAATTAATAGTGAAAAATCAAATAGACAAAGAAATACGCAAAGAAATCATGCGCCGTATAAAAGCAGCAAAGCAAGAGCACAATGTAAAAGTCCTATTCGCCATAGAATCAGGTAGTCGTGCTAGGTACACTGTCCAGATTATATTGACAAGCTCAGTTGCCCTGTCTGTATTTAGGGCTAGGCACGTTTTGCAGGGAATGGTTGCTCCATTCACAAAAAGTGTAACAACTCCCTAAGTACAGACAGGGCAACCCTTCGGGCGTTTCTGTGTTGTTCCACCTCATCGTTACAGTGTTTGACAAGGACGTTGCCATTGCCTGCACACTATGCCTTGATGTGAAACAACACAAAAACGCTGAGCTCGCCAATATAATCTAGATAGTGTACAAGGTTTCGCCTCACCAAACAGTGATTACGATGTGCGCTTTATTTACGCTCACCCTCAGGATTGGTATTTAGATATCAATGTAGAAGGAAAACGCGATGTAATCGAATATCCAATAGTGGATGAAATTGATATAAACGGCTGGGATATTCGTAAAGCTTTGATGCTTTTTTGGAAGTCGAATCCTACTTTTGTGGAATGGATTCAATCCCCGATTGTGTATGTGGATGATGGTGTTTTTGCTAAAAGTGTTAGGGAATTATTACCAAGCATTTATGCGTATGGAAAAGGCATTTACCATTATAAGCACATGGCAAGAGGAAACTTTCGAGAGTATTTAAGAAAAGATCTAGTGCCTCTAAAAAAGTATTTTTATGTGCTACGCCCTTTGCTCGCCATTAAATGGTTGGAAGAAAAGAACGAGCCGGCACCTATAGAGTTTGATATTTTGAGAATGCTTGTGGAAGACAATCAAGCATTGACTGAAGAGATTGAAAAACTATTAATTCGTAAAAAAGCCAGTATGGAAAAAGACTTGATTCCACAGGTTCCTGCGATTAATGATTTTATCGAAAGTGAGCTTGAACGGCTTGAAGGTTATGCCGATGTTCCAGAGCGTGAAGCAGAGGATATGCTAGCATTGAATGAGTTATTCAAGTTGATAATTGCAAGTGTTTGAATAGTTAATCCAACACTGCTATTCAACGGTAATTGAGTAGATAATATTATTAAAGACACCCCTCTACCTTTTGACTCATTTTCACTCGCCCTTACGGGTCAGCTCTAAAAAACAAAGCTGTTGTCTTCGCTATGTATTGGCTAGTGATTTTTCTTTTGGTTGTTTAAAACAGCCAAAATAACTTATGCAAAGCCCAGCGTTTTTCGCTCTAAAATGTTATGTCACCAACCTTCATTTACTACTTTGAAATAAAAATTCCAGATAATTACGAGATTGAAGCAACTGTTCTGCGGCTAGTTTTGATTTGTTTAATACTTTGGCAAGAATAATAAACCTCAAGTACTTTACTGCAGGCTAACAGCTCCCGCGTGGCGCTCAGTTCATCATTAAGTACCTTGCTGCCGTTTCAAATGCTCTTAATGACTCTAGTGGAGATAATCGTCTCATCGCCTGCACTGAAAGTTTAGATTATCTATAGCTTAGTGCAGAACTAATCCATTGTGAACTCTATTGGTTTGGCTAATTATTTACTCAACATTCAGCTCAAGCAATTGCTGATTGGTGTTTCAAATATTATGAAAAAGTAACTATTGAGGGTATAAATATGACCAATATAAATCATGAAAATGAAGTTATAGTGATTGGTGCTGGCGCCAGTGGATTGGGAGCAGCTTATGAAATTAATAAACGAGGAATTCCAGTACGGATTATTGAAAAAGCACAACGTGCAGGAGAGGCATGGCATCATCGCCATCCTCAATTACACCTGAATACACATCGAAAATTATCCAAGCTGCCAGGTATGGAAATTCCGAAAGAGGCTGGTGTATTTCCGTCTCGAAACTGCATTATTCGCTATCTTAGCAATTATGCAGAAAAACTCGATGTACCTATTGACTATGGTGTAACCGTAAAAACCATCAGCTTCCATAATGGGTTTTGGTCCGTTGAAACTAACTGTGGCACATATACCGCGATACACATTGTGCTTGCTACAGGTTATGACAGTATTCCTTATATACCTAGTTGGCCAGGTCGAGAAATATTTAAAAAGAAACTGATTCATGCAGCAGAGTTTGGTGAGCTTTCAAACTATCAGGATAAAAAAGTGTTGGTAGTGGGTGCTGGTAACTCGGGTACAGATATTCTAAATCACTTGAGCCGTATTAAAACAAAAAACTTATGGGTTTCTGTTAGGCATGGTCCTGTGGTATTTCCTAAAAGATTGTTTGGTTTACCAATGCAACTTTTATCACTCGTTCTCGCAAAATTGCCAGTTTCACTGGTGGATAGAATGTTGTTGCTCACTGAGTTCATTGCATTTGGCAATCTTAAAAAATGGGGGTTAAAAAAACACCCGGTTGGAGGTGCTACACGCTTACTTAAAACAGGGACTGCACCAGCGATAGATAATGGTTTTATTGCAGCCTTAAAAACTGGAAAAGCTGTTGTTGTAGAACAGATTCAAAAATTTGAGGAATCTTCAGTACGTTTAACTAATGGGCAAGAGATTGAGCCCGATATTGTTGTCGCAGCGACAGGTTATCGTACAGGCCTAGAATCATTCTTAAAGTTACCAGAGTTATTAAATGAGTTAGGTATTCCTACGATACATGGCTCACAACAGCAAAAATCTTACCCAGGATTATTCTTTATTGGCATGCAGCCTCGCCTGCCAGGGAATTTCCATGATGCAGGAGTCATTGGAAAAGAAATTGCTAGTGTCATTGAGTCAGAGCATTTCAAGTCTGCTGTTTTTTTAGATAAGGGTTTGAAGGCGACAACAAAAATCACTGTTTAGTAAATGTTGTTTGAGCTGGGAGTATGACTCCAAACAGTGGTTGGCAGTTCAATCAACTTAATATCAATCAACCACATTATTAAATCTTAGGAATTATATTATGAAAACACTATTTAAAAATTTACACTTATCCAGCCGAAACTTGGTTAAAAAGGGAGCTATATTTGCAGTTTTACTTTTGTCACTTCCTGTTTATTCTAGCGAAAATGAGAATAGGGATGAACATGCCGAAAATTGGTTTGCTCAAACACGTCATGTCGAAGTTGCCGAAGACCCCACTCGTTTTAGTTTTGACAAAACTCCTGTATTTGATGATGGCAGTCCCAAAGCTGGTAATGCGTTTATTACACATGGCTATATCTATAATAAAGGCTTTTTCGATAAAAACGATGAAGGTGTTAACAAGGATGGAAAGCCAATCCGTCCTGACTTGGTCATTGGTGAATGGACCTGTCGTGGATATTTTGTCGGTAACGGAATGTATACCAAAAAAGGACCATGGGTTATCTCCACACAAACGTTCGACTTTTACGGCAAGCCTGGTTATAAAGAAAACCAAGATAGAGAATTTGGTAAGCGCATGGTGACAACTGAAGGTTATGAATTAGTGGATGTAGGCAAAACGGTAAGTCGTGCTATCACAGGTGGCACGGGACTTTATAGCAGGACTAAAGGAGAACATAAGCAAATCTCCCTTGGTATGGGTAAGTTCGAAGGTATAAGAGCAAAACATACACTAAAGATGAAGCGCTTTTAGCTATATTTTCAGACGCTGCCCAACTCACGGTGAGTAATTAATCTCACCGTGAGTTTAATAAGTTGAAATAGTAAAGTATGGGAAATTAAGGAGTAAGGCATGGGGAAAATACTTTTATCTATTACTATATTTGGAAATATAGCCTTTGCCAGCTATTGATTATTGTATTAATCATTCATGCTTTCTACTTCATCAAGCAACCATTTTCGAAATAACTGAATACGGGGTTGCCTGGATTTAGCTTTAGAACAAATAAAGTAATAGGAAAATTCCAGTGGAATGCCTGGTTCAAATAGTTTTACTAATCGACCTTTTTTAATATCATTACTTGCAGCTACATCCCCCGCTAGTGCAATGCCCTGCCCATCTAAAGCTGCTTGAGCCACTAGGTTTTGTTGGCTGAAATGCATGCCGTGTGATGTATCTATATCGTCAATGCCAACTATCGCTAACCACATATCCCAGTCGACTCGTATTGTAGAATTTGAATAATAAGCGCCATGAAGCAATGTGTGATTTTTTAGGTCTTCAGGTTTATCAAGCTTTGGTTCTTTTGTTAATAGCTCGGGGCTACAGACTGGAAACACAGTTTGTGAAAACAGAAAATCTGAGTCTAAGCCCGGATAGTCACCTTCGCCAAAGCGTATTCCAACATCGACATCATCATTCACTAGATCGACCAGATCATTGTTTGCATCTACTTGTACGTCTATTTCAGGATGTAGCTTTTTAAATCTATTTAAACGTGGCATTAACCATCCAGCAGCTAAAGTAGGAGGAATGGTAATAATTAATGGTTTACTTGTTTTGTCTTCATGAAAAATACCAACTCCCTCTGCAAGCTTGTCCAAACCATCCGTGATATAGGGTACGAAATTTTCAGCTTCCTCAGTGAGTATTATTTTTCGATTTTCTCGTTTAAATAAGCGATGCCCCAAATAATCCTCAAGTACTTTTACTTGCTGGCTAACAGCGCCCAGTGTGACGCTCAGCTCATCGGCAGCTTTGGTAAAGCTTAAATGTCTAGCTGCTGCTTCAAACGCTCTTAATGACTTAAGTGGAGGTAATCGTCTCATCGCTTTCACTGAAAGTTTAGATTATCTATAGCTTAGCGTAGATCTAATCCATTGTGAACTCTACTGGTTTGGATAATTATTTGCGAAACATCAAATTTAAGAACTGATGTTTAGAATGATTATTAAATAAACGAAACAATGGAGAAATTTAAAAATGACTAAGTATAGAAATAACCTTCCACAGATCAGTGATGAAATTTTTCTTACAGATGATGGATTGGAAACAACTCTGGTTTTTCATAACGGTATAGATTTACCCGAATTTTCAGCATTCGTGCTAATGAAAGATCGTGAAGGCAGAAATACGCTTAAGCAATATTTCAAAAAATATATTGCGATTGCAAAACAACACGGTTTGAGCTTTATCCTCGAAACTCCTACTTGGCGTTCAAGTTCAAAATGGGGCGAGATGTTAGGTTATACAGAAGATCAATTAGTAGAAATTAATCAGGAATCTGTAGAGTTACTTTTACAAATTCGAAACGAGCATGAAACTGATAGTAGCAAATTTATTATTAGTGGTTGTCTTGGTCCTAAAGGTGATGGTTACGTCATTGATGAAATGATGACAATAGAAGCTGCAGAAAATTATCATGCACAACAGATTAGAACTTTCAGTAATACTGAAGCAGATTTAGTAACAGCTATCACATTAACTTATGTTGAAGAGGCAATTGGAATAGTACGTGCTGCAGAGTCAGAGAACATACCCGTTGTCATAGGATTCACCGTGGAGACAGATGGAAAGTTACCATCAGGTCACACTATCCAATATGCCATTGAGACTGTAGATGCAGCGACTAATAATTACGCAGCGTATTACATGATTAATTGTGCGCATCCAACCCATTTTCAAAACTCTATTAAAGGAAGCCAAGCCTGGAAACAGAGAATTCGTTCTGTAAGGGCAAATGCATCCACAAAAAGCCACGCTGAATTAGATGAATCAGTAGTACTTGATGAAGGAGATCCAGAAGACTTTGGTTTTCAGTATGGAAAGCTTAGAGAAGAATTGACCAATCTTAACGTTCTCGGTGGATGTTGTGGCAGTGATCATCGGCATATCGCTGAGGTTTGTAAACATGTCATTGGGTAGAACCCCATTTTTCCTTGGCGAGGAATTCACCTCGCCAAGTTCACGTAAACGAATATTATTACAGGAGTAAATTATGAATATTCAAAAATTGGCACAACCATTATCAGTAGCACTTTGTGTTGCTACTTTAAGCGCATGCACTACGTACTCGAGTTATGCAGCAAAGAGCATATTAACCGATAGCAAAGGTATGACTTATTATACTTTTGACAAAGATACCAAAGGTAGTGGAGCAAGTGCCTGTTATGGCTCTTGTGCTGCAACGTGGCCTCCTGCGTCAGCTTCGGCATCAAAAGGAAATGGCTACAGTGCCATTACACGCAAGGATGGCAGTAAACAACTTACTTTTAATGGCAGTCCTGTCTACTATTTCGCTGGAGATTCTAAAGCTGGTGAACAAAAAGGTGATGGGATTGGTAGTGTTTGGCACATTGTTAAAACCACAGTTAAAAGTCCAGTTAGTAGCCCTTCCACAAGCTATGGATATAGCTATTAAAAATCTAATCGTAATCAGCAGTGGTGTCTCTGGCTGCTGATTACGGCGAGGAGAAATTAGTGATGAAACAGAATATAGCTTTATCCTTTAGAAAAAATGTATTTATAGGTTTTGTTGTAACTGTAGGGATTTGTGTTGTCTTATTCTTTTTGATAGTGCTTATGAGCAGTCTGAATCCCTCATTTCCCATTTGGCCGTTATGGTATATCAGCATGGTACTCAGCTTCGGGTTAATATTTTTTGGTTTACTTGTTTCCCTCTTTTATCTTTATGCTTTATTGCAAAGGAAATGACTATGAGCAGATTGATTAGGCACAGGTTTTTCAGAAAATGGTGAATAAAATGAATTATGAAGTAGCATATCGATCAGCAACCCCCAATGACAGTCGATTTATAGCAGAAATGGTTGCACTTGCCTCTGATGGTATTGCCAGCCTTGAATGGGCTGAAGACTGCGATAAAGAAAGAGGTCAGACTGTGCTCGATATAGGTAGTCTGAATTATAAGAGCGATAAAGGTGATTATAGTTATCGAAACTGCATCATTGCTGAAGTTGAAGAGCATGTCGGCATGATATTGTCATTTCCTATTACAGATGAAAACTCTAGTAAGGATGCCAAACCTCCTCCTTACGAACCTGACGATTTTTATGCGCCGTATCAATATCTGGAAGCACTCAATAGCTGGTATATTTGTGGCGTTGCTGTTCTCCCAAAATTTAGAAAAAGAGAAATCGGCAGGCATTTAATACAATTGTCTGCTGAGCAAGCTCAAAAGAAGGGATTTAAGAAGGTTAGTTTAATTGCAATGTATGAGAAAAGTGGTTTGATAAGGTATTACCAATCATTGGGTTTTGAAATTACCCGTAGTGCGCCGATTGTTGAGCATCCTCAGATTAATGCGAAAGGGGATGCCGTATTAATGGAGGCAAGTTTGCCTTTAAAAATTATAAACGATTAAAAAACGTAATTGAGTTAGAGAAAACGGTTTAATGTTATTTTTTAGGCCACTTTAACATATTTACTAACGTTTCGGAGGAAGACGATGATGTCTACAGAATTTCCACCACGCTTAAAAAACAAGTTTTACCTTACTGAAGGGGGAACGGAAACAGAGGTCCTCTACAAGTTAGGTTATGAATTACCCGAATTTGCCATGTTTCCACTTCTTGATAATAAAGACGCAGACAAAGATATTCGTGACATGTATCGCCGCTATTTCGATGTAGCTGAGGCAGAAAATACTGGTCTTTTAATCATAGGACATGATTATCGAGCTAGCCCGGATTGGGCAAAAAAATTGGGTTATTCCCTCGAGGGCTTGGCCGAAATGCAGCATCGGGTTATTAGATTTCTCACTGATATGAGAGCTGAGTATGAAGGTCGTGTATCCGATGTCTATGTTTCAGGTGGTATCGGACCCCGCGGCGATGCCTATGGGACCGGTGGTAATATTTCAGAAGCCGAGTCTGAGGATTATCATTCGGCACAACTTTCAACTTTGAAGGAAACAGATGCTGATATGGCCATTGCGCTTACGTTTAACAATATTCCGGAAACAATAGGAGTAATACGGGCAGCTAAAAATATTGGAGTGCCACTTGGTGTAAGCCTATCTCTTACTACGGATTCTCGTTTAAGCTCTGGACCGACGTTAAAAGAAGCTGTTGAAACTATCGATGAAAAAACTGATGGAGCAGCCGCTTGGTTTGGTACAAACTGTTCACATCCAACAGAGTTTGAACCGGCCATATCCGAACAAGGGTCGTGGCGCGAACGCTTACGTTTCTTTAGACCAAACGCGACAGGTATGGATAAGTTGTCCCTATGCGAGCTAGGGCATCTTGAAGATGGTAATCCAGTAGAACTCGGGATTCAAATGGGGGATGTGTCAAGCCGTTTCCCTAACGCCGATATTATAGGTGGTTGTTGTGGGACTGATGAACGACATCTTCACGAAATAGCAAAAAATGTAAATTCCATTCGATATCAGGGTGTAGATAGCTAATCTGTTTTGTGATCAAAATATTTAGGCGGTTCAAGACAATGTTTGCTCCTTTAATCGAACGTTATTGACACCTCCGTGTTACGGTTACCATTTCAGATTGCATGCTGTGGGATTGGTTATGCTCAGAGCAATGCTCACTTGCCACATAACAAGTCAAATACAGGTGGATCAGAAAACCACTACGTACCTTTCTGAGCGCAGATTTGTGCGTTAAAGTATTACAAAACCAATAACTATTAATATAAGTAGACACTTATAATCAAACCAATTATTCTGCACTTCGCTTTTAGGTGCCTTTGCATTTTTGATGTTGAGGTTAAACGGGAAGCTGGTGAGTTTTCTTTTGTTAGAGAGCAATTCTAGCGCTGCCCCCGCAACGGTAATTGAGTAAAAGTCTGTAGAGGCTGTAAAAGTATTCTTGGAACGTATACAAATGGTTAAAATCCACCAGATTTCACCCAAAAAACAGCAAATAGTTGTACTATTCGCTTTATTTTTGGACGAAATCTGGAAAATTTTTCCTCATTTTTCTTTCGCTCCAAGAATACTTTCATAGCCTCATGGCACCCCCCCCACTTTTTGCTACTAGCAAAAAGTGGGGG
>Ga0209633_10001929_pt1 | contig 20602 bp, 17 predicted proteins | sample Cruoilmetagenom1_FD_187290 | JGI IMG/M metagenome (GOLD analysis project Ga0209633, IMG submission 187290) | Oil polluted marine microbial communities from Coal Oil Point, Santa Barbara, California, USA - Sample 1 (SPAdes) (version 2) | ecosystem: Environmental > Aquatic > Marine > Oil seeps ... | reverse complement strand
CATGGACCTTCTATAATTGAATAGCCGCCTGAAAGAATTAAAATAAGTATGCTGTGAGACATATTGCAAAATGAAAAAGCATACAAAGCCTGCAAGAAAAATCCCGACCGTTAATGAGAACCCGGGCTTCCGCACACTTCCAGAAATGATAGAGTCGAGCGCAGAACGCTACGCCAAGAACCTATGCTATCTCATTCCCAGAAACGGCGCTATTTATGAGCTCACTTACGCTGAGGTCATTGAGCAAGTTGAAAAGCTGGCAGCGCACCTAAAGGATCTCGGACTTACAAAGGGAGACCACATTGCGGTACTCGGAGAAAACAAACCCGAATGGGGTATTTCGTTCTTCGCCGTATCATGGATCGGCGCTGTCGCGGTACCTCTTGATGCAAGATCCAATATACATAGCCACAAATTTATTCTGTCCTTCTCTTCCACAAAAGCAATACTTGCCTCAGATAATTTCATAGAATCAATTGATTCGGTAGCCCGAGACCTAAATGAGCTAAAGCACATAATTCCCATGGATGATATTAAAGGAATATGCTCAAATTATGACTCAGGTGTCCAAAGAGAAAATATCGACCCTCACGACATTTTGGAAATAATCTTCACTTCCGGATCTACAGGAGACCCAAAAGGAGTCACTCTAAGCCACAGTAACGTCATGTCTAACGTCTCGGACATATATTCGATCATGGACTACTCTGAAAAAGACAGGGCTTTTTCTATTCTCCCGATCCACCACTCATATGAATGTATCGGAGGGTTGATTTCCCCGTTTTCGTTCGGCACTAGCGTGTTCTATGCTAGGAGCTTAAAACCAAGAGAATTGCTCGAAGACCTGAAAATCGCAAAGCCCACTATATGGCTTAACGCCCCGACTATACTCGAAAGACTCCATACCAGGATTGAAAAAGAGCTGTCGGACCAAAAAGGTCTGAAAAGACTCATGACAAAAGCTCTTCCAAAAAAACTATTGGGCAAAATGATCAAGCGGAATCTCGGTCTCGAACACACTAAGCTTATCACCTCCTCAGGAGCGCCCCTGTCAGAGCGGGTATCGTCGGGATTAAGACGCTACGGGTTTAACATAATAGAAGCATACGGGCTTACCGAAGCTTCACCCCTAATAACCGTGAACCCAGTTTCAAAACCCAAGCCCAGGAGTATCGGGATGGTCATTCCGAGCGTTGAAGTGGAAATACGCGACACCGACAGCGAGGGTAACGGCGAGATATGCGCTCTTGGGCCAAACATAATGAAAGGCTATTACAAGAACGAGTTAACGACCCGTGAGACTGTAACACAAGACGGATGGCTCCTTACTGGTGATATCGGGTATTTTGACGAAGAAGGCTACCTATATATTACCGGTAGAAAAAAGTTTGTTATCGTGACAAAGGGCGGAAAGAACATACACCCTGAAGAGCTTGAAGAAAAATTAACGGCTTCTGCACTCATAGCGGAAGCCCTCGTATTCAGCCCCGATGATTCGGCTATACAGGCGCTCCTATATCCTGATGAAGATCAGGTTAACAAACTACTTGGGGGTAAAGAATTAGGGCATGCAACCGAAGAAGTATGGAAAATTTTAAACAAAGAAGTAAGAGAGATAAACCTGACGCTTGAAACCTATAAGAGAATTAGACACTTCGCACTAAGGCTCGAGGAGTTCCCCAAAACCACTACGAATAAAGTAAAACGTTTAGAATTTAAGGACCTGAACCTCACCACAGAGACTAAAGTTTTATAGAAATATCGAGAGACCTAAATTGAAGCCCCTTTATCAAATTAATATAGCCTTTATCATTAATAGGTATTATAATTTCTGCTAAGGTGGCCGAGCTACTGCAAATTTTTTCATTTTCATTTATACTAACTTGGTTGCTGAGTAATTAGAGAGAGAGAAAATGGGTCCTGTAGTAGAGTTAACTCTCTAAGCTTGGGTCCTGAGAAAAAGAAGACAAATGAATATACAGCTCATGTTTTTACGGACTATATCAACATTTGCGCTTGTAGCGATTTTTGCTGCGACACTTGGCTGCGTTACGAACCAAGCAGAAGTAATACCCGATCCGGCTAAAACCTCGGAAGCCCCTAAAACTGTAAACTCGCCTACAGAGATAAGCCGTAGTATCAGCCAAAAAATTCAGAGCTCTCAATACTCTTCCAATTTACAGGTGTCTGGAGAGAGCATAAAAGCAAGCAAATCTCTTCCCGCTCTATACCAGAGCAGGAACTACAGCCCCATATGGACCGGAGATGATGATCCTCTTCCACAGGCTTATGAAATGATAGAGGTTATTAGAGAGAGCCCGGCTGAAGCGTTAGACCCAAGCGACTATAACTTAAGCCAGATAGAACAGGTATTAAGCAGAGGCTCAAGCCCTGAAACTATGGCCGAGCTTGATCTCCTTCTTACAAACGCATACTTAAATTACGGCCACGATATGCTATACGGTCGGGTAAGTCCCGAGCAGATTAACCTCGAACTCATGTTCGGCGAGACCCCTGTTTCGCTAAACGAGCTGCTAATTACATCTGTAGCAGAAAATAATATACGCGAGTCATTGATCGATCTTGCACCTGCATATCCCGTATATGCCCAGCTCAGGGACGCGCTTTCTGGTTACAGGGAAATAGCCTCAAACGGAGGCTGGCCTACAGTACCCGGAACTGCCAAGTTCCAAAGAGGCGCGCGGGGCCCGAGGGTTTCAGCGCTAAGAGAGCGCTTAAAGGTCACAGGAGAGCTTAGTCCTTCTTCAGCAGATAGTGAGGTATTTGACGAAGAGCTACACCAGGCGGTTTTAAGGTTCCAGGAAAGAAACGGGCTCTATGTAGACGGTGTGGTAGGCAAATCGACAATCGAATACTTAAACGTCCCTGCAAGTACGCGTGTAAGACAAATAGAGCTTACTATGGAGCGATTTCGTATACTGCCGAGGAACATGGGCAGCCGCTTCATACTCGTAAACATAGCCAATTATCATCTATACGGCGTATCCAACAACCGCGACAATACAACCATGCGGATCGTCGTTGGAAAACCCGAATGGAATACCCCTATATTCAGCGAGCAGATGACACACATGGTGATAAACCCTTACTGGAATATCCCACCCAGCATTTTTAAAGACGATATAGCCCCCAGAGTAAGAACTGACCCCAACTATATGTCCGACAGAAACATCCAGGCAGTAGGGCTTGAGATGCCCGCTATTGAAGAAGTGAGCGCTCCTGAAGAAGACGCGACAGAGATAACCGAAGCTTCCGAAGGAGAAGAAGTTACAGAGACCGAGCAGGCTGAGCCCGCCGAGCACCCGGCTCATGCAGAGTACCGCTCCAAGGTGCTAAGCGGAAAATACAGGCTCCGCCAGAAACCGGGTCCCAGAAACCCACTTGGAAGGGTTAAATTCCTCTTCCCCAATAAACACTCTGTTTATCTCCATGACACACCAAACAGGGGTTACTTCAAAAGAGCTCAGAGAAATTTCTCTCATGGCTGCATTCGAGTTGAGAATCCAATAGGGCTTGCTGAATTTGTTTTATATTCCGACCCCGATTGGAGCGGCCAGAGAGTTCAATCCACAATTTACAGCGGCACTACGAGAACAGTTCATCTTGCAGAGCCCCTTCCGGTATATGTTCTCTATTTCACAGCTTGGGCAAATACCGATGGCTCAGTAAGCTTCCACAAAGACGTATACGGTCTTGACTCGGTGCTCGCAAATGCATTAAACTCAAAAACCCCGTACACAGAACAGGCCACCAATATTCATTAATTGGGTGCGTTAGCACTTACGTAAGATTTAGACTCTGAAAATCCGCTCCGGTAGGGTTCTGAAATACTCTTAGCTCAAACTCAGGTATGACAGCCATAATATGATCGAATATATCGGCCTGAATCGCTTCGTAGTTAGCCCACACCTGATCGTTAGAAAATACATATATCTCCATTGGCATTCCGTTGGGCCCTGGCTCTAGCTGGCGGATTAGGAAAGTGAGGTTTTTATTTATTTTGGGGTGGTCTCTCAAATATGAAGTGAGGTAAGCCCTGAAGGTCCCGATGTTCGTAAGCCTGCGCCCGTTTACAAGCTCTGAGTCATCGATATTTTTATCCATATTGTAATCGGAGAGCTCCTTTCTTTTTTCCTCGATATACCCGCTTAAGTACTGGAACTTTTTGAACCTCTCGAGCATCTCTCCGGTACAGAATTTGACGCTCGACATGTCTATGTTTATCGAGCGCTTAATTCTCCGGCCCCCTGACTCGGACATCCCGCGCCAGTTCTTTACCCCGTCGCTTACCAGAGCGAAAGTCGGAATGGTGCTGATAGTCTTATCCCAGTTCTGCACCTTAACCGTAGTAAGCGATATATCCACTACGTCGCCGTCCGCCCCATATTTTGGCATTTCTATCCAGTCCCCAATACGCACCATGTTATTAGCAGAGAGTTGTATCCCCGCTGCAAACCCGAGTATAGGGTCTTTGAAGATGAGCATCAGCACAGCTGTCATGGCCCCGATACCCCCTATGAAGAAAGCAGGTGATCTTCCTATGATAATTGAGAGGATCACTACCCCGATCACTAAGTAAATAAATATCTTCACGACCTGGATCATGCTCTTTATAGGCATCTTCTGCGATACCGAGTAGCTCCGGTAGATATCGATTATGGCAGAGAGAAAAGCGTCAACCGTAAAGGCCGATACAAGTAGCATATAAATCTGCGCTATCTTCTTTGTTACTAAAACGGCGGTCTCGTTGTTAAATACAATAGGGGCCATTATGTAAATCACTATTGCAGGCGTAAAATGAGAGAGTCTCCTGAATACACCCCTTTCAACAAGTAAGTCATCCCAATGAGTACTGGTTCTAGAAGCAAAATGATGGACTGATCTTAAAATTACTTTCTTGGCGATAAAATTCGCTAAATAGGCAAGCACAACTAGCCCAATGAGAGAGAAGATGTCGAACAGCACCGGGTACTCCATGTTATAAGCACCAAGCTCGTTAAAGAAGTTTGTTATTTGTTCCATGCAATTACCTATAACCGTATGAACATAATTCTGTGGGAGTATAGACTAGACTAAATTTACTCCTTGTCTTTAATAACCTCGGTATGGTTTTTTATCAGGACACCGTGAATCTGGGCTTCCCTGCCGTCTTCAAACTTTACTAAATATGCTTTGCCGACCATCTTTTCGACGCTTCCGGCAATCTCTCCCATGAGCCCGGGCTCAAATACCTGATCTCCCAGGTTAATCCTGATCCCGACCTTTATCTTAGTACCCTGTATATACATTTCTCTCTTAAAGTATCCAAAAACCTTGTTATAAAGTACTGGAAAATGAATGATTCATCTAAGGTAGATATAAATTGATACGGAGATCTTAAACTATAACCAGATCTACCAAGAAACGCTCCCAATAAAACGCACTCAGGCAGTTTACGATAACCTCTTAGAAATAACCCCTATATCTTTACAGCAGGCTTGGCAATTGCTTCCTGCACCCTTTCGCACTCGCCATAGAGGTCCCTGGCAACCTGGAGCATCTCTGCTGCAAGCTCTTCCTCAGGCTCCTGATCGACCATATCCTTAAGCACTGCAGATATGTCAACCCACTTCTCATCCACATCACCTGTCCTGACCAGAAGATTCTCAAACTCCCACATAGTCTGCTCCGTAGTAAACGGGTCAACAAGCTTTGTGTATAGCGGCACATGAGCGCTCGCAGCGCATGAATGATATGCCTCCATTATAGAGCTCTCATACTCACCGTGCTTAAGAAGAGCCTCAGCCTGCTCAAGACGCTTTCTTGCGTCTTCAAATGTAGGCACTTTCTCCTCTACAGTTGCGCCTGCGCACTCGCCTTTCATACCCTTTTTGAGCTCAAACTTCTCTTCTTCGTGCCCCCAGTCCTCATAGAATGAAGGGTCTTCCTCAAAAGTGGGGATATCGGTGAAACCGGTTATCTCCTCTTTAATCCTATCTCGCCCAAGTCTCTCCATAACCGTATTAAAGTGCTCGCCCCCTTCCCTTTCGTCGCGGTAAAGCTCAAGGAGTCTCTGTACAACTTTAGGAGCATTTCTTGTTGGAACTTTTATGATTGATGTTGCAAGCTTCGTATCGTCGCCGTACAGGCCACCGCCCACAAATACCTGCTCTGAAGGCACATTCCGCCCGCCTTTTGCAAGCGATGCCCCCTGAAAGCCTATGCTCGCAGATACATGCTGCGCGCAAGCGTTGGGGCAACCTGAAATCTTGATATTAAGCCCTTCAGAGAGCTCTTTGAACTCTCCCAGACCGTTTTTCATACTTTCCGTCAAATGAGAGGCAAGCCCTTTTGCCGAAGTGATGCCGAGCCGGCACGTATCAGCGCCCGGGCAAGCGGTTATGTCTTCAAATGTTTCAGGACCCGGTGTAACAAGGTCAATTTCTTTTAATGCCGAATAAAGAGATGGAAGCGAGCTTACCCTGACCCAGCGCAGTATTAGGTTCTGGCTAATGCTGATTCTTATATCCCCTGCGGAATAAATGTCCGATATATCGGCGAGTGTTCTGGCTACGTCCGAGTCCACATCCCCGTTATGCACCTTTATATTTACCATGCACAGGCCCTCAAGCTCGTGCGGCAGCACGCAGGACTCTTTCCATATCTGATAGTTAGGATCAGACTCTATACTCTCAACAGCTTTGGGGAAATCTTCATTCAAGGCCGGGGGTATTTCAGCAGCACGTATATCTTTTAGATAGTCATTCCACGTAGGGTCAACTTTAAGAGCTGCCCTTTCCTCTTCTACAAGCCTCCTGAACTCATCGATCCCGAGCTTTCTGACAAGGAATTTCATACGCGCTTTCATCCTGACTTTGCGCTCTCCGAAGCGGTCGAATATACGCACTACAGAAGCCGAGAAAGGAATCATCTCCTCAACCGGCAGAAACTCGGTCCAGAGCACACCTAGTGATGGAGAAGCCCCCAGGCCTCCTCCGACGTGTACCTGAAATCCCCGCTTAAGCTCTCCGTCTACTTCTTTCACACGAGCCCTGAACCCTAGGTCATGAATTCTTACGCCCGCGTGGTCTTTATCCTGGCATCCTTCGAAGCAGACTTTAAATTTTCTACCCATGTTCTGGCATATGGGGTTACGGAGCATAAAATCCTTAAAAGCGTCCGCATAAGGGGTTACGTCAAAAGTTTGCGTGGGGGAAACTCCCGCCTGGTGGCATGCTGTAACATTCCTTACGGTGTTTCCGCAAGCCTCGCGTGTGGTGATGCCCGCGTCTGCAAGCTCGCGCATCATATCCGCCACCGTATCTATAGTTATGTAATAGAGCTGAACGTCCTGTCTTGTGGTCAGGTGAAGGAAATTGCTAGCGTATTTATCCGATACATCGGCCAGGCGCCTGAGCTGCGCCGAGTTAAGACCGCCAAAGGGAATCTTAATGCGCTGCATCTGAACGCCCTCTTGCCTCTGTGCATAGGTACCCAGCTGAAGGCGAATTTTTTGGAATTTAATCTCGCCTGTTTTACCCGCAAGGTAGTCATTTATCTGCTGCTCAAAGAGATCGAGCTCGTCCCTCACTTCCCCAGGCAGTCCGGCTATTAATTCGTCCATCGATTGTTCTTTTCTCTTTACTTCCATAATTCACCCTCTTATTAGTCTGAAATCTGAATTTAACTGACACATATTACTTACGGATATTTTATATATAATCCTGTGCTTGCGCAAATTATGACCCTGTATGTAAAATCAAAAAAAGCTGTCTTTATACCTAGATTATATTGATTTTCTAATCCCTAACGGCAACAAGCCGCATACTATCTCTTTTTTAGAGAGCAAGAACCGGGTTGTGGATTCAATCACTATGTTTAATCTATAATATCAAGTAAACGGAGGGCGTTATAAGCGACTACCGCTGTGGGGCCGAGAGAAAGAGGGCCATACTGGACCGGAAATCCGTGAGAGCTAATAATATTTGATTTGATAGACGCTTTTATAACTCAGAGCCGCAAAACTTACAGTGCTTTGCGTCGTCATCATGCCCTTCCGCACTGCACTGCCGGCAAGAGAGTGTGGGGAAGCCCTGCTTTAATGCCTGTGACAACTCTACAGTTACGATACCCGTAGGAACAGCGATTATGCTGTATCCCATTACCATCACCACAACTGAAAGCGCCTGACCCAAAGGCGTGTGGGGCGATATGTCACCGTAACCAACTGTCGTAAGTGTTACAATGGCCCAGTATATGCTGATAGGTATGCTCGTATATCCGTTTTTCGGCCCCTCGATGATATACATCATCGAGCCCAGCACGGTAACGATGGTTACGACAGCGAAAAGAAAGATCGTAATCTTCCTCGAGCTCGCCGAAATAGCCTTAATGAGCAGATTCGCCTCACCCACATACTTGGCAAGCTTAAGTACGCGGAATATCCTGAGCACCCTTAATATCCTTATTACAAGTAAAAACCTAGTACCTGGAAGCAGGAGGTCGAGATAAGTAGGTATTACAGTCAAAAGGTCGACAACCCCGAAGAAACTGGTTGCGTACTTAAGAGAGCGCCCGACACATATTAGCCTTAGCACATATTCAATGCTGAACAGAATTGTAAATACCCACTCAAGCACATAAAAAAGATGGCTGTACTTCTCATTGAGCGAGTCTACGCTATCAAGCATAACAACGAGAACGCTTCCAATAATACAAACTATCAGGACTTCATCGAATAGCTTCCCCGCCGGCGTGTCGGCCTCAAAAATTATTTCATGTATCTTCTCCCTCCAGTTCTTTGAATCATGATAGTGAGCCATATTCTGTCCTCCGGCAATGCTTATTTTGCTTTGTGTCTATTTTATTTCTGATCGCATACTAAGTACAGTATCTTTGTATTTTTTGCTAATGAGTCAAATAGAAAACAATTCCCCGCGGGCTAATACAGGCGTAAGTACGTTCTCAGCGCTTTCTATAGGTATTGGCGGCATGGTCGGAGGAGGCATATTCGCAGTCACGGGACTCACCGTCGACCTAACCCGGGGAGCCGCTCCTGTAGCGTTTGTCATAGCAGGCATAGTAGCGCTCCTAACCAGTTATTCTTACCTAAAGCTCACACTCCGCTACCCGAGTCAGGGCGGCACGGTGGAGTTTTTAAACAGAGGGTTCGGCAAAGGCATATTCACAGGGTCCTCGAATATTCTCCTTTGTTTGAGCTACATCATCCTCCTTGCCATTTACGCCTACGCATTCGGAAGCTATGGGGCAAGCCTCTTCCCCAAAGCCGATTATGAATTCTGGAAACATGCCTTAATTACCGGAATCATCATTTTTCTCGCTATAGTCAACTTCTTCGGCTCAGGGCTTGCTATCCGCTCAGAGAACCTGTTTAACTCCGTAAAAATGATTTTACTCGCTGTATTTGTAATAGCCGGACTAATTGCACCGATTGAGTGGTCAAGGTTATCGTTTGAGTACTATGTGCCGCCTGTGGCAATATTCTCAGGAGCAATGATCATATTCTTAAACTATGAAGGCTTTGAGCTCATTGCAAACGCCGGCAAAGACATAATTAATCCAAAGAGAGCGCTCCCGATAGCATATATAGGGGGTGTTTTAATCGTCATAGTCCTCTATGTCCTTATCACTATGGTAGTAGTGGGTCATATGGACTTCGCTACAATTCATAACGCGAGCAACTATGCGCTTTCTCAGGCGGCGGGCACATTCATGGGAAGATTTGGATTCATCATGCTTGTAGTGGCCGCGCTTCTGGCCACAAGCTCTGCAATTAATGCAACATTCTACGGCTCGGGAAGGTTAACCTACATTATAGCCAAGTACGGTGAGCTGCCACAAGAGCTAGAGCGTGACATAAGGAGCCAGCCACTTGAGGGCATGATAATATTCGCCCTCCTAACTCTGTTTATCGCAAATTTTATCCCCTTAGACGCTATAGCCACAATGGGGAGCGCGGGGTTCCTGCTTATATTCTTGGCCGTTAATATAGCGAACTTCAAGCTCGCAAAAGAGACTCAGAGTAAGGGATGGATATCAATTTTAGCGGCAGTTTTTTGCTTTCTAGCTCTTTTAGCTCTATGCTGGCAGACCTGGAGGGTGCCAGAGACTAGAAGCCAGATATGGATACTTGTCGCAATGATAGTATCTTCGGTACTCATCGAAGTGATATACAGGGTTATAACAAAAAGGGAAATACATATGGGTCACGACAATTAACCATTAAACAGGATTAAACTGTAGAGGGAAATTTTAAATCTGGTGTTTACTGCGAAAGCTTTCTATCTCTTCTAATACTTTCTCTGTAACCTGCTCTTTTGTAACGCGGGAAAATATTTTCTGCAGCACTCGCCGCTCGTCTTCATCAATCACGTTGTCTTCGAGCGCTATCCGCTCTAGCATTTTGAGCTCCTTTTCATCGATTGTATCGTCATTCGCAAAAACGACTAGAAAGGAATATCCTATCAACTGCTTAGCGTGTGATTTCGGGTCCATTACACTCTCCTCGTTAGAATTTTACCGAGCTAGCATTCTAATACAAGAATGTGAGGTTTATATTAAGATTGTACAGTAGAATTCATCAGATAGAAGGAAATAATTAATAGCTGTATATAGAAATTTCTTGACTTTACAGTAATAATTCTCATCCGGAACCTATCTGGACAACTCAATTATGCAACAAAAAATACCAATTTCGATCGTAATGCCTGTTTATAATGAAGAGGAAGTTCTCGAAAGAACGGTTCGTGAGCATTACAGTGAAATAATTGAAGCTATACCTGGGTCAGAATTCATCATTGTAGACGACTGCTCCACGGACAATAGCCCTTTGATATTAGAGAGGCTTGAAAAAGAGCTCCCGGGTATAAAAGTACTAAGACCCGAGCAAAACGGCGGTCACGGCAAAGCACTCAGGCTGGCATTTGAAAACGCATCTAAAGAGCTGATCTTCCATACTGATAGTGACTATCAGAACAACCCCAAAGACTTTTGGAAGCTTTATGACCAGCTTGATAATGCTGACCTCATAATCGGCTACAGATCATCGAGGCACGACCCTTTTCACAGGCTGGTTATCACACGGATCGTAAGACTGGTAAACCTTGTATCGTTCGGCTGTTATCTAAAGGACGCAAACTCGCCTTTCAAATTGATAAGAAGGGATTGTCTAACAAAGTGTCTTGAGTCTATCAGTCCTGAAGCTTTCGCCCCTTCGATACTCCTTGCCCTCACAGCAAAGTGGAAAGGCTATAGAGTTATGGAAATTCCTGTAGAGCACTTTGAGCGAAAGACCGGAAAGGTCTCAATCGCCAATTGGAGAATAGTCAGAGCCTGTTTGATTTCTTTTTCCGACACTATTAAATTAAGACGAACCTTAGGTAATTCAAAGCCAATGAAGTAGTTAGTAATTGCTTTAACGGGAGTAAAGAAAAATATATTCAAAGCTCGCCCTCTACATTGACCGTCTCTTTTACGTACTAATAATTTCGCTTGTGATTTTCGGCGTTGTTGGCTATATAAGCTGTCTAGTAATTGAGAATCCAAGCATAAAGGTATGGGTTATAATACTAGTAGCGGCTTTAATATGTGCGTTCTTATCTCTTCAATATTTTCAGCTTCGCTCGGATGTAGACGGGCAATTTTCAGTTAAAAATTTCGCCTTCGGATTTCTCCCTTATCTTGTTCTCTTGCCGGGCGTGGTTTTGCTCTTTTCAAGCATTCGAATTCAACTCTCGTACCACGGTCCGTTCCATATGGGTTATATATTCCAAATTATTCACGGTTTTTCTCCACCCGAAAATGTGGTGTTACCGGGATACGCAGCAAATGTTTACTGGATTTACCACGCGCTCCTCGCCGTACTGGTTGATATTTTTAACACCACACCCCTGAAAATGTCCGTTTTTATAAATATTTCAGCACTGATAGCTGCCTTATACTGGATTAGAAAGTCCTTAGGTCTCTTAACCTTAGGGAGCATTGGCCCATTTTTCAAGAGTTCTTATAACTTGATGATACTACTAGGTATAAATCTATTCTATTCAGTTCACATAACTTCAAAATTTGTGCTGAGTGACAATTTGTCGCTTCAGGACTTAGCCAGAGATATATTGCATACACAGTTAATTGGGGGGGGGAGATAACAGATTATTAGGGCTTATACAAAAGTTCTTTAACTTCAACGGTACACCTTTAGGAGTTTTGTTTTTTTGCTTCGCTATATATATATGCCTACTTATTCTAAAGAAAGGGTTAAGCACACAGAAGTCAGTCCTTCTCGTAGTTGCAATAACGGGAGGACTCATTTTCCATACTACTTCAGGACTATTTATGTTACTGATAATCCCATTATCTCTTATTATTACTCTTGTAAATATCCGCAGGAAAGAACTTAAAAAATATCTTTATGGCACTAAGATCTCTGAATGGACTATATTGAGTCTATCCTGCCTTGTTTTACTGGTGCCTGTTTCTCACTATGTTTATTCAGCAGCGGCGGCTCTTCCCGCAGAAACTCATTTCGGATCATCTATCCACTACATTACTACATCTATCATCTCATCGATATACCCATTAATCCCGCTCTCGGTTTTAGGAATTTACATGGCCCGTAATGAAAAAAGAGACATACTCACACTATTTGGCACAATTAGCATTCTCGGCTATTTATTGTCAATATTAGTTGTGTTACCGGGGAATAATCAATATAAATTTGTCTACCTATCTACTATCGCTTTTTCATTTCTTAGCATTATAGGGCTTTACTACGCTTATTTTAAGACAAAGGGAGTCTTGAGAGTTCTGGGAAAGGTATTGTCATACACAGTGTTTATAATATTTTTCTTAAGTATTATCGCTATAGAATTTAGATACTATAAAATGTGGGGTGTAGACAAAACAAATTTTTATACAGAAAACAAGAAAATATATGTGACTAAAGAGAACGAGTATATTGATATTTATGAGTGGATAAGAGAAAACACTACAGAAGATGCTATTGTAATTATGCCTCTTGTATCTAAAGACTCGGATATCAGGCCCGGTACTATAAACAGTTACATTTTCTTTATCGGCGAAAGGCTGCCGTACGTTGCATATGGTGATATCTATACTGAGGGTATTAATGAATACAAATCTAGGGTCATAAACGTCAATCTGTTCTATTCAGAAAACACTCAAATCGAGGAGAAACTTAAAATCTTAGGAGAATTTGAGAAGTTCAGCAAAGAAAGAACTTCTATACTTCTAATACCTAAAGAGAACCTCGAACCTATTTCCCCGTATTTAAATAATCTTGAATTGATTTACAGCGGGAAAGACGCCAATCTTTATTCATTCGAAGACAACTAAGTCTCTGTAGTTAAATACTCTAAAGCCATAGAGTAAAAATTAAAATGATTGCAAACAGGAATAAATAGACGTACCTTGCCCATTTCTCTATCATCTTAGCCAGCTCTACGTTGCCGTCAGAGGCAATTTTACTGGTCGCAATCGCAGCCCCCAAAGCCATGAAAACTAAAATTGTTGAGAAGAGCACAAACTTATCGATCCTGGTAAAGTAAGAAACCTTGGGCAATTGATAGCTCAGACTGAATCTATAAGCAATTAGAGTGAATACTGTTGCCGTTGAAAGACCTATCTGTGGTCCAATAGCTGTGGGAGGAATCCAGAATACCGCCCAAGCCATAAGTACAATGAGGCAGAGGGGAGTGAGTACGTTCAGTAGGTAATACTTTTTGTCTCTTTGTGCAGAGAGTCTGAAATCTATACGGGCAAAATTCCGCACCTCACCCGTGCCTTGAGACTTAATTACTTCGCTTGAAGTAACAGCATCGAGGAGCCCGATTTCCCAGCCCTCTATTGAGAAGTGATCCCTTGAGCCCGAGGACTCTTCATCCTGTTCAAATACCATTTGCTCCGCGTCAGGTCCGTATGCGGCAAGGATAAAATGAAGCACCTGGTTATCGAAGGGAAAGTTCGTGAAATCCAGATCAGAAGAAAGCTCGCCAATATAACGCTGCTTATAATTAATATTTCCACTACTGTCCACTCTCACTATTTTTGGCAGCAGTTTTTCCCCTTTACTCCTGTTCACATCAACAAAGGGCGGGTGCCAGATATCCCCAAGTTTTATTATGCATCTCTCAAGAGACCTTCCAAGAGACTCCTCCGATAACCGTGGGTCATTCCAAGACGCATTGAAAACTATGTCCGCCGTAAAAGTTTGCTCCACATCGTCTATCTCTTTAATGTCAATCAGGAAAAAACCCATATCTACCTTAGTCTTTTCACCCTCAGGACCCGGTCTTATTGCCTGGGTATTTTTCGGAACAGAGCAATCCAGAGTGTCCATGGCCGAATCGATAGTTTGGGCAAAAGACACCAAAGGCATTAAAAATATTAAGAGCAGCGCTGTAAGTACTTTTAATATTGTAAATCGATCCAGGTATCCGGGGTTTGATGATAAATTGGTCATATTAAGTTATCTAAGCAAGTGAGTCTTCCAAACATTATATATCAAATATTCGCAATATTAACAATACTTAGAATCTGTATGTAAGCTTAAAGCCGTAGTTTTCATATGTGTCGTCTACACCTATTGCAAAGTTAAACGAGAGGTTAATTTTCTCTACAAACGTATAAGCTATCTTCTCAATTGAGGCAAGCTCTATCCCCATATCGAAGAAGGATTCCAGATTTAAAACCTTATAATCAATCAATATATCACGACAGTCGACTCAACATCATCAAAAACCGGCAAATTGAGAATATTGACATAAACAATTTAATGTCTAACTAGCAATATCCATAGTTTATCACAACCAAGAGAGTCACTTGTACATTTCTTGCCGATTTGCTATCATTGTTTATAGTAATTACGCAGTTTTAATGATGACGCAATGCAATAAACCAGTTGCCGATTTTTGATGTTGCGACACAGCTAATCATGATATCATCATTTATAGTCTAGATTGAACAATTGGCACAATGGTTTTAGTGTCCTACAATGCTTTAGGAATTATTATAACAGAAGGGCAACTCTACTATTGGCATTGATTTTATTACAGTTGAGTAAAAAATGAGAACAAGGGTTGTGTTAATCCTGTGGGGCGTTTTTCTCTTGACCGGTTGTGCAAACGTTAAAAGAAACCCTCTCCCAGAGAACAAATCGATGGATGCTGTCGTATTGAATACTAAAGGTGTACGTTCATACGCCGGACAATTAGACCCAGCATTTCAAGAGGATCTTAAGTTATCCGTGATGCAGGAGCTTGAAGAGCATGGGAAACACCCTGCTTATAAGGTTGATAACAGCATACTACTTTTATCTGGTGGCGGCGCACATGGCTCGTTCGGTGCAGGATTCTTAAACGGTTGGTCCAGCACTGGTACAAGACCCGAATTTAAAATAGTTACGGGGATAAGCACGGGAGCGCTGATTGCCCCGGTTGCATTTGTAGGGAGCCAATATGATGAAATATTAAAAAAACTGTATACCGGTGTGTCAACACAAGACGTTGCAAAGGTGAGAGGAATCGCGACTCTCTGGAACGATTCTCTTGCTGACTCATCCCCGCTTATGGAAATACTCGAGACTTACATAAACAAAGCTTTTATCGATAAAGTGGCAAAAGCCCATAATGAAGGCAGAAGACTGTATTTAGGAACTACGAATCTGGATGCTCAAAGGCTGGTTATCTGGAACATGGGTTTACTAGCAAATATTGATGATCCAAGAGCCCCCGAGCTATTTCGAAAAATAATGCTTGCGTCCTCTTCTATACCGATCGTTTTCCCGCCGGTAATGGTAGACGTGGAATTAGATGGGCTTGAATTTGATGAGATGCATGTTGACGGAGGGGTAATAACGCAGGTTTTTTTTCACCTGGCTATTGTAGATATCAAACAAATCAGAAATGAACTCGTGGATGATTCAATTCCCATAGAAAAAGGGAAAATATTTATAATCATGAACGGAACTATTCTGCCAATAGCAGACCAAATCAACAGAAATATTTTAAATATTACAGAGCGCTCTCTATCCACAATGATCAAATCTTCTGCTATAAATGACCTTAGGAGAATTTATTTCTTGGCTAAAAAAGAAGCTCTGAATTTTAACTATATAGGAATACCAGAGGACTTTGAATTTACCGCAACTGAACCATTTGATCGTCTCGAAATGATCGATCTATATTATCTTGGTTATAAAATCGGCTCATCCACCGAAAGATGGCAGCATGAAGTTCCCGGAGATATACATTGAATATGAGAATTCAAAAAAATTATGGTGGCTTTTACAGCTTCTAAAATTTCTGTAAATCAAAAATAAGAGGAGGTAGTAGATATGAGATCCAATATGTTCATGTTGCCAATATTTTTGGTTTTAGTGGCATTGTTTACGTTCGGGTGTGCCAAAACTCACGAGGGTGACAAGCCATTACCAAAAGGCTTTATTACAGATTTATCTGAGCTTAAGGAAGACCCTGAAGGCAAGGTTGCACTCGTTTATGTTAACGAGGATGTAGATTTTGCTTCTTACGACAAGGTATGGTTAGAGACTATCACGATTTATGTTTATGAAGGATCAAAACTTGCTGATTTGTCAGAAGAAAAGCTTAATAATCTTGTAGCTTATATGAAAGAAGCTTTAGCAAGAGAGCTTGGAAAGAACAACCAAATAGTTGACGAAGCAGGTCCTGGAGTCGCGCAACTAAGATTCGCGCTGACTGAAGTTTCGGGCACAAACATACTTCTGGATACAGTAACAACTGTTGCGCCCCCTGCAAGGGCATTCAGCGAGTTAAAAAGACTCGTAACCGGTAAACATACAGCAGTGGGGCAGGCTGCATTCGAAGCAGAAGCATTAGATTCAGTTACGGGTGAAAGAATCGCAGCTGCCATGGGAGTAAGATCAGGTGGAAAGGCAGTTAAGACAGACTTAGATGAGTATAGGGACGTTAAAGCTGCTGTTGACGCATGGGCAGTCAACGTAAGTGAAAGATTTGAGAGATTGAAACAAAATAATGCAGATCAGTCTTAAACCACATTGCTTTTTTAATAGTGTGCATGTTACAGGTGGCTTATCAGTAGCGGCGCCTTATGCTTTTATACTTTCTGAGTAAATGGGTTAACCGGCCTTAAAGTTTAAGTTACTACAGACGGAATAACCCGTTTACTCAACTGATCAACATCCTCATCAGAACAAGCGTCAGAGCTAAGAGCACAAAGCCGATGCCTCCGAGTATGCGTAATATCAAGTTTCCAGTTCGATATCTTATAATTGTGAATCCATAGTAAAAAAGTAGCGAGATAATAATGACTATTGATACCTTGTACGCAGCGCTTATCCCGAACAAACCTACCTTGGACATAACAAATACTATTATTATAGGGAAAAGCTCTACAGCTACGTAGCTAAGCTCTTTCAAATAGGAAATTCTTTCCTCATGCTCCAATGCGCGTTTTTCTACGATAGACTTACTAACCATATGTGAGAAAATTCGAAGTGAATTTATACATAATACCGTCCACGTAATAACAATTATGCTCTCAATTGGGCCAGGTGGATTTTCCTGCAGAACGACAAGAAGAACTAATATTATTACCGATGCAGTAACTGCGCTTGACACATAGGACTTTGAAAAGACTATAGAAATGATGTGTTTTTTTATACTTGTTAAACGGTAGAATCTCATTATTTATGTCCTCTCTATTTCAGAAGCCACAAAAGATAATTTAATATAGATTAACCCCACTAAATAGGCAAAAACATCAAATATCGGCAATATTATTGTTGTTATTGAGTAAATTTTAATTTACACAGCAGCTATTCGGTATAGTTATTTTACATCCTTATAGGATGGAATCATATCTGTCTTGAAGTTTTAGAGGGCAATTCCCCGAACAGCGATTTGTAATCCTTAGCGAACTGCCCCATATGCCAAAATCCCCACCTGTTTGCTATATCGGTAATGTTCTTTTCCTCCGGGTGAATATTCCTTAAGTCCCTTCTAACGCGGTTTAACCTTATCATTTTGACAAAAGATTTAGGCGAAATACCAAAATACTCATTAAACGCATACCTAAGAGTGCGCTCACTCACAAAAGCCGCTCTGCAAAGATCCCTGACGGTAATATCCTCGTATGTGTAGGCTTCCAAATAGTCTTTTACTCTTTTCACAGCAAGGTATCTTTGTTTTGGAGAAGGCTTTTTCTCCTTTGAATCCTGACTCGATAAAGCTAGAATGATAGCGCGGGGAATTTCATATTCTATTTCGTAGAATAATTGCGCCTCACTCATATTAGGAGCATTCTGCCTGAAACCCCCGATCACATTGTTTATGGCGTTTTGAAGGTTTGCAATAGAATCCGGATTGCAGTTAACGACCTCTGGATCTTTCAAAATATCCGTATCCTTTCCCTGACCAAGCATATTGATTACTTCCAGAAGTAAATCCTCTTTATAAGAGAGCGTCAGAACATCAAAACCCGGAGGGGACTGAGAATCAAGCTCACAGTTCTCGGGGAATACCATAATATTATTTTGTTGGGTATCATGACCATGCCAGATAATATCCGGAGATTGTTGTGATAAGACTCCAAAAGTCCTGAGTCCGAAAGGAGAGTGCCCCCTTTGATCGAGCTTGCGGTTGAGTTTCGCTTGAGTTATCTGCCAGCTTGGAGACCCAACTTGCAGCAAATTAGCCCGAAAATCGCCCGAGTCAATCTGGCGAAAATCTAAGTCCCATGGTTTTGTAATCTGAGCAAAATGATCAAAGTCAGTAAATTGTTCATTTATAACAGTGTATCCGCCTAACTCAACGTCCATAGACCCCCCATGGCTAATCAAGCTTCTTCTTTATTATTATACAATAATATAAAATTTTTGCCGTTTTTTGATGACGTTAGTCCGGGGCTTTGGATAATGTTATATATTTAGCAAAGATGGCTCAGTATATTATCTGTGTATACTATCCCAATTCAGAATCGATACTAACATTGTTGAGGACTTTATGTCATAGCCCTCAAGACAACTATGATCCCATGGAGCCCAATGCACCAAAGAAGGTTCAAAGAGGCGGGTCTTACCTGTGTAATGAATCATACTGCTCAGGCTACCGGGTGGCATTCCGTATGAAGACAAGCCCTGACACAAGTCTTTCGCACTCGGGGTTCAGGTGCGTTAAGGATATGAATTGAATTTATCTCAACATACCGCATTTTCAACTTTAAATTTACTGAATTCCTTACCCAAACTACTCCCCAACATTCATCAATATTGATTATTAGCGCTCTATTGTGTTATTGTTAAAATTGCCGATTTTTGATGTAATTAGTATTAATGATTATGTAGATTTTATCATAGTCTACCGGAATTTAGTTTAGATCAAGTTTCCGGATAATTCAAAATTACCAGGGGGAAGTTATGAGAAGACTCTTAGCTTTAGCATTGTTTTTCTTGATGGGAGGCTCTGTGCTCTTTGTCGCTAATGCGCAGGATCAGCCACAGAAGCAAAAAGGCATTACCAAAGGCTCAGTAGTCGATGTAGTTGAGGACTTCCAGGGAGCCGAGTTTGAGCAGGATCAGAAGGCAATTCAGAATACTATGATGGGCGGTGTGCCGGCAGGACGCTGGAAAGAAGGACTGTTATTCGAAGGCATAGAGCCCCAGCCCTGGCTTAAGAGCGCGGCAAACTGGATGCCGGGAACAGAGAAAGTGCAGCCCGAGGAGATGAGGATTACGTTCATGGGCACGGCTCCTATGCTGAGGCCGGGACAGATGAACACATCTATCTATATCGAGCTAGGAAACGGCGACAGTTTCATATTCGATATGGGTGAAGGTGCTGTGTCTAATTATATGGCTTCCGGTATACCCATAAATAAGCTAAACGACATATTTCTAACCCATCTGCACGTAGACCATTACGGCTCTATACCGTGGGTATACGCATTCGGCGCATGGGCGGGACGCTGGCACGAGCCGCTCAGGATTACAGGTCCATCAGGTAGGACCGAGAAAGACGGCGTCGCTTACATGGTCGAGGGAATGAAGATGATGATGCACTGGCACCGCGAAGCCTTCAGCGTATTTCCCACGGCCTGGGAGATTGAAGTTAACGAGTTCGATTTCGCCGACGCCGGTGGAACAGCTTATGACAAAAACGGCGTAAAGGTTATCCACTGGCCCGCTTCACATGCAAAAGACGGGGCTTCCGGATATAGGCTCGATTGGAACGGTTTAAGTGTATGCTACACAGGAGATACCAGACCGAACACTCTCGATATTAAATACTGTAAAGACGTGGACGTTATGATCACGGAAACACAGCCCGAAGTTGTAGCTATCAGCTCAGCGGTACAGGGCGTGCCTCCTTTTGTAGGACGCTACACGATTGACACTCACCACACCCCTTCATACGCGGCGGGCTATATATTCAATCAGGTACAGCCCCGTATAGCTTTGACTACACACATGCCCTTCGACCCCTATATTAACGCCGAGACCGTTGCGGAAGTTAGAGAGCACTGGAAGGGGCCTTTCCACTTTGGCGCTCCCGATATGGTAGTGGTTAAT
>Ga0209633_10001928_pt1 | contig 20603 bp, 16 predicted proteins | sample Cruoilmetagenom1_FD_187290 | JGI IMG/M metagenome (GOLD analysis project Ga0209633, IMG submission 187290) | Oil polluted marine microbial communities from Coal Oil Point, Santa Barbara, California, USA - Sample 1 (SPAdes) (version 2) | ecosystem: Environmental > Aquatic > Marine > Oil seeps ... | reverse complement strand
CTTTTTTTTCATTTTTAACTACGTTTAAAGTTCTATCCAATAGAGCAGCTGGCCCATGACACCGTACTGGTTCTTTTCAAAATCACCGCCTTGGGTCTCAAAGAAACTTTCATCCGAATGATCCCACCTAAACTCTGCCCTGGCTTCGAAATTGTCGAGGAACCGGTTGTCGGCTATGAGTCCTTTAAACGGTTTTACGGAAAGGGTCGGCGTAAGCTCAAAAAGCTGCTGCTCAAGTCCCGTCCTGAACCCGTCCGCATCGTCAAAGTACTCACCCCTAAGAGCAAGATTGATGGCCGGATGAACGTCCAGCACAACATACCCTGCAATACCCCACCAGGATGCGTTAATATCCTCAGCGCCCACGTCGAGGATCAAGTCCTGCTGCCATCCAAAGTCGGCATCGACAATGAATGTGAGCTTATCCATAAGCGTCATGGTCGCGACCGCTGTAATCAGCTCGCGCCAACCGTTTGAAGAAGCTGTGTCACCTATGGCGTTTTCAACCTCTACGAACTCGCGGCCGAAGTAGCCCGTAACACCAAGCCAAAAATCTGTAATTGCGCCGCCAGAATAACTAAACGCTACCTGGCTCTCGATTGTAGCGTCGTCGTTTAGATCCTTAACCTGGTCCCAACCGTTGTTAAGTCCGGCTGTGAGGGTCAGAGGGCCTGCAGTATAGTCGGCCCTTATACCGGTATGTGTAAACGGTATAGCGAATCCGAATAGAATGGAGCGCGTTATGTTCGGGTTGTCCTTAGCCTCAATTACTTCATAACCCGCGAGGGTTACAAATTTACCACCGTAGAAGTTAATACCGTTCCCGACAGGCGCCAGAAACTGCAGATACGCCTGGTATGGATCGACAACGTCACTTGATAGCCCGTTTGACGCAAGCAGGGGAGCCTGCTCACCAAAGAGCACATCGGCCCTGAAACCTATAAGATCCAATACCCCCCCTTCCATTGTCGGAGTCTTGGATACCGAGATGGTAAAGGCGTTTATTGAAAACTCCTTGTTGTCAGGATAAAGGGACCTTAGCTGGAGATCATCTGTCGTACCTTTATTAAACACGTACTGATATGTGGTATCGACATAAAACCCGAGGTCAATGGCATCGAAGAACGTCAATATACCATCGTACTTAACGTCTTTTTCTTCCTGCTCGGCCATAAACTTCTCGACCTCAACCTGTGAAGCCGCTTTTTCGGCCTCCATCTGCTCAAGCTTCTGCATCAGCAGCTCATTCTGCCTGCGATTCTCTTCAATCATCTCTTTGAGCTGCTGCACTTCCTGATCGCTGGCAGCATAAGAAGTCAAGCCGAGTGGTACTACCGTCAAAAACGCTACTATCACTATCATTAATCTTCTCATTTCTGACTTATCCTCCCTTATTTGATTTTATTCCCCCCGATCGCACACACTACGTGCTCCGGTCTGTCCCCAAATTATTTTGTGTTGCCTTCTTTTTTTCGTTTTTTGTTTGCCGCTCCCTGCGAGGCAGAGAGCGGCTTCTCCGTTCTAAATTTCATAGCCTCATGTGTCCTGCTCGCTCTCTTCAAGCACTGAAGGTTCCTGAGCTTTCATACTCATGGTTGGGTAGCTCATTGTGGAACCACCGGCTTCGGCTACCTGCTGAAAATCCGGATACGCCATCATACCGTGCTCACCTATATCGAGGCCCGCAAGCTCTTCTTCCTCAGAAACCCTGAGTCCCATCGTAACTTTGATAAGAAGGAAAAGAACGAGCGCGCAAACTACGGTGAACACGCCGTAAGCTGCGACTCCAATGAGCTGGGTGAAGAAGCTGAATTCGGCTGCGAAGATACCGACTGCCAACGTGCCCCATATCCCGCAAACGAGGTGAACTGAAATAGCACCGACCGGGTCATCAATCTTGGCTACCTTGTCGAAGAATACGACCGAGCCTACTACGATAAGCCCCGCTATGAGACCGATAATAACCGCGCTCATCGGGGTCATTACGTCAGCGCCCGCCGTTATACCAACAAGTCCGGCAAGAGAGCCGTTCAAGATCATAGAGAGATCGGGCTTTTTGAACATAATCCAGGAAAGCACCATCGCCCCTATCACGCCGGCTGCTGCTGCAAGCGAAGTAGTTACAAATACGAGCGATACAAGCTCGGGGTCTGCCGAAAGGACAGAGCCGCCGTTAAAACCGTACCATCCAAACCACAGCATAAAGACTCCGATCGCCGCAAGAGGAAGACTGTGTCCCGGTATGGGCTTTAGCGCCCCTGATTTCATATATTTACCAAGCCGGGGCCCGAGTACAATCGCTCCTACAAGAGCGCCCCAGCCGCCTACGCTGTGTACAAGAGTTGAACCCGCAAAGTCATAAAAGCCCATCTGGTCGAGCCAGCCGCCGCCCCATTTCCATGAACCCGCAATCGTATATACAATTGCGACGAATATGGTCGCGAAGATGAGAAAACTGCTGAGCTTAATTCTCTCAGCCACTGCTCCTGAAACAATGGTGGCCGCCGTTGCTGCGAACATTGCCTGGAAAATAAAGTCCGTCCAATAAGTGTATCCACCGTCTGCATAAGCGATGAGTCCGGCTGCTCCCTCAGGCGCCGCGATACCGAAGCCCGCAAACCCAAAGAACTGACCAATGGAGAAGTCTCCGGGATACATCAGATTGAAGCCGACCAGAGCGTATGTGAGAATACCGATGGAAATAATCGAAACATTCTTAAACAAAATGTTTGTAGTGTTCTTAGCTCTCGTTAGACCGGATTCGAGTGATGCGAATCCAAGATGCATGATAAACACCAGAAAAGTCGCAACCAGCATCCATACGTTATTTACTGTAAAAATGGCATCGGCTACTGTAGATCCGGCCGCTTCTTCCTGAGCGTAAGATGTGTATCCGGCGCAAATTAAAATCGCAAGCACCGATAATGCAACAAATGCATGCGACTTATCTTTTAACCTGTTTAAAATCACTTTCATCTCATGTCCTCCTCTGATAGTTGTTCTGATACATTCATTATTAGTACAGGGTTTGTGCAAGCGTCATGCCAGGTTGAAGTTGAAAGAAGAGGGTTTAACAGAATAGGCCCATACCCCCTAATATAATTAGATAATATTGAGGAAGTGCAGGAAATTACTTGATAAATAATACTGTGAGGACATGCTTATATATTAAGCACGGAGTGTTGAAAATCGGGCAGCACTTAAGGAGATTTCGGGTCGGTAAGTGCTTAGCTAAATTGATGGTGTTGAAAGCGAAAGGAAGTGTGGACTCTAATCATCTGTATCCGTATTAAAACCACCCCACTGAAATTCACCCCTTGGTCCGAGCGCGGAAAACGGGTTATAAGCAACTTCCCATAAATTTCCGTCCGGGTCTGAAAAGTAACCCGAATAACCACCCCAGAAAACCTTTTCAGCAGGTTTGATAATTTTGCCGCCCGCTCCCTTTGCTTCTTCCAACATTTGGTCCACTTCATTTTCGGACTTCACATTATAGGCAATAGTAAAGGCCGAATAACCAGAACGCTCGGTTGGAATATTAGCTTCCTTGGCTAATTTATCCCACGGATATAGAGCTAATGTCATATTTTGGAGGTCATACGCGACAATCTCTTCAGTCTGCTCTTCAGACGCAGCCTTCCATCCTAAGGCGTCATAAAATGCGCGCGCCCTGTTAAGATCGGAGACACATAGGGTTATGATACTTATTCGCTGATCCATTTCTTTACCGAACAATGAGGGAAGAATCCGAATCCTGAAAAAATCCGAAGAGGTTTATTCAATATCCAGTACTTTTCCTTTGGTTTCAGGAAGTGTCATCACAACCACCGCTGCCGCGACAGCGAATACGGATACTGTGGTGAGGCCGGTTGCAAATCCGTACTTGCTCACAAGGTACCCGATCATTGGGGGCGCTACGGCGGATACACCTCTCCCGACGTTATAACAGAATCCCTGCGCAGTACCCCTTGCTCTCGTAGGAAATATTTCTGAAAAAATCGCGCCAAAACCTGAATAGAAACCGGTGCCGAAAAAGCCTATAAACGGTCCGAGTATCAGAACTTCACGCAGTGTGGTTGCGTGCCCGAAAAACCAGACGAGTACCGCCATTATGAGGAGATAAGCGACGAACACAGGCCTTCTGCCAAAACGGTCACTAATAAAACCAAAGGTATTGCACCCGATAAAAGCACCTATGTTAATAGGGATAATCCAGATGAATCCCTTGGTATTCAGGCCCACCCCCTTTTCGCTCGCAAGGAACTGAGGGAGCCAGAAATAAAGACCCCAGTAGGCGATCATACAAAGACTGGTTAAGAGAGTGGCAGTAATAGTAAACCTGATAAGATCGGGCGCAAATATCTGACCCAGGGTAAAACCCTGCCCTTTCTCGCTCATAGTGCCTTCTTTCCGCATATCTTTGGTCTTTTGCCAAACCTCGGGCTCGTCCAGATGACGCCTGATATAAAAAACCAGAAATGCGGGCAGAACACCTACAAGAAAAAGAATCCTCCAGCCTAGATCGATGCCGTCAAGAGTAATTCCCAGAACGGGGATAGTGTACTGAACACCTTCTTTAAAGTACGGAATTATTAGAGTAGCCAGGATGGCAGCCAATATGTAACCGATACCCCAGCCGCTCTGAACCATGCCGATTACTTTTCCTCTGTGCTGGTTCGGCCACTTCTCTGCAACCAGTACTTCACCAGATGCCCATTCGCCTCCCATACCGAACCCTAAAAACACCCGGCAGACCAGAAGGAAAGCCACATTGGGAGAAAATGCACTTAGGCCAGTGAAAGCAGAGTAGAGAAGAATGCTGTATGTAAGAGCCCTTACACGGCCAATGTAGTCAGAGATAATTCCAAATACCGCGCCCCCGAATGCTGAAGCAAAGAGCGTGACTGAAAAGAGCGCCCCGACCCAGGTCTCGGAAAGATTGAAGACCTTGCCGACCGAGCCCACTGCGAAAGCAAAAAGCAGTAGGTCCATAGCATCGAGCGTCCATCCCAAAAACGCCGCATAGAAGGCCTTCCACTGATCCGAGGTGATTTCATTAACCCATCCGAAGAGACCGCCGCCGGACGACGCGCCTGATGATTGATTACTCATATGAAAGCCTCCCTATAACTCTCGACACTTATATATTTTTTCCATCCTACTAAATTTAGGGAACTATGTCAATCCCGTTATCATCTTGTATTTCCAAACTTTCTAGCACTGTATACTATATTAACATTAATGCTTATCAGGTGATTTTTCACATGAAAGTTTTCTTGACTAGGTAGGGGTACAGCGTTAAAGTGTAAAGTGAATTGGGACGGAGGCGAGCACAGTATAGCGATGCTGGGGAATTTATTAATATGCCAAAGAAAAACCTATATATAGAGACCTATGGCTGCCAGATGAACGAGTATGACTCGGACAGAATTACGGCGGCCCTGGACGCGGTGGTAACTGACGATCCCAAACGCGCGGACGTTATTATCGTCAACACATGCGCCATCAGGGACAAAGCCGACCAGAAAGCGTTCAGCAGCCTGGGCAAATACAAACATATAAAAGCAAAGAACCCAGACGTAATAGTAGGAGTGGCCGGATGCGTTGCCCAGCTCTACGGCGACAGCATGCTCAAAAGGATGCCGCACCTGGATTTTGTGCTCGGGCCGAGGGCAATACCGAAGCTTCCTGAGATTATCTCGGATATAGAGAGAAAAAAGATAAGGACCGTTGAAACTTCCTATGATATAGAGGAGCTTTTCGACGTTGAGCCTTACCATAAAGCGGGGGAAGTTACCGGGTTTGTCTCAGTACAGCAGGGATGCAACAAGAGGTGCACTTACTGCATTGTCCCTTACGTCAGAGGGGACGAGGTAAATAGAGCTCTTGAGGATATCATCACCGAGACCGAGAACTTGGTTAATAAGGGCGTAAGAGAAATTACGTTTATAGGCCAGACTGTGAATTCCTGGAAACAAAAAGGCTATAAGTTCGGGGACCTCCTTAGAGCGGCGGGGGATATCGAGGACCTTGAACGGATACGTTTTACCACCTCATACCCCAGGGATATTACAAAGAGAATGATAGACGCAATGAAAGACGTCCCTCAAATTTGCCCGCACATTCACCTGCCCGTTCAATCGGGATCAAACGATGTGCTTTCCAAGATGAATAGGACCTATAGCAGAGAATGGTTTGTAGATACGGTAAACAGACTCCGGGACGAGATCGCCGATTTTGCAATCTCTACCGATATCATTGTGGGATTCCCCGGGGAAACGGATAAGGACTTCGAGGAGACTATGACGCTTCTTGAAGAGATCAGGTTCGAAAGCGCATTTTCATTTATTTATTCCCCGAGACCTGGTACCCCTGCTGCAGAAATAAGTGGAGACGAGTGCGTAGAGAAAGAAGTAGCGAGCACTCGGCTGGCCCAGCTTCAACAGCGTCAGAGCGATATCACATTTGAGAACAACAATAATAGGGTTGGCACGATTGAAGAAGTCCTTGTCGAAGGACCCAGCAAAAAAAATGAAAACTTTGTCACTGGCAGAACCACACAAAACAGGATTACTAATTTCATGGGCCCACAAGCGCTTATAGGCAGTGTGGTAAAGGTGAAAATTACAGAGGGCCTTCAGAACTCCATTCGCGGAGAGCTTGTTGTATAATATATAGCGGAGGTTATATTCGATGCTTCAAATGAAGGTATCAGGAATAGCGCTTGACCCTTTTACAAATAGCCCGATTGTAATACTCAAAGACGAGCTTAACGAAAGGACCCTTCCGATATGGATAGGTTTTATGGAGGCAAGCTCGATAGCCATGGAGCTTGAAAAGACTCCCAGGATAAGACCTATCACTCACGACCTGGTAAAGAACCTTCTTGAAAAGCTAAAATACAGCGTGACGAAGATAGAGGTCACGGACCTTAGAGACGACACGTTTTATGCCCGCATATACCTACAAAAAGAAGACGAAGAGTATTCGCTTGACTCAAGACCGAGCGACGCAATAGCAATCGCGCTCAGAACGGATTCCCCAATATTCGTAAACGAAGAAGTCATAGAGAAATCAAAGATAATCGAGATAGACGAAGATAAGGATAAGCTGGACGAGCTTCTCGAGAGCATGACCGACGGGGACTTCGGAAAGTACAAGATGTAGCCCTTGCCGTCATTGCGAGGGAGCACAGCGACCGCGGCAATCTCCTGCAATCTGCACCCAACCCCCTGCTCACCCAGAACGCTATAAGTGTTATAAGAGAAACGGTTCTACTTGAATCAAAGCTATAATTGTTATTCCTATACCGGACGGACCTTACTGAAACCAAAATAAGGGTGGATTTGTAGTTTTCACTAATTGGAGACAAAAGTAAAAGATAAGATTCTGAATCAAGTTCAGAATGACAACATAAAAAAAGTTAAGTTTAAAGCTCGCCGGCTTCTTCCAGAATGTCTTCGCCATTCTCGTCACCAAGCTCGTGCTTTGCAAGACGGTAGCGGAGCGAGCGGAGTGTGATGCCAAGGAGCTTCGCGGCCTCGGTCTTATTGCCGTTTGTGCTCCTGAGCGCTTTCTCGATCATCTTCCTCTCAACGTCGCTCATGAGGGTGTCCAGACTGGTACTCGATGAAAAACTTGTGTCTAGATCAATATAGTCCTTCCCGGTTACGAGTTGAGGCAGGGTTTCCTGGCGGATGACGTTTGAATTTTCAAGGGCAACGCAGCGGGCGATTATGTTTTCAAGCTCTCTCACATTGCCCGGATAATGGTAGTTCTCAAGGGTCTCAAGCGCTTTTGGAGATATACCCCTTATATCCTTAACCATCTCCTCTGCGTATTTGTTAATAAAATGAATCGCAAGCGGCGAAACATCTATCCTTCTTTCCCTCAAAGGCGGGAGCATTATCTTAATTACATTTAAACGGTAGTAAAGGTCTTCTCTGAACTTACTTTCGGCCACTTCTTCCTCAAGATTTTTGTTTGTGGCGGCAATGATCCTAATATCCACTTCAGTATTTTCAGTCGAGCCTAGTGGCCTGATTTTCTTGTCTTCTATAACTCTAAGGAGCTTGACCTGAAGATGGAGCGGCAGATCCCCTATCTCGTCAAGGAATATTGTGCCAGTGTGCGCCTCTTCAAACAGCCCTCTTTTATCTGTGACAGCACCTGTAAAAGCGCCTTTTTTGTATCCGAAAAGCTCACTCTCCATAAGAGATTCGGGTATTGCTCCGCAGTTTACGGGTACGAAGGGCTTTTCATGTCTTGAGCCGCTGTAGTGAATAGCGCGCGCGACAAGCTCTTTTCCCGTCCCGCTCTCTCCCGCAATCAGCACGTTGACGTTAAGCTCCGCAACCCGCTTTATAAGCTCAAACACTTTTACAATCGAAGGACTTCTGCCAATAATGTTGCCGAACCCGTACTGTGTTTCGAGCTCTTTTCTGAGCCTCGTGTTCTCTCTCTCAAGCTTCTTCTTATCGAGAGCTTTCCTTATAACTAGTTTGATTTCATCAATTTTGAAGGGCTTTGTAATGTAATCGTAAGCGCCAAGCTTCATCGCTTCAATAGCAGTCTCGTGCGATGCGTAGGCAGTTATCATTATTACTGTGGTGTCAGGGCTCTTTTCATTGATTTTCTTAAGCACCTCGATACCGTTCATTACAGGCATCTGAATATCGGTGATCGCCAGGTCAAACAGCGTGTTGTCAATCTTGTCCATAGCTTCAGGACCGTCTGAAGCTGTTTCGACGATATAACCGTCTTTTTGGAGCATTATCTCCAAAAACTCCCTCATCCCCGGTTCATCGTCTATAACTATGATCTTATTTTTACTATCCTCCATCTCTTACGTATACCTCGTGAGTAATCTGCGGTGCTTGAGCCTTATTCTTATTGGATTCTCGGCAATGTGATTATAAATGTAGTCCCTTTTCCGGGAGAGCTTTCTACATTTACTTCACCATTATAACCTTCAATTACTTTTTGTACAATTGCAAGACCAAGCCCGGTACCTACCTCCTTAGTTGTAAAAAATGGATCGAAAAGCCTGGATTTAATCTTATCGTCTATACCCCTTCCTTCATCCCTGAACTTAAGGATTACTTTACCGTCTTGGAACTCTGAGCTCAGCGTGACTTTTCCTCCGCCGGGCATTGATTCGATCGAATTCATAAGGAGGTTCCAAACGGCCTGTTTTAATCTGTAAGAATTGGCCCTGACATAAATTTCCTCTTCAATTCCGTTCACGATTTCAATATTGGAGCGTCTTATTGTCTTGGTAAATGAATCGACAGTATCGGAGACTATTTTACCAAGGTCAACCGAGGATTTATTCTTCTGAATAGGCATTGTCAGGATCAGGAAGTCTTCGACAAGTAAATTGAGCCTCTCAACCTCCTGTGTGGCTACTCCGATCAGACGTTCATGCTCATTGGTCGGGGTCATATCTTCTCTGAGAATCTCAACAGCGCCGCTTATTGCAGATAGGGGGTTTCTGAGCTCATGCGCAAGACCCGCTGAAAGCTGTCCTAGAACGGCCATTTTCTCAGAAGTCATAAGACGCTCTTCAAGCTCTTTAACCTCTGTCAAGTCTTGGAAAATGATAATATAACCCTGAAGCTCTTGATCCGTACCTCTGAGATCGGAGGAAGAAAACCCGAGTGTAAGCGTCCTTCCATCTGGCCTGGTGTAAGAGATTTGCTCTCTTTGGCTTGAGCTGAAATTATCTACCTGAAGCCCGGGGATAATAGAGCTTACATCCTTACCTAGCAGATTCTGCCCATCCAGTTCACCCAGAATCTCCCGGCCGGTTTTGTTGAGCGATATGATCTTGCCCTGAAGATCGAGCGTAAGCAGACCGCTTGTCAAACTCTCAAGTATATTCTCGTGGAGGTTCTTTAGCACCCTTAGAGTCTTTTCACTCTCACCGAGCTCGCGCCCCGCCAAACGTATACGGTCTGACAAGTAGCCTCCCAGAATTGCTATGAGTAAAAACCCAGTCAGATGGAAATAGGTGGAAACAAGACCGCCCTCTCCCCAGATAGAATTAGCGCTGGGCAGAGCCCCGCCGTCCAGGGGAAAATTAAGACGCGTTTGGTAATAAACAATCAGAATATAGACTACGCCTGAAACGAGCGCAGTCAGATAGCTGGCAAGCCTTGAAAGCACTATACTGGCATAGATTATGATAAACACATATAGGAAGATAAACGGGCTCGATCTCCCGCCGGTTATATAGATAGCTATTGAAGCAAGCGCTATATCGAACGTGAGCTGGGTTACTTGAAAAAATCTGGGATAACTCTTAAGAGCGGACTGCAAAAATAAGTATATTAAGCTCAGAAAATATACAAAAGCGAGTATTACAACCAGATAAAATGCCTCGGTTTTCGCACCCCTTACATAGTAAACAATCGCCCCCGAGCCAAGTAAAACTGTAGAGAATATAATCCTAAGTACTATTGTGTTTTTGAGCCCGTGGCTTAATTTCCCGAGAAGCTTCATATAAGTCCTAAGAGTAAACTTTGCCTTTACTACATGCAAGACTGAATGGGAACCCAAACTGCATCCCTCAAATCATATAATACTCTTGTTAAGCAGACAACGGTTGAACCCTACGTCCTAATCCGCGAGGGTTGAAATGAGCTTGAACATAGGGAGATACATAGAAACTACAATAACACCCACGGTAGCTCCCAGGAATGTGATCATTAAAGGCTCTAGAGCAGAAAGCAGTGCCGCAACAGCGATATCGACTTCTTCCTCATAAAAATCGGCAATTTTATTGAGCATATCGTCAAGCGCACCCGTCTGCTCACCCACTGCGATCATCTGAATGACCATCGGTGGGAACAGTTTTGGTCTTGTCGAAAGGGGCTCTGCTAGCGTCTGTCCTTCAGTAACAGCTTGTTTCGCCTCTAATATAGCTTCCTCAGTTACTATGTTCCCGGATGCCTTTGCCGTAATATCCAGACCTTCAAGTATGGGTATACCACCTGAGGTAAGAGTAGCAAGAGTCCTGCAGAACCTCGCAATAACAGTTTTTAAAATAAGCGGCCCTACAAGCCACATTCTCAACAGAAATGCATCGAAAAGCCTTCTTATCTTGAATGAGCGTCTATATAGTAATCCAACCAAAAATATTATTGCCCCTATGGCTATGATTATAAAAAGTACATTATGTCTTATGAAAGAGCTCGTATCCACAACAATCTGCGTAAGCGTGGGAAGAGTGGTGCCCATATCCTTAAACATTTCGGCAAATACCGGAACAACAAATATTATTACGACAGCGAGTACCATAATCGCAACGCCGATAACGATAGAAGGGTACACGAGAGCACCTTTGATCTTCCTCTGGATGGAATCCATCTTTTCCAGATAGGAAGCTAGCCTCTGGAGAACGACATCGAGCACACCGCCAGCCTCGGCAGCCCTTATGAGCTGTACGTATAAATTGGAAAAGACCTTGGGATGCTTACCCAAAGCATCAGCGAACGCTGAGCCCGCCTCCACATCCTCTTTTACTTTCGTAATAATGCCCCTGAATTTCTTATTCGGATTTTGCGCCGCCAGTATATCGAGCCCTCTTACGAGCGGGAGGCCCGCGTCTATCATCGTGGAGAGCTGTCTCGTAAACACGACGAGGTCTCTTATGGAAATTCCCTCCAAGCTGAAACTCATACTCAGAAGGCCGCCCTTTTCTTTAATCTTGTTAGGCAGGGGCTGTATCTGCATCTGCCTTAAGCGCGCTAGAACTGCAGATTTGCTCGGAGCTTCCATCTCTCCTTTTTGAAGCGATCCTCTTACCCTGCCTTCCCATACAAATACCGGCATCTATATTCTCCTATATTGAAATACGAATGCATACTTGAATATGTAATTGATCATAACTTTTTATTTTCTAACAGCGCGTTGTCTCATCATCTGAACTGCGTCCGGATCCGATATAATTCGTTTTAGCTCCTCGGGCTCCTGTGATTTATTTAATGCGTCTTCATAGGTTATAAGTTTTCTCAGGTATAGATCAGACAAACTCTGATTGAGTGTCTGCATCTTCCATTTCTCCTGCCCGATCTGCTGCTGAGAATAAATCTGGTGCACTTTATCTTCACGGATGAGATTTCTGATTGCCGGGTTGGGTGTGAGCACTTCAACAGCCAGCACCCTGCCGCCTCCTATTTTCGGAATAAGCGTCTGACACATAATCCCTTCAAGCACAAAAGAGAGCTGCGCCCTTACCTGGGCCTGCTCGTGAGGGGGAAAAACGTCGATTACACGGTTTATGGTCTGAACTGCCGTGTTGGTATGAAGCGTAGCAAGAGTCAAGTGACCGGTCTCAGAAAGGGTCAACGCAATTTTTATAGTCTCAAGGTCCCTCATCTCTCCTATGAGAACAACGTCCGGGTCTTCTCTGAGAACACTCCTTAAAGCATTTGCAAAGCTCTTCGTATCACTCCCGATCTCCCTTTGGTTAACAATGCAGTTCTTGTGTTGGAAAACGTACTCGATCGGGTCCTCTATAGTTACAATGTGCTCATGACGCTCCCTGTTTACCTGATCCACCATACTGGCCAGCGTCGTTGTCTTACCGCTGCCCGTAGGACCCGTTAGTAGAATAAGCCCTCTGGGCTTGCGGGCGAACTCACTAGTTACAGCCGGGAGCCCGAGCTCTTGATAATTTCTAATATGTGCGGGGAGGAGCCTGAAAGCCCCTGCAATTGCGCCTCTTTGGGTAAACACATTACCCCTGAAACGGCCCAAGTTTTCCTTACCGAATGAGAAATCAAGCTCCCAATTTTCTTCGAAGCGGTGTTTTTGCATGTCCGTAAGAACGCTGTAACAAAGCTCCTTGGTTTCCGGTGGAGTGAGTGCGGGATGCTTGAGAGGGACGAGCTTACCGTCGATCCTGAGCATAGGGGGCACGCCTGCCGTAATATGTAAATCAGACGAATCATTTTCAACCATTAAATTTAATAACTGATCTAGTACAACACCCATTTATCAAATCCTCCGTCAATCGTCGGCAGTCGTATTCCTGACCACCTCTTCTATCGATGTTATCCCATGCTTAAGCTTCTCAAGCGCGCTCTGTCTGAGCGTTCTCATACCCTGACGTATAGCCTCTCGTTTTATCTCCAGCGCAGAAGCTCCGCTCAGGACGAACTCCTTAAGCTCTTCGGTCATTCCCATAACTTCATATATTGCAACCCTTCCTTTATAGCCCGTACCCGAGCAGGTCTTACACCCCTCCCCCTGTCCCTTGTAAACGATGTAGTCTGAAACTTCTTTAGGCGCGACCCCAAGGTCTATTAACACCTGTGGAGCAACCTCCGCCTCGTGGCGGCACTCGGGGCATACCACCCTGACAAGCCTCTGTGCAACAACGGAATTTAGCGACGCCGTTACAAGAAACGGCTCGACACCCATGTTGAGGAGTCTTGTAATAGTGGATGGAGCATCATTGGTATGTAGTGTAGAAAGAACCAGGTGACCCGTAAGAGCAGATTTAATTGCTATCTCTGCTGTTTCATAGTCCCTGACCTCTCCGACGAGTATAATGTCGGGGTCCTGTCTTAAGAACGATCTAAGACAAGATGCAAAGGAGAGCCCGATTTCTTCATGTGTCTGTACCTGGTTGACTCCGGGCAGACTGTACTCGACAGGGTCTTCAGCGGTTGAAATGTTGACATCGGCCCGGTTTAGCTCCATTAGACTTGAGTAGAGCGTCGTGGTCTTACCGCTCCCCGTGGGCCCTGTAATCAGAACCATTCCGTAAGGCTGGTATATAGTATCCCTGAACACCCCTAACTGCTGATCTTCAAATCCAAGCTTGGTCAGATCTAGCTGAAGTGAATCCTGATCAAGTATTCTTAATACGACCTTTTCTCCGAATATAGTGGGAACTACCGAAACACGGTATTCCATGGTTTTATTATTAGGAAGCTTTACCTTAATTCGCCCGTCCTGGGGCAGTCTCCGCTCCGCAATATCGAGATTTGACATAACCTTGATTCTTGAGGAGAGCGCGTTTTTAAGCTTGAGAGGAGGGCTCATAATATCATATAGTACGCCGTCAATCCTATATCTGATGCGAAGAGTTTTCTCGTAGGGTTCTATGTGTATATCGCTTGCTTCTTTTCGGTAGGAATCAACCAGAACGTGGTTTACGAGTTTTATTACTGGAGCTTCTTCCGAGGCTTTTTCCAAGTCGTTTATATCTATATCTTCTTCACTTGAAATCTCGATCAGGAAATCGTCCAGATCCCCAAGCAGTTTATCCACGGCTTCCGTGGACTCGCGTTCATGCTCGGAATTTTCCCAGTCCTTCTGGGAGCCGTAGTACTTATCAATAGAATTTTTTACCGATCGCTCGGATGTTACGACTACGTCGATATAGTTTCCGGTTGCAAACTTAAGATCGTCCACTGCGAATATATTAGAAGGATCGGACATTGCTACCGTGAGTGTAGAGCCGTTTTTACTTATCGGGATAAGCTTATGCTTTATTGCCGATTCCCTGGTTACGCACTTAAGCGCATCACCTGAGATATCCATCTTATCCAGATTAACAGTGGGTACACCGTATTGCTTGCTTAGATATGCAACAAGTTGGGGTTCGTCTATATACCCTAAATTAAGGAGTGTCTCACCAAGTCTCTTCCCCGTCTCACGCTGTTCCTGTATCGCTGACTTTAGCTGATCAAGGTTTATTACGTCTTCCTTGATTAGTATGTCGCCCATCTGTGCACTTACTTTTTGCTCTTTCATATTATAGTCTCTATCCTCTATAAAGAATTATCTGAATACTACGTGTAAATTTCTCATTGAATATTACTGGTAATAGCTAAATAAGGACTATAAACAGCGAGGCCCATAAAAATTTAGTCATATTCCCCCTTAATTTAATGACATTTCCCCTTGAAAAGCTCATTTATTAAGTATATTCCGAGTCTTACGCTACTATTATGAAGCAATATCTATGCCATTGAAGATAATCGCCCTCGTTCTCTTATAACTCACTATAAAAAAAGAGAATTCTTATGAATTTGGACAAAGTAGGACAAGATTCCTACTACTCCAATGACGAATATTGTAAAAAATAGGAGACTTAATTTGTCATAATTGGGAATATTCTCTATTATCCCCGGCAATAAAGAGCGTTGGAGCACCCTCATCGATATTAAAACCCGGAGCTTCAGGTAGAATATCGCGCATGTCCGAGAAAGGAACCGTTACGATAGTAGGTGGAGGCTTGGCCGGATCAGAGGCGGCGCATCAGGCATCAAAGCTTGGGCTTCGCGTTGTGCTCTACGAGATGAGACCCGAAGTGCCCTCACCCGCCCATAATTCGGGGGACCTGGCCGAGCTTGTATGCAGTAATTCCCTAAAGTCAGATTCCCTTGATAATGCAAGCGGCATACTCAAGGAAGAGATGAGGCGTCTTGGCTCGCTTATCATAGAAGCCGCTGACAACACGCGCGTTCCGGCAGGAAAAGCGCTTGCGGTAGACCGCCTTAAATTTTCCGACTACATAACTGAAAAAATAGAAAAGAACCCGCTCATCGAAGTAATAAAAAAAGAAATCAAATCTGTAAAATCCATAAAGGGTGAGCATAACGGGCCATTAATCATCTCATCGGGACCTCTGACATCCCCATCTCTGTCAGAGAGCATAAGAGAGCTTACCGACTCTGAGCATCTATACTTTTATGACGCCATATCACCTATCATTGACGCTGAATCAATAGACTACGACGTTGTTTTCAGGGCATCTAGGTACGACAACGGTCAGGACAGCGAAGGCGATTACCTCAATTGCCCTCTAAACAAAGAGCAGTACTACAGGCTCACACAGGAATTGGAGGGAGCAGAGAAGATCGAGACAAGGGATTTTGAGAAGGGGATTTACTTTGAGAGCTGCCTTCCTGTGGAAGTTATAGTCGAGAGAGGAAAGGATACGCTCCGTTTCGGCCCGGCAAGGCCTGTCGGGATCACTGACCCAAAAACCGGCCAATCCCCTTTTGCCGTGGTACAGCTTAGGGTAGAGAACTCTCAGTTCACGATGTACAACATGGTCGGGTTTCAAACAAAGCTCAAGTATCCTGAGCAGAGAAGAGTGTTCCGTATGATCCCAGGTCTTGAGCGCGCTGAGTTCCTTCGCTACGGGAGTGTACACCGAAACACCTATATACACTCTCCCTCTCTTCTTCATCCGACTCTTCAGATGAAAAATGACGATTCTATATACTTCGCGGGACAGATAGTAGGTGTGGAGGGCTATACTGAATCGACTGCCATGGGAATGATTGCAGGAATTAACGCCGCGCGCTATGTGCTCGGCATGAGTCCTGTAAACGTACCTCCTGAGAGCTCTATCGGCTCACTCCTTCGATATATAACAGATGAGAGCGTAAAGCACTTTCAGCCTATGAATATAAATTTCGGCCTATTTCCCCCGATAGCTAAAAGAGTGCCTAAAAATATAAAGAAAAAGCTTATAGCAGAGCGCGCGCTGTCTCAGATTTCGAGTATGCAGGAAGAACCTGGTGACGAATGACTCGGATTTAATCCTAGGTGCAAATTAAGAGCGATAACAAGATATGAGTATTTATTATTCTTGACTAGCCCACAGTTCATGTAAAAGTTGAAAGAACGTTCAAGCAATAACCGACTTAACATTAAAAACACTTGACAACCGTCTGAAATTGATCTAATTTTTAACTAATGTTCCAGAATAGAGCTGAGATTCAATTACCGGATAAAATTTATTTCCGGATCGGTGAAGTAAGCGATTTCACAGGCATAAAACCCTATGTGCTTAGGTACTGGGAAAGTGAATTCGAGGAAATAAACCCGATCAGAAGGAAATCGCAGCGCCTTTACGACCGTGAGGCTATCCATACGATAGCAAAAATTAAAAATATGCTTTACGAGCAGAATTTCACGATCGCCGGCGCTAAGAAAAAGCTTAAAGAAGAAGCTAGCCAAAAACGGGTCAGTACCAAAGTAAACGTATTACTGCACGAAATCCTGGGTGAGCTTAAGTCTATAAAGCAGAATCTGGGATAAATTTTTTATCCGCACTTTCCACTTATATATTATTTGAACTATACGGGGTGTAGCGCAGACTGGTAGCGCATCGGCTCGGGGAGCCGGGGGTCGCCGGTTCGAGTCCGGCCACCCCGACCATAAGAGAGGAAGGATATCGTAAAGAATTTTTCATTTTCTCTCTTGCCGTTAAGCCCCCTTAGTGTATTGTGTATTTCTTTGTAGACTATACTCCTCCAGAAAGTGGTTATATAAATGCCTGTAAGAATTCTGATATCAAACGACGACGGAATAAACTCCAAGGGACTTCACAGACTGCACGAAGCGCTGAGCACTCTTGGAGAGGTATTTGTTGTTGCTCCGGACCGCGATCAAAGCGCGGTGAGCCACTCGCTAAGCCTTTATAGGCCGCTCCGTCTTGACGAAGTTACCGATCACGTCTATACGGTAGACGGTACCCCAACAGACTGCATTAACCTTGCGATAAACGGCATACTTCACGATCTTAAACCAGACCTCGTAGTTTCGGGAATTAACAAGGGTGAGAATCTAGGCGACGATATCACGTACTCGGGCACAGTGAGCGCAGCGATGGAAGGGACCCTTTTGGGAGTACCTTCAATCGCAGTATCGCTTGCGGGAAAAAATGACTATAACTTTGAGGCCGCCTGTCACTACTGCGTTAAGATCTCAAAATACGTACTCAAAAATAAGCTCCCTAAAGACACTCTTTTAAATATAAACATTCCCGGAATCAGTAAATCGGATATAAAAGGGGTCATGGTTACCAGGCAGGGCAAGCGTTTATATGAAGAGCCTGTTGTAGAGAAAACCGACCCGAGGGGCAGGAAATATTACTGGATCGGAGGGGATGCTCTTGGTTTCATACATATAGAGAATTCAGACATTGCGGCAGTCAACGACGGTTACGTATCGGTTACTCCGATAACTCTCGACCTTACAGATTTTGGCTTTATGGATGAGCTCAGAAAAAATCTCGACGGTGAAAAAACATGATAAGAAGACTCTATGACTGGGTTCTCAGCTGGGCGGATACCAGGTTCGGCGTTCCGGTACTTGCGGCAATTTCCTTTATTGAGTCCTCTTTCTTTCCCGTGCCGCCAGACCCACTGCTCATGGCGCTATGTCTGGGCAAACCAAAAAAGTCTTTCTGGTACGCTTTTGTATGCTCGGTCAGCTCCGTTCTGGGCGGTATACTGGGCTACTTTATAGGTCTCGCATTGTGGGAACTGTTGAGCGGTTTCTTCTATACATACCTATTCAGCCCGGAAGCCTTTATGTATGTTGGTGATAAGTATCAGGAAAATGCTTTTATAGCAATATTAGGCGCGGCGCTTACCCCTATACCTTATAAAGTTTTCACAATAGGCGCGGGTGTATTTAAAATCAGTCTCCTGACTTTGATTGCGGCTTCTGTAATCGGACGCTCTGCCAGGTTCTTCATCGAAGCAGGGCTGATATTCTTTTTAGGCGATAGAATAAAATCATTCATAGACAGATACTTTAATATTCTGGTAACACTATTTTTTATACTCTTAGTACTGGGATTTATACTCGTTAAGTTCTATATGAAGTGATTAAAATTACTTAATCGGGGGATACTGATTCTTCGTATATAAGGATAAGTGGTTAAAACCATTAATTTTATGTGTTATTATAATTAAAGGGGGTAGCAAATGGGCGATTTTTATCAAGCAGAAAAAATAGCAACATTACACAAGTTAAACAGAAATAATCTTGTCCAGCTCGAGGAAGAATTAAACGATTACTCCAAGAACCGTCCTATTGCCCTTGTGCTCCCTTGTCTTTACTCTGAGCTCGAGCGGCAGGCGCTTAGAGATATACTGGAGAAATTAAAAGACGTTACATATCTTAACGAAATAATAATCACTCTGGGAAGAGCAGACAAAGAGAAGTTTAAGTACGCTCAGGAATATTTCTCCATACTTCCTCAAAACTACAAGCTCATATGGGATGACGGTGAGAATATAACATCACTCTTTAATCTCTTGAAAGAAAACGGCCTGTATGTGGGGGACCCCGGAAAAGGCAGAGCCGCCTGGATAGCCTACGGATATGTACTTGCCAGAGATGAGAGCGAAGTTATCGCGCTCCATGATTGTGACGTTCTGACATACAGCCGGGAGCTTTTGGCCAGACTCTGTTACCCGCTTGTAAACCCGAATATGGATTATGAGTTTTGTAAAGGATACTACCCACGCGTCACCGATAGGTTATACGGCCGCGTAACAAGGCTATTTATTTATCCTATAATAAGCGCGCTCATTAAAATGGTTGGCCACTTACCTTTTTTGGATTATCTAAACAGCTTCAGGTATCCCCTGGCCGGAGAGTTCTCTATGAAAACCGACCTGGCCAGAATCAACCGGATTCCTTCTGACTGGGGACTTGAGGTAGGCTCTTTGGCTGAGGTTTTCAGAAACGTCTCTCTTAAGAGAGTATGTCAGGTGGATTTAGCAGACAATTACGATCATAAGCACCAGGATATATCGGCCCATGACCCGACTGGAGGGCTTCTTAAAATGTGCGCCGATATATCCAAGTCGCTCTTTAGAACCATATCTTCAGACGGTGTCAGGTTTCCGGAAAGTTTTTTCAGCACTTTAATAGTAACCTATCTCAGGATTGCACAGACCACTATAAAGATGTATGATGACGACGCGGCCATTAACGGCCTCTTTTTTGACAGACACGCCGAGGGGCTCGCCGTTGAAACGTTCGTGCAGGGAATAAAAATCGCCAGTGTTAGCTTCCTTGAAGACCCGTTGGGCTCACAGCTAATCCCCAATTGGAGCAGAGTAACATCTGCCATACCCGACATACTGGAGCAGCTCAAACAAGCAGTAGATGAGGATAATGCCTGAGAATTATCTTGTCTACACCGATCTCGACGGGACTCTGCTCGATCACGACACCTATTCATTCCAACCTGCTTCAGAGGCCCTCAAGCTCCTGGAGAGTAAGAATATTCCACTTATCATATGCACGAGTAAAACCAGGGCTGAAATAGAGTTCTTCAGAAAACTGCTTGGCAATAAGGAACCTTTCATCTCCGAGAACGGCGGAGGGGTTTTTATACCCGATGGCTATTTTAAGAGCGAGTTTGAATACGATAGTGTAATTAAAGGTTACAAAGTAATCGAGCTCGGGACTCCTGCGAAATTACTGAGGCAGACGCTTCAGGATATATCCATTGAAACTGGGATTGAAGTCAGGGGGTTTTCCGACATGAGCGTAAGCGAGCTGTCTGAGCTCACGGGTCTTGACGAGCATACAGCGGGGCTCTCACAGGTGCGGGACTACAGCGAGCCTTTTCTTATTTACGGAGAGGACAAGGAAACCGAAACCATTATAGAGAAAATCAATCTAATGGGATATAGGCACACAAGAGGCGGCAGGTTCCATCATATACTCGGTGAGAACGACAAGGGCAAGGCGGTAAGGAGACTGACCGAGATATATTTAAATGAGCTTGGTCAGGCAACCACTGTCGGGCTTGGTGACAGTCTGAA
>Ga0209633_10001927_pt1 | contig 20606 bp, 22 predicted proteins | sample Cruoilmetagenom1_FD_187290 | JGI IMG/M metagenome (GOLD analysis project Ga0209633, IMG submission 187290) | Oil polluted marine microbial communities from Coal Oil Point, Santa Barbara, California, USA - Sample 1 (SPAdes) (version 2) | ecosystem: Environmental > Aquatic > Marine > Oil seeps ... | reverse complement strand
CAAACCCTCACCAGGAGTCTCTTTAGGGTAGTTCATAGGACGAATAAGAGGATATCTGTCAAACATGGTAAATATCTCTTTTTTATCAAAAGAGTGATTACCCCCTGTCATCATATCGACACCGTAACCAAGAAGTTCTATACAGTTCTTTTCAGTGAGTCCAAAACCATGGGAGGCATTTTCATAATTAGCAATAGTAAAATCTATGTAGTGTTCTTGCTGAAGTCTTTTAAGATGTCGCTTGAGCATCAAGCGACCGGGTTTACCAACGATGTCACCAATAAACCCTATTTTCACGAAACTATTTACTCTTCCCTGCAAAAGGCAGCAATGCAGAAGCCCATGTGAGCCCTCCACCAAAAGTATCAAGTAACATTAACTCTCCATTTTGAAGTCTACCAGACTCCCAAATATCGTTGATCGCCATAGGGATTGAAGCGGCAGAGGTATTACCAAACTTACCCACAGTAAGCACCACTTGTTCTTCCTTCATCTTCAACGCATCACCCACTGCTTTTATGATACGGTAATTAGCCTGATGAGGGATAAAGTGAGGAATATCCTCCGAATTTATCTCATTTTTTGCCAGTATCTCTTTAACATCTTTGGTCAAGGTCTTTACAGCAAGTTTGAAAGTTTCATTCCCTTTCATCTGCACATACTGCAATCCTTCATCTAGTACTTTTTGACTAACTGGATTTATACTTCCCGGAGCTGGTGTCACCAAAAAGTCTGCGTATGCACCATCTGCACTTGCATGTAAGTCAATAAAACCTTCTTCTTTATTGGTAGTAGCCGATATCATCGCTGCACCTGCACCATCACCAAATAAGATGCAAGTACTTCTATCTGTATAATCTACAATAGAAGAAAACTTTTCAGCCCCTACAATAAGTACATTTTTTTTCATACCAGACTCGATAAACGCTTTCGCTACTGAGAGCAAATAAACAAATCCACTACATGCCGCAGAGATATCAAAAGCTTGCACATCTCTTATCCCTAACTTGTCTGAAATGATACACGCCGTAGAAGGCATATTAAAGTAATCAGGTGTCACTGTGGCACAAAGCACCAAGTCTATCTCTTCTCTAGGTATACCTGAACGGGTAATGGCAAGTTCACAGGCTTTTGCCGCCATATCTGACGTATACTCATCAGCAGCAGCAATATGACGCTCACTGATACCTGTACGCTTTACTATCCACTCATCTGTCGTATCTACCATCTTTTCAAGATCAGCATTGCTTAAAATCTTCTCTGGTACATACGCACCTATAGATCTAAATGAAGCATATATTTGTGACATGGTTATCCTTAACACATTATTAGAGTTATTTTACCATAATTTAATGCGCAAATTCTAAAAATAGAGGAGAAAATGGGAAGCAAGTGACTACTTGTCCCCCTAAGGTATTATGAGTTTTGATCACTTTGTGCTAAAAGTGCTTCTATCGTTGTATTCACATCTGAATCTACATAAGAGATCGCTTGGAAGACGGCATTTTTGATAGCCTTAGAACTAGATGCACCATGAGAGATAATAGCACACCCTTTTAATCCAAGTAGTGGTGCTCCACCATATTCATCTTTGTCTACTTGTTTTTTCATGTTTCCAAAGACTTTTTTCTTCATCATCAATGCACCGATCTTTGCAGGCAATGATTTTCTAATGTGCTGTTTCATAAGACTAAATACAGTGGATACAACACCTTCTGAAGTTTTCAATAAAATGTTTCCTGTAAAGCCATCACAGACAACTACATTGACTTTACCATTAAAGATATCTTTACCTTCAACATTACCGATAAAACCATCAAGCGCTTTAAGCAAAGGAAAGGTTGCTTTAGTAAGTTCATTCCCTTTAGAGTCTTCACTACCATTGGCTAAGAGTCCCACTTTAGGATTTTTAATCTTCATAATTTTTTCTGCGTATGCTTCGCCCATGGCACCAAACTGAAAAAGATTTTCAGGTTTACAGTCTGTCACAGAACCCACATCCAATACCAATGTTTTATCTTTTGTAATACTTGGCATAAGCGTTGCAAGTGCAGGTTTTTTAATCCCTGGTATTCTACCCATACGTAGCGTAGCTGTTGTCATCGTAGCACCGGAATGTCCAGCTGAAAGAACAGCATCTGCCTTGCCCTCACGAACCAATTCTACTGCTTTGTAGATAGATGAGTCTTTACGTTTCAGTGCATCTGTTGCTGCATCGGACATAGCGATGACATCTGAAGCTTCTTCAAATTCAACTTTATCAACATAATATTGTGGGAGAAATTCTAGTATTTGTTCTTTATCACCTACGAGTATAGGTAAAAATGTCTTTTCATCCAGTGCTTGGGTTACACCTTCAATTATAGGTTCAGGACCGAAGTCCCCACCCATAGCGTCAATCGCAATTCGTATCATCGATTATGCTTTAGTAGTTTTATACTCACCAGTAGTCATATTCATGTGGTGAGGCATTCTCCATGTTCCATCTGCATCTTTTACAGGCATTGGTAATGTTAATTTATAATGTGTTCTTCTTTTCGCTGCTCTTGTGTGACTCACGCGTCTTTTAGGTACTGCCATTTTATATTCCTTATTTAGTATTCGATCTCGAAGTCTTCATCATCATTGTCACATTTGTCACAGTAATGATAACTACTTTCTATCGAAGTAATTTCGCTCTCAAGTATGTACGAAAGGTCAATTTCGCCATCTAAAAACTCAATTATATCTAAATCATCTTTATCTTCAGAAACCAAATCACTTAGTTTCAGTCGTAACTTATTGTCTAGGGTCTGTGTATATGTATCTCCACATCTATCACAGTCTAGTGCAAAGTCACCGCTCATATGCGCATCTAAAGTCACTTGATGATAACCGCTTTTTTGTAAGGTTCCGTCTAGCTTTACACCTTTTGAAGTAACTTCAATGGGTTTGGCTGTAGAACCTATTTTATCAAATAGTATTTTCATAAGGAAACCTCCTTAAATTATACTAGTTGATTTCTCTTTGTGCAAAAAAGAAATTGATTTCATTTGTTGCATTCTCAACAGAGTCAGAACCATGTACTGCATTTGCATCAATACTGTCTGCAAAGTCAGCTCTGATAGTACCAGCGTCTGCTTCAGCAGGGTTTGTAGCACCCATAAGGTCTCTGTTTTTTTGCATTGCATTTTCACCTTCAAGTACTGTAACAACTACAGGACCAGAAACCATAAACTCTACAAGATCTTTAAAGAAAGGTCTTTCAGCATGGATAGCATAAAATGCTTCAGCATCTACTCTACTAAGTCTGATTTTTTTTGTTGCTGCAATTCTAAGGTTTGCTGCTTCAAATCTAGCCAATATCTGACCTACTACATTTTTTGCTACTGCATCTGGTTTGATAATTGATAATGTTTGTTCCATCTTTATATCCTAAGTGATTATTTACTTTATAAGACATATGTCATAAAGTAGTTTGGGCGGGATTATATCGAAAATACGATTAAAATAAAGTTATAGTATCAATAAATGAAAAATATATGTGAGGGTTGTTTTGCTAGAGGAGTGTTTAAGTGATTGTATGACCTAAAATATAGGTCATACAATAACGAACGACTAGTCGTCGATTACAGGTGTTCTTGCTGTTCTGTCTTCAAGAGAAATATCTTCTCTCATAGGCATAATTTTACTATCGTCTTCAAAACCATATGGTAGTCCGTCAATGTAGTTATCACCTGCAAAATACTCTTTGTGCTCTGCTGTAAATGGTAAATCCCATGTGATACAACCATCTGTTGGACAAGCTTCAGCACATGCTGGAGAATCGAAGTGATCTACACATTCAACACATTTGTCAGGGTATACATAGTAGTATTCCTCACCCGTTGGATTATCATCCTCATCTACAATTGCTTCTACTGGACATTCGTCAATACAAGCTGCACAGTTTATACATGTATCGCCAATAATTACTGCCATTTTAATTCCTTTATATTTGATATACCCAAACTATAGCAAAAAAAGTTAAATACATCTTTAATCTACAGTAATATAAGTCTAAAACGTAGAAAATGGTGTAAATATTGACACCTTTTTTATCTTAAATATTGAGGTATTTTTTTATCTCTTCTACTCTGGTTGTTTGTTCCCATGTAAAATCAGCATCTTCTCTACCAAAGTGTCCGTATGCCGCTGTTTTTTTATAGATAGGTCTTAGTAGATCAAGCTCTTCCATAATCCCTTTAGGTGTCAGGTCAAACAGTTCATTTACACACGCTTCAATCTTCTCTTCTTCCACATTGGCTGTGCCATGTGTATCCACATAGATAGACACTGGTTTAGCCACACCTATGGCATACGCTACTTGAAGTGTTACTTTTTCACAAGCCCCTGCTGCCACAAGGTTTTTAGCCACATAACGTGCTGCATAAGCTGCTGAACGATCCACTTTTGTAGGGTCTTTACCTGAGAAAGCCCCTCCCCCATGAGGACAGGCACCCCCATAAGTATCTACGATGATTTTTCTTCCTGTAAGTCCCGCATCTCCCTGAGGCCCACCTATGACGAAACGTCCTGTTGGGTTGATATGGTAGATGATGTCATCATGTATTAGATCTTGTGGTATCACCGCTTTGATGACCTCTTCAAGTACCGCTTTTTGTACTTGTTCCAAAGAGACATTGTCATGGTGTTGTGTTGAGACTACAATGGTGTCAATAGACACTGGTTTTCCATCTACATATTTGACTGATACCTGTGCTTTTCCATCTGGACGTAAAAATGGGACAGTACCATTTTTACGAACTTCTGCAAGCTTAGCTGTGATCTTATGCGCCAACGATATAGGTAAAGGCATAAGTTCAGGCGTCTCTTTACAAGCATACCCGAACATCAGCCCTTGGTCACCAGCTCCTATCTCTCCAGATTCTTGATCCACACCTTGGTTGATGTCTGGACTTTGTTCACCAACACCATTAAGCACACCTGCTGAACGGTAATCAAAACCATACATAGCATCCGTGTAGCCTATCTCTTTGACGACTTCTCTTGCTATCTCTTGCATAGGTGCATACGCTGTTGTTTTAAGTTCTCCTGCGATAACACAAAAACCATTGCTCACTAACGTCTCACATGCTACTCTCGCCTGTGGATCTCTTTCGATGATATAATCTAATATAGCATCTGAGATCTGATCAGCCATTTTATCTGGATGACCTTCTGTTACTGATTCACTTGTAAAAATGTATTCGTTAGCCATTTTTTAAATCCTTAACTTTATTTTGTTCACTGTCACTGAACTTAACAAAAGTATTTTTCATACCTTTGTTAAATTCAATACATAAAGGTCAAACCTGTATTGACCTTTTTGTATCACTCTTGGACAGATACGTAGTCTGTCCCTGCATGATCTTTTGTGCTAGTTGCTCTGGTAATATCCCCAAACTCTCTTCAACCAACTTTGTATTGCCATGTGTGATAAAAGCATCATCATACTCAAAAGTAGTGAGAGCTATATCTTGTATCTCTTTTTTACTAAGCAATTCCAAGACAGCTGAGCCTACACCACCCATCTGTGCAGAGTCAGAAAATACAAACCATTTTTTATACTTTGCACTTAAAGTCACAAGCATCTCTTCATCCAAAGGCTTCACAAAGCGTAAATCTAAGATGGCAGGTTTGGCTTCGACAAGTTCTGCTACCTGTTCTGCTCTTCCTACCCCATTACCATACCCTATAAAGAGTACCTCTTCACCCTCTTGTAGCAAGACTGATTTTCCTAACTCGTAGGCTGGGCTTTCTCTATCTTCAGCTAAAAATGCTCCTCTGGGGTACCTGAAGGCACAAGGATGATCATACTCTTTTGCAAAGTCCATACAGAGTTTCATGGTAGTCTCATTATAGGGTGCGAGTAGCGTCATATTGGGGATACCTCTAAGATACGAGATATCAAAAGCCCCTTGATGTGTTTCCCCATCTTCTCCTACTATACCAGCACGGTCAAGTGCAAATGCCACACCTAAGTCCATCAACGCGATGTCATGTATGACTTGGTCAAACCCTCTTTGTAAAAAAGTTGAGTAGATCGTACAAAAAGGTTTAAATCCCTCTTTAGCAAGTGGTCCCATAGATGTCACTGCATGTTGCTCTGCAATGGCTACATCCCAAAAACGCTCAGGGTATTTTTCTATGGCTGCTGACATCCCTGTACCAGATGGCATGGCAGCTGTGACACCTACTACCTTTTCATCTTTGTCTGCGAGTTCTATCAAGGTCTCAGAGAAGATGGCCGTCGCTGCTTTAGCGCCAGATTTTTTAGGTGCAACACCTGTCTTAAGGTCAAAAGCACTCACCCCATGCCAGTGTTCTTTGGTGCCTTCTGCGATCTCATACCCTTTACCTTTGGTAGTTTGCGCATGTATGATCACTGGTTTCCCTAGCGCTTTTGCCACTTCCATCGTCTCCATAAGAGACTCGATATCATGTCCATCTACAGGGCCAATGTACTCTATGCCCATTTCTTCAAACAGAATACCTGGAGTGATCAACTTAAAAGACTCTTCAAATCTTTTTGCCATGTATGTTGCACCTTCAGGTAAATGCTCAAGTACTTTTTCTACTTTACTTTTAAACCTTTGGTAAAATGAACCTGCCATCGTTTGAGAAAGTAATTTTGAAATAGCTCCTATAGGCGCAGCGATACTCATCTCATTATCATTAAGTATGATAACTACTGGGTATTTTCTATCGCCTAGTTCATTGAGGGCTTCATATACCATACCAGCAGACATAGATCCATCGCCTATGAGTGCTACAGGTACTCGTTCTTCACCTTTTAAGGCTATAGCTTTCGCCGCTCCCACAGCGAGTGAAATGGAAGTAGAACTATGTCCTGCGACATAGTAGTCATACGGTGATTCTTTAGGCTTCGTGTACCCACAGATACCTCCAAAAGTACGCAAGCTCTCAAACGTATCCCATCTGTCTGTCAGAAGCTTATGTGCATACGCTTGATGACTCACATCAAAGATGAAAGGATCTTTTTCCACATCAAAGACTCTATGCATTGCAACTATCAAGTCTGTAGCACCCATAGTAGAACTGAGGTGTCCACCGTTTTTACTCACGGTGTCAAGTATCTTTTGACGGATATCTTCTGCTAAGGTGTTGAGTTCTTCTAAAGAATGCTCTTGTATGTTCATACACTTCTCTTTATGTAGGCATTTATCAATTTCTTAGCAAAGGCTATGTTTTCGTCATCATAGTCTAAACCAAGTTCTTTGGCCAAGACTTTAAGCTCTTTTTTGTTCACTTGTTTGAGTGTACTATGTGTTTCTTTATCTCCAGTAAAATCATCCCATACAAAAGGTTTTATCTCTACCTCAGATGCTTGTACCACAGTGACTTTTCTCACGCGATGACCTCTAGGAAATGTTTAAAGAACACATCATTTTGCTTCTGAGTACCTACTGTGACACGTATCGCATTCATCCCATAAGAAGCCAGATTTCTAATGATCACTCCACGCTTAAGTAAAGCATCTGCTATCTTTGTGGAGCCCATCCCCTCTTCAAATAAGTAAGTGATGAAGTTAGTGTAACTCTCAATGTACGTAAAACCATTCTCTTTTGCAAAGGTTTCATAACGCTTTATCTGCTCTTGATGTAAAGCAATGGACTCAGTGACAAAACTTTCATCCTTACATGCTTCTATAGCCGCTGCCAGTGAAAGCGTAGAGATGTTAAAAGGTGGACGCATTTTATAAAGTTCATGTATCATACTCTCCTGAGCGATACCATACCCTACGCGCATGCCACCCAAGCCATAGGCTTTTGAAAAAGTCCCCAAGTAAATAACATTTTCATACCCTAACAAGTCACTAGGTGCGATAGCATACTTCTCATCTTTAGCTGCAGCATACTCCATGTAAGCACCATCTACCACAACAAGTGTTTCTTTGTCTACAGCGTTGATGATCTTGAGTACTTCTTCTTTACTGGTAGCATCTCCTGTTGGGTTATTTGGTGTACAAAGATAGATGATCTTAGGTTTATACATGTTGTATGCTTCCATAAATTCATCATACTCATGTGTATAACTAGCCGTTCTGTAGATTTTCGCCCCCATTTGCTTCGCATAGATCTCATACATGGCAAACGTTACTGCAGACATCAACACAGAGCTGTTTTCATCCAAGACCGCGCGTGCCACAAACTCCAACACTTGGTCTGAGCCCGCACCGATGATAATGTTCTCTTCTTTCACTGCGTACTTAGAAGCTAACGCCCCTTTTAATTCAAACATAGAGTCATCAGGGTAAAGATGTGCTTTACCTGCATTGGCAATGATGGCTTTTTTGACAGCAGGACTGGTACCTATAGGATTTTCATTTGAAGCAAGTTTGACGACATCTTCAGGAGCTATACCAAATTCACGGACTACAAGCTCTATAGGCTTACCTGCTTCATAGATCTTTATATCACGCAAGGCTTCATTATATCTCATCACTTCTACCTCCTACTACTTCACTCCCACCTAAACTACACATCATCACTTTCCTTCACATACGACCCCAACACTTTCACTTCAGAACGTAAGGTTTCCAATAAAGGTTTAACATTTTCATCATCTTGATGTGCATTAAACTCTATGAAAAAGAGCGACTCACCCTCAACGATATGCGATTTTATCTTCATCAGGTTAATACCTGCTTCTTCAAAGTAGTTAAGGAAATGTACCAATGAACCTGGTTTATTGGAAAGCCTTACAAGCATGGAAGTTTTATCATCTCCTGAGATGGCATTTTCAAAATTAGAAATGACAAAAAAACGTGTTCGATTATTGGTATCATCTTCTACATTGTTAAAGCGTATAGGCAAATTATACAACTTTGCAGCTATAGATGGACAGAGTGCAGCAGCACTTTCATCGCTCGCTGCGAGTTTTGCTGCTTTGGCAGTAGACTCAACGGGAACAAGCTCTGCATTGTCCAGTCCTAAGTCTTGTAAAAACTTGCGGCACTGCCCAAAGGCAATGTCTTTAGAATAGATCTTACTCACATTTTTGTAGTCTTCATTTAACGTAGCAAAAGCAAAATGCACATCTATCATCACCTCAGCGATGATTTTGAGATTGTACTCATCGAGACACTGAATGGTATCACTCACGATGCCATTTGATGAGTTTTCTATGGGGATAACACCAAACTTTGCTGTACCCTTATCTACTTCACGAAAGATGCCCTCTATGGAAGAGATAGGCAAGTACGATGACATCGCACCAAATTTACTTTCCGCTGCTTGATGTGTAAAACTGGCTTCTGGCCCTAAAAATGCTACCCCTTCAGGAAGCTCAAGGTTTCGAGATACTGCGAACATCTCTAAAAAAAGAGCATCTATCGCCGCGTCAGTAAGTTTACCGCTGTTTTTACTTTTAAGACGGTTTAAGATGGCTTGTTCACGCTCAGGACGATAGATAGGTGCACCTGTTGTATTCTTAAGCTCACCTACTTGATGTACCAGTTCCATACGCTCATTGTAGAGCTCAAGGAGCGTGTCATCAAGGCTGTCTATCTTAAGTCTTAAATCATCTAAAGTCATCTTACACCTTTTACTGTAAATATTCTAATTCTAACCGTACTTGGTCATCATAGGTTTCTCTTTTGCGTATGAGTCTGTCTTCACCACCCTGCAATGCCACTTCTGCTGCTTTGGCTCGTGTATTGTAGTTACTAGCCATTGTAAAGCCATAGGCACCTGCTGAGTGCACTACCAAAAGGTCATTGTGCTGTAGTGGCGGTAACGATACATCTTTACCAAAGAAGTCTCCACTTTCACACACTGGTCCCACTACATCTGCAGGTGTCTTCTCACCCTCAATACCTACAGCTTCTATCTTATGGTAAGCATCATAAAGGCTTGGTCTTATGAGATCATTCATCCCACCATCAACGATGACAAAACGTTTACCGTCATTGTTTTTTTCATACAATACTTTTGTAAAAAATGCCCCGGCATTGGCTACCATATAGCGCCCCGGTTCACAAAGAAGTGTAACATCGAGCCCTTTCGTCATCTCAAAGATAGCCTGCGTGTATGCTTCTGCTGGGATGGTAACTTCATCATCATACACCACACCGATACCACCACCCACATCAAAGAATTTGATGTCTATCTTAATGGCTTTAAGAGAACGTACCAAGTCTGCCACGATACCACAAGCTTCACGTATAGGCTCAAGCTTCGTAAGCTGAGAACCAATGTGAAAGTGTATACCCACTGGGTTTAAGAACTCAGATTTGTTTGCATAGATGTACATACGCTTCGCCATATCTATCTCTACACCAAACTTGTTTTCATGTAATCCCGTTGAAATGTATGGGTGTGTTTGCGGGTCAATGTTTGGATTAACACGTATTGAGATACGCGCTTCTTTTCCAAGTTCTTTGGCCACCATCTCTACACGTTTCATCTCTGCTTCAGACTCAAGGTTTATGAGTAAAATGTCTTTTTCTAATGCTTCACGTATCTCATCATCACGTTTACCTACACCAGAAAAGATGATCTTATACTTATCTACTCCTGCAGTTAAAGCACGGTTTACTTCCCCGATGCTCACACAGTCAGCACCCGCACCAAGTTTAGCCAAATGTGCTATAACTGAAAGGTTTGAGTTGGCTTTTACTGCGTAGTTTATAATCGATTTTTTACCTGCAAAAGCATCTTTAAGTGTCGTGTATCTGTTTTCAATATAATCAAAATCATAAATATACAATGGCGTACCATATTTCTCTGCCAAAGTGTTCATATCAATGTTCATTGTTTGTCCTACATAGTTGTGTCTATTTTAGGGTGATTTTATCTAAAAATGTCTAAAAGGGAGCTACATCCCCGTACTATTGACTTTTATCAAGATAATTGCGTACGCTTTAAAGATATAATTATGCAACTTTAAAGGAACCTATAATGCTTTTTGAAAAAACCGAAGTACAACAAGTATCAAATGCGATGATGAATATGCTACATGAAGAAGAGATGGATGTCGTAAATGATTTTCATGATGCTGTCGTAGCAAAAGATATAGACAAGATAGATGAACTTTTCAAGGTTCTACAGTATGATATAGAAGACCACTTTTCCACTGAAGAAAATATGATGGAAGAGAGCAAGTTTTATGCCGCACAGATCCACAAAGCTGAACATGATAGCATGAGAAAAAAGGTGAAAGAACTTCAAGAAAACTGGGATAAGAACAAAGACCCTGAGGAGGTACAAACTTTTTTAGAAGGAGAGTTTAAGCATTGGATGGTGCTACACGTAGCCAGATGGGATGCTGAAACTGCCATGCATTTAGGTGACTCAATGTAAGTCAAGTTAGATAGATGAAAAAATTTACCCTAAACTTTTTTCATCTGTAACATACACATAGAACGCATATATCCATAACAATACAATAGGTAACACATTCGAGAGTTCAGGTGCTAAAACACCATTTGCCCCTATCTGTCCTAGACCAAAAAGTACTCCCCATATGACAAACGTAGCCCCTAAAGAGAGCGCCATCACTCCCCCCAAATTCATCATCCTGGCATGAAATGGCAGTTTAAAGAAAAGTATAAGTAACATGGCTATGGCAAAAAGTGGGACCACTACTTTGTCATAAAACGAGGCGCGTACTTTATCTGAGTTTAGATCTTGTCTATCAAGGAGTTTCCAAGTATGGTAGGCATCTATGATGTTGAGCCCTTTTCCTTCATACAAAGACTCAATGATCTTAGGTTTGTACCCTTGTAAAGTTTTGATGCTTTTTTTATGTTCAACATTGTATTTCCGCAACTCGCCTTCCTCATAGATATGTGTTTTGAGTATGGCATCCTGTGCATCCCATTCATAACCATCAAAAGTTGCAAGTGGTGCATTGATCGTATAACGGACTTGATAGCCTTCTACTTTAAAGATAGTGATATCTTCTATCTTTTTCTCTAGAGGATTAAGATGTTTGATATAGACAAAAGTATCATTATATTTAAAAAAAAGATCCGTTACATCATAAGTGTTCATCTCATTTTTTAGGAGAAATCCTGCTTTATCTTTGGCGTAAGAAAACGCTGTGGTGTGTAAAAATGTGAAAATAACATACGTAAGTGTTGCCACTACAATGAGAGGATAAAGGAGTCTTTTTTTATCATACCCAAACGCATGAAAAGCCCCCATAGTGTTATTTTTGACCAGTGAAAGTTTGGTCATGATAACCGCAAAAACGATGGCTAGTGGGTAGAGTAACCCCAAGGCTTCCTGCCACCTATAAAAGATATAAAGTATTTTATAATTCCCTGCAACATCAAGTTGTTGAATATGCTGAAAATAATCTATCATTGCAAAAGCAAAAGAGAGCCCGAAGAGTACGGCTATAAGATTTTTTATATACAATTTTGCAAGATATCTAAAGTGTAATGAAGGAGAGAAGAAACTCATGATTTAAGACTTTCTAATCCCTCTATAGACTTTAAAGAGTACTTGGACTTCACTTCGATCAGTTCTTCTGTTCTAAGTGCCTTACATGCCTGTGCCACATGATCTATCAGTTTTTGAAGTACTTCCTTTTCTTCCTCATAAAAATCATGTAAGACATAGTCTGCTACTTGTGACTTGTGTTCTGGTTTTCCCACCCCTACTCTCACACGTAAGTACTCTTTTGTGATGTGTGCATCTAAAGACTTCAATCCATTATGTCCACCATGTCCACCACCTTTTTTAAAACGCAAAGCACCAAAAGGTAAGTCTATGTCATCATGTATGACTATCACATCTTCTAGTTCAACCTTAAAAAAATGTTTTACTGGCTGTACGGATTTACCTGAGAGGTTCATAAATGTTGTGGGTTTTAAAAAAAGTGTATTTGCAGTACGAAAAAGTGCACCATGAAATGAAGTTTTGGAGATGTCCCTAGCAGATAAGTCATCAACAAGTTTGTCGATGACCTTAAAGCCGATGTTATGTCGTGTCTCTTCGTATTGCGATCCTGGATTACCTAGACCTACGAAAAGTGTCATGACGTCTTACTTAGCCTTGATTACACCACAGATAGCAACATCTGCTCTGTCTAACAATTTACAATTTGCAGGTGCCTCAATATCTCTTACTAGGATAGACTCATCTCTCTCTAGTGGTTCAACATTAAGATCAAAGTTTGCAGGCATGTTTTCAATAGCCCCTCTCACTTTCAATCTTTTTTTAGACATAACAAGTACACCTTTATTTTTAAGACCTACTGGTGTACCATGTGTGATCACTGGTACGAGGATGTCTGTTACTTGACCTGGTACTGCTACTCTTAAGTCTACGTGAAGTACATCACCATTTACTGGGTGCATTTGATACTCTTGGATAAATACAGAGATTTCTTTATCGCCAACTTTAACTGGGAATGCAAGTGTTTCTTTATTTCTTATTGCTCTTACAAATTCACCACGTTTAAATGCTGCATTGATATTTTCAACGCCGTTTGCATAAATGTTCGCGATTAGATAACCATCTCTTTTAAGCTTCTTTGCATTCACTTTTCCGATACTCTCTCTAACGATACCTTCTAACATATTGTGTTCCTTAAATTAAAATAGAAACGGATTATATCGAAATCTAATTAAACCAATCTTTCCTTTTAAGAGGGTTCTATGTTTTCTTCTTCATCATCTTTAAAGTCAAAGACATCTACTTCTCCATAGGAAGATGCATCTTTGATGATCGCACCTTTACCTACACCATCCATCTTAAGTTTCATATCTGCAGGGTTTGTGGCATATTCAAGTGTCACTTCTTCAGAGATACGCCCCTCACGTAAAAGATCTAAAAGTGCCTGGTCAAAGGTTTGTGTTCCATAAATTTCTTTACCTTCAAAAAGGGCATCAGGTATCTCATAATCACGGTCTTCCATGATAAGCTGTTCTATTCTTGCTGTTTTCTTTAACACTTCGATAGCAGCTGCTCTTCCTCCCATTTTGGTAGGGACAAGTCTTTGTGATACTACCCCTTCCAATACAGAAGCCAAAGAACTACGTATACGGTTTTGTTCCTCTTTACCAAACATACCGATGATTCTATCGACCGTCTCTTTTGCATCAAGGGTGTGTAGCGTCGAGAAAACCAAGTGTCCTGTGTTGGCAGCATGTAGCGCAATATCTATGGTCTCCAAGTCCCTCATTTCCCCAACTAAGATGATATCTGGATCTTCTCTTAGTGCAGCCCTAAGTGCATCTGAAAATGAGTGTGTATCTTGCCCGATAGCGCGTTGGTTGATCAGACATCCTCTGTCTTTATGTATAAACTCTATCGGATCTTCTACTGTGATAATGTGCTTTTTTTCTTCTCTGTTTATCTTGTCAAGTATGGCTGCAAGTGTGGTTGATTTACCAGAACCTGTAACACCAGTGACTAACACAAGTCCACGCTGTATATCTGTGAAACTTTTAATCACTTCTGGTAAATTCAATTCATCCAGTGTGGCTATCTTTACAGGAATAATACGGAAAACGGCAGAAAGCCCATCCATTTGATGAAAGAAGTTCACACGAAAACGGTGCTCATCACCCAAGACATAAGTAAAGTCAAGGTTTTTATCTTCTTTGAGTTTTTTGTATTGTTCTTTGCTCGTAATAGCCTGTGCTATGGCATCTACCATTTCAGCTGTTAAAGCATCTTTACCCAACATTTTAAGTACGCCATCCACACGTACCCTAACAATCGCACCAGATTTTACATGAAGATCTGATCCACTGTTACTAATCATCGTTCTTAGGTAAAGTTTAAGTTTTTCTTCCATTTTTTCCCTTTTGGATTTTAAAGACTTCTTTTAGGCTAGCGTATCTAACATCTCTTGAAAAGACTTTTCAAAAGTTTCTAAGCCCTCTTTGAGTAATTGTGTATAAACACTGTCCATATCAAAGCCATTATCAGCTAGTTTAGTAAAGTAGCCATTTATTTCACTCTCTTCCATAGGAAACTTAGGTGTAGCAGCGGCTTTGGCTATGAATGCTTCTATGGTGGCTAAAGGTGCTGTGTTTACAGAGTGGGGAGCCAAAAGATCTCTCATATAATAGTCTGCAGCTAAGTCATCACCTTTTACACCAGTACTTGCAAAAAGCGTACGCACTGCGGGTACGTGATTTGATTCTATAAGATTGTATATCTTTGCTGCATTGTAGATACCTGTTTGTGAAACATCGATACCTTCATGTGCTAAGTCGATGTCAAGCATACGGTCAAAACGGCTTACAAAAACAGAAATGACCGCTTCACAACGTCCCCCTCCAGAAGCTGCAAATTCATCTAACCCTTTTTTTATCGCTTTAAGACAACGCTGTGCTTGCTTAGGGGAAAAAACCAGTGTGGCATTGACAGAAATACCTGTAGATATGAGCGCTCTCATCGCCTCATACCCTGCTTCTGTTGCTGGTACTTTCACCATCACATTTGGCTCACCTATAGCTGCAAAAAGTCTTTTACCTTCTGCTATGGTACCTTCTGTATCATTGGATAAAAATGGGTCTACCTCTATGGAGATATAACCATCATTACCTTGGTCATAAGCATCTCTTAACGCTTGTGCAGCAGTGCGAATGTCTTCGATGGCTAAGGCTTCGTACTTCTCTTTAGCACTTTTGCCTTCAAGGGAAGCTAACTGCTCTTTATACGCAAGTGAAGTAGTAATGGCAGAAGCAAAGATAGACGGATTTGAAGTTGCACCATTAATGATGCCTTTTTCTATCAAAGAAGAAAACTCATTTTTTAGATAATCTCTCTCTACAAAGTCTAACCATAGTGAGAAATTTATATCTCTATTTACCATTTTTTATTCCTTACCTTAAATAATACGACTAGTCATATACGCTAAGCGCTGAAGATGTCTCTTTTGGGCTTTGCTCAAAAGCATCATATGTCCACTGAAGGTCTGACCAAGAGCCTACATGTGTCGGCTTCTCTACAGTTACTTCAAGTGCATCTAAGAAAATGTCTCTCTCCACAACCTCAGCCCCCAAACGAACCATATGGTCTGTCTTCATCTGACAGTCTATAAAATCATATCCTCTGCTACCTAAAACATCACTTAGTGCTTTAAAAGCCACTTTAGATGCATCTGATACCAAAGAGAACATAGACTCACCAAAAAATGCTTTGCCTATGGACAGACCATACAATCCACCAACAAGTTTTCCTTCAAGGTATACCTCTACACTGTGTGCAAAACCTTCTTGATGTAAACGCTCATAAGCCTCTTTCATCTCGTCGAGAATCCAAGTTTCTTCTTGTCCTTCTCTGTACACAGTGGCACAATAGTTAATGATATCAGAAAAATGCCTGTCAAACGTCACAGTAAACTTTCCAGAACGCAATACTCGCTTAAAAGATTTACGCACGATGAATTTTTCAGGGTAAAGTAGAAGTCTTGGATTTGGTGACCACCATAAAATGGGTTCATTTTCTCTATACCAAGGGAAGATACCTTGTTTATAAGCAGAAAGCAGCCTAGCAGAGGAGAGGTCTCCTCCATAGGCGAGTAAGCCATCTTCCAGAGCCTCCCTAGGGTCAGGGAATGTAAAAGAGTCAGGGTTTAAAGGTTCTATATAGTAATTATCTTCATTTGACACAAAAAACCTTACTTTCCTTCGAAGTCAAAGTGTAGCTTATCGTCTTTATAGCTTACTTTGACAGAGCCACCTTTTTTAAGTTTACCAAAGAGCATTTCATCTGTCAGTGCTTCTTTGATCTTGAGGTCAATGACACGTGCAATGTGTCTTGCACCATAACGCTCATCATAGCCTTCATTTGCCAAATATTCTTTCGCTTTTTTACTAAGCTTCACTTTTATTTTTTTGCCACTGAGTAAAGTATTGAGCTTGTCTAACTCTATGTCTACTATGGTAATGAGCGCTTCTAAGGAGAGTGCATTGAACTCTATGGTTCCAGTCAGTCTGTTTCTGAACTCTGGAGAGAAGAAAGATTTAAGTGCTTTATCTGTCTTCACGGATGTGTCTTTGTTAAAGCCCATCACATTTGCTTCTTTAGTACCTAGGTTAGAGGTCATGATGAGCACAACATTCTTAAAGTCTGAGACTGCACCATTGTTGTCTGTAAGCTTTGCACCATCCATCACTTGCAGTAAGATGTTCATGATATCGGGATGCGCTTTTTCTATCTCATCAAGTAAAAGTACTGTATGTGGGTTCTTTTTGATCATTTCAGTCAGTAAACCACCCTGCTCATACCCTACATACCCTGGAGGTGCCCCGACAAGTCTACTGATGGCATGCGGCTCCATATACTCCGACATATCCACTCTTTCAAAGTGTACACCCATTGTTTTGGCCAACTGTGCTGCCAATGCCGTTTTACCTACTCCCGTAGGCCCTACAAACAAGAATGAACCTATAGGTTTATTATCATCGTTGAGTCCGGCATATGAACGTTTGATAGCTGTGCTTAATGCAGCGATGGCATCATCTTGCCCTATGATATGTGATGCTATGTCTTTTTCCAGACTCTTGAGTTTTTTCGTATCATCTGTACCTACCACAGTAGATGGAAGCTTTAAACTTTTTGCTACGGAAAGTTCTATGTCTTTAGTAGTGACTGTCATGTTCTCCATACCCTTAAGCATGAAATGAGCACCCACTTCGTCTATGATGTCCATCGCCTTATCTGGCAAAAATCTATCATGTATATATTTTACCGATAGGTCGATAGCAGCATGTAAAGCATCATCACTAATCTTAATGTGATGATAGTCCTCATACTTATGCTGTACGCCTTTAAGTATGGTAAAGGTATCTTCAATGCTTGGTTCATCTACGTCTATCTTTGCAAATCTACGGCTCAGTGCCTTGTCTTTGTCAAAAAAGTTTCTATACTCTGCATACGTAGTGGCACCTATACATTTAAGCTCACCACGTGCAAGTGCTGGTTTGAGTAAGTTTGAAGCATCCATACTTCCACCAGATGTTGCACCTGCACCTACCATCGTGTGTATCTCATCGATGAACATAATGGCGTCTTTTTCTTCTGAAACCTCTTTGATCACACCTTTGAGACGTTTTTCAAAGTCACCTCTATACTTCGTACCTGCTACCAATGCACCCATATCTAAAGCAAAGACTTTTGACTTTCTCAAGATATTTGGCACTTCTTCCTCACTGATACGTAAAGCCAAACCTTCTGCGATGGCAGTTTTACCCACACCCGGTTCACCCACAAGTAAAGGGTTATTCTTTTTACGTCTACAAAGCGTTTGCATCACACGTTCTATCTCATCAGCTCGACCTATAACTGGGTCGATCTTTCCTGTTTTAGCAAGTGCAACAAGCTCCACAGTAAACTTGTCTAAAAGTGTCTCTTTTTCTTTTTCAACAATTTCACCATCTTCATTGGTCTGCGCATAACGATGTGATATCACTTCTAAAACATCTACACGTGAAAAGCCTTCTTTTTTCATGAGATACACTGCGTACGAATGCTCTTGCATGAAAATAGCTGCTATCATATCACCTATAGATGCCTCTGCACGTCCTGCTGTATGGATATGTGCCATCATGTCATTTATCGTACGTGAAAGAGCCACTGTCTCAAAAGGCTCTATTTGTTCTTTTACCGAGGGGATATTTTTTTCTATATGTCCTATAATTCCTGCTTCAAGTACTACAATGTCTGCATTAAGCAGAGCAAATATCTCTTTACCCGCAGGGGATTTAAGAATAGATAAAAATAGATGGTCTACGGTCAGATACTCATGGTGATGCTCTTTGGCATAATTGACCGCCCCTTTAAATACATCATTAAGTGCTATACTTATCATACTAATTCCTTATTAACTATCTTGTTCTATGGTTGCAAGTAAAGGGAATTCATTTTGCTTTGCTCTCTGCTTTACCTGCTGCGCTTTTGTTTGTGCTATCTCAAAAGAGTATAATCCACAAATAGCTTTACCCGTTTCATGTATATGTAACATGATCTTTTCTGCTTCTGCACTTGTTTTATGAAAAACATCTGTCAATATTTCTACGACAAAAACCATACTGGTATAGTCATCATTGTGCAAAAGTACCTTAAACATCTTTGGTTCTTCTAGCTCGTAAGCTAATTCTAGTTCTTCTTCAATCTTTGGCATGTTATGTTAAACTTCCTACTATAATATTTTTACAATTATACATTAAAATGAAGGATTTACAAGTGAAATCACTTTTCATCACTGCAACTGGGACAAATGTAGGTAAAACGCACACTACCATAAAACTCATTGAAGCGCTTGCTTCTAAGGGGTTCAGAGTAGGTGTTTTCAAACCTATCGAAACAGGTGTTTTGGACACTGCCCATGATGCTACTATACTCCTCGAAGCTTGCAAAAAGGTTAATGAGAACTTTAAAACCCTAAAACCACTAGACATTACCGCCTATACCTTCCCTCTTCCCGCTGCTCCTTTTTGTGCAGATGTAGACAAAACCATCAACCTACAACGTATCTTTGACAAGCACGAAGAACTCTCAAAACTTTGTGACATTCTCTTAGTAGAAGGTGCAGGCGGTCTCATGGTTCCCATCACCAAAGACTACATGATGTTAAACCTCATCAAAGAACTAGATGCCAAGACACTTTTAGTAACACCCAGCCGTCTTGGCTGCATCAACGACACCCTACTCTCCATCTTGGCTTTAAAAACCTTTGATATAGACTTTGACTGGTGTGTAAATTTACATGAGGACAAAGAAGATTTCTCTGAGGTGACTAAGCCTTATTATGATGAAGTTTTTCCTGAGTGGTGGAGTGTTGATGAAGGTTTACAAAGTTTTATTAGCACCTATTAGCTATAATCATATAATTATTCTTCAAGGACACCGATGCAACACTTAGTAGACACCAATAATTTTTCAGACCAGCAAATACAAAACCTACTAGATGATGCAAAAGCTTTTAAGACACAACGCCCTTCACACCTCCTAAGAGACAAACTTCTCATCACCCTTTTCTTTGAGCCTTCTACGCGTACACGTTCTTCGTTTGAAGTGGCTGCTAAGAGACTTGGGGCTGCTGTGGTGCATCTTGACCCTTCTAAGAGTTCTAGTTCCAAGGGGGAGTCTTTGGAAGATACTTTTGCAAACCTTTGTGCCATGGAGCCTGATGGGGTCATCATCCGTCATACAGATAATGAAACACCTCAGATACTAGCCGACATGAAAACCACTTCTGTCATCAACGCTGGGGCAGGTAACTACGCGCATCCTACACAGGCACTGCTTGACCTCTTTACGTTAGTAGAGCATTTTGAGGGAGACATCAAAGGAAAGACACTTGCCATCGTGGGTGACATCGTGAGTTCACGAGTGGCTAGTTCTGCTATACGTCTGCTTACACGTATGGGTATGCATGTGGTACTTGTAGCACCTCAGTCCTTTATGCCACAGAGTGACCTACCTCAGTATGAAAACCTTGATGATGTTATAGACAAAGTGGATGTCATCATGTCACTTCGTGCACAACTTGAACGACATGATACAGCACACTTTGAGGACTACGAAGAGTATGCAAAACACTACTGCATCGATGCGAAACGTTTAGGAAACAGAGATATACTTGTACTTCAT
>Ga0209633_10001926_pt1 | contig 20607 bp, 18 predicted proteins | sample Cruoilmetagenom1_FD_187290 | JGI IMG/M metagenome (GOLD analysis project Ga0209633, IMG submission 187290) | Oil polluted marine microbial communities from Coal Oil Point, Santa Barbara, California, USA - Sample 1 (SPAdes) (version 2) | ecosystem: Environmental > Aquatic > Marine > Oil seeps ... | reverse complement strand
ATAGGTAAACACCATGTCGGCGATGATAATCAGGCTGATGGACATGACCACCGAACGGGTGGTGGCACGGCCAACACCCTCCGAGCCACCGTGGGCCTGAAAGCCATTGCTGATACTGACCAGGGCAATGATGAGGGCAAAGACAAAGCTCTTGATGAGTCCCTGCAAAATATCGCCACTCGACAGGACTTCCAGGCTCTGCTCAAAATAAAGCCCCAGGGTGATCTGTAGCCCACTGGCGGAATAAACAGCCCCCCCCAGGAGTCCCATAAAGTCACCGAGTATGGTTAAACAGGGCAAAGAGATCAGCATGGCAACAATAATCGGTGTCGCCAGAAAACGCACCGGTTCCACCCCCATGACACGCAGTGCATCGATCTCCTGTGATTCATTCATGGTGCCAATGCGTGCAGTAATGGCAGAGCCGGAACGCCCGGCCACCAGGATGCTGATAATCAGGGGGGCAAACTCACGTGTGGTGGACAGGGCAATACCAACAATCACCTTGGCCTCGGCGCCAAAGGTCTTAAGGGTTTCAATGCCCTGAATCGCCAGCATAATACCAACAGCGAAGCACAGCACCGATGAGATTGGAATGGCATAGATACCAATGCTCACAGTTTCATGGGCGATGGCCGCCAGGGAAACCCTTTGTTTACGCCGATGACCACGCACTAGCCAGTAGAGTGATTCGACCAGTACCGAAATGGCATACCCCGTCTCCTCAACGATGCGAATACTGTTACGGCCAAGGGCCTCCAGCGGTTGTCTGATGCGTGGGTGTAACATAGCAATCCTGCGGCCGTTAATCGCTTTCAATAATAGTAAAGACCTGATCCAGGCGCGCCAGCGTTAACATCTGCAAGACCTGGGGCTGGGGCGAGAGTAATTTAAAATCAACCTGCATGATTTTGGATTTTTGCAGGCCCTCAACCAGACAGGCAATGCCGGAGCTGTCCATATAACTGACCTCGTGTAGATTGATGTGCAGGGCCTTTGCATTATCCAGCTGCTCAAGGATCTGTGTGCGCACGACGGGGGAGTATTGCATATCAATTTCACCACTGAAGTGAATAGTGATGCCGCTATCATCGGATTGGATTTCAAAATTCATGAGCCGTCCTTACATGATTGTGTCTTTTTTCGCAATTCAAGGATATTCCCAATATTATTATCACCGGCCTTGTATTCGATGCCATCCATCACACACTTGATAAAGTGTATGCCAAGCCCGCCGGGGCGAATATCGTCCAGCGGACGGGAGACCAGTTGGTGAGTATCAATGCAGGGCGCATGATCGGTAATTCGAAAAATCAGCTCCCGGTCACCGCTGATAATTTCGAGGATGATCTCACCTTCCCTATTATTTTGATAACCATGCTGTATTATATTCATGCAGGCTTCATTAATTCCAACTACTATTTCTTCCGTGGTTGCACTTGACAATTTTAATTGTTGTCCTGCTGCCCGCACGGTCTCGCGTACCCGTTTGAGTTGTGCCGGGTCAGAAGAAAAGCGGATTATATCAAGTATTTCGCCTGCCATAATCAAATCAATCTATCACTATCAGGGTTATGTCGTCGGCCTGTGTGTTATTGATGTTACGCAGCTCATCAATAATGGCTTGCAAGCGTTGAGGTGGGGGTTGTTGTTGGTGTTTTTTTGCGAGCATGGCAAAGCCAGAAAGGCCTAGCTCCTTACCATCGACCTTTTGGGTCTCGGTAATGCCATCCGAGACAAGATACATACTGCTTTTGTTTAATCTGAAAGATGCGCTTTGGCTGAACTCCTGCGACGGCAGGATGCCTAGTGGTGGTGTTTGTGCGGCAATTATTTTAAGCGCCCCGCTGGGTGCTAGTATGAGCGCGGGTAAATGTCCTGCATTGATCAGGCTGACGTTGCGTGTTGTGGGTTCAAAACAACCGGCAATCATGGTGACAAACATGCCCATGATATTGGTCTCGCAAATTTCTTCATTAATCGTGGCAACCAGATCTTTCAGTGGCATTTTCCTTTTGCCCAGGCAACGAAACAGACTGCTGGCCTTGGCCATGAGCAGGGCGGCATGGGTACCCTTGCCGGAGACATCGGCAATATTAAAATAAATGCGCCCGTCATCAAGCTGGAAGTAATCAAAAAAATCTCCCGACAATTGTTGGGCGGGGAGATTGATTCCGTAGACAGGAAAGTCCTCGGCCATGGTCGCGGGTAACAGCGATTGTTGAATATTGCGCGCCAGCTGTAGTTCGCGGTCCAGCTCTGCTGAAAGCCTATTACGCTCGGCAAGGGTGTGTTCCAGTTCCCAGGTGAGTTCCTGGTAACTGAGATTTTCCTCGGCCAGGCGTTTATTGGCGCTTTGCAGAATCTGTTGATACTCGGCCTGTGCGGAGACCTCCATACCGAGGTCCTGGGCGGCCAGCGCAAGCAGTGAAGGAATTTCACTCAGCAGGATCTCGGTCTGTGCTTCATCAATGGCAAGGCCGTTTTGCAGTAAGTCCCGCACGGTATGCAGACACTCACTTTTTTCACTACTCACAAACAGGGCGTTAACCCAGTCGGCAAGTTTGAGGGTGTAGGCGAGTGAAGTCGGGGCGATGTCCTGTTCATCATGGTGGTGGGCCAGGCCTTCACTGAGGGTGTTGGGCAGCCCCCAGTTTTGCATGAGTTGTGCTGCAATCCGAGCATGGGAATGTTGGAACAGTTGCTGTTCTTCCTGTAGACGTTTAGTGGGTGTCATGCTGCGCAGTGCCGGCCACTGTGAATATTTATCCGGGTTTAGGTACAGCAATACCAACATGCCAAAATCCTGAAGCAATGCTGCAGTGAAGGCATCATCAGCTTTCAATTTTGAGTGTGCCGTTAGCTGTCTGGCGGTAACCGCGCGGCGCAGCGAGTCTTCCCAAAAGGATCTAATATCAAGGCCGGGGAATGCGTGTTCATCAATGATCTGGCCTATACTCAGGCACAGGACGATGTTACGCAGTGCCTTATTGCCAAGAATGGTCACGGCATGTTGTATCGACTGGATGTCCTTACCGAATCCAAAGAGGGGTGTGTTGACAATGCGTAACAACTCGACGGTCAACAGCGGGTCAACGCTGACCTTGTCGGCAATGACCTGATAGTGGGAGCCCTCGGCACTACAGGCACGCAGTACCTCCAGTGTTGCCTGTGGTGGTTGTGGCAGGTCAGCGGGTTGAATATCAGTAAATGTTGTTATGGCTACCAAGCTATGCTTCCTTGTCAGGGTCACTCTCTGTAATACTAAATTGTTGTCCTGAATCTACTACACTCTAGCGTAGAGGGGGCCAATTTCGTTATTTTTGTCATAGGCTTATGACGGATAAAACATAAAAAACTTGAGTCCAGCAGGGAGTGTGTCTGTAAAAAATGCTGGCCTGGACGATATACGATCTATGAATAAAGAAATGCCTAAAAAGGAAAAAATTGCACTGGTCATGACGGGAGGTGGGGCGCACGCGGCCTACCAGGTGGGTGTCCTGCTGGCCCTGACTAAAATGCTGCCAAAAACGGCCACCTCACCATTTTCGATTATTTGTGGTACCTCGGCCGGGGCCATCAATGCCGTGGCCCTGTCATGCTATGCCGATAATTTTCGAAGCGCGGTCTCACAAATGGTCTCGGTGTGGGCCAATTTTTCCATGGATCAGGTGATTCGCTCCGATGCCCTTGGCCTCGCCAAAACCGGTGCCCACTGGATGCTGGCCATGATGTTGGCCGGGCTGGGCAGGCAAAACCCGCTCAGCCTGTTAAGTCGCCAGCCCCTGCACGATCTACTGAGCCGCCGTATGCCACTGGACAAAATTCAGCAGAATATTGATGTGGGCCTGATCCATGCGGTGAGTGTTACCACCTCCGGTTACGCCTCCGGGCAGTCAGTCACCTTTTTTCAGGGCCGTGAGGATATTCCCCTTTGGCAGCGTATTAACCGCGTCGGTTGCCGTGAGCTGCTTACGGTGGATCACCTTATGGCCTCGTCCGCGATCCCCTTTTTATTTGCGCCGGTGAGGATTCATCGCGAGTTTTTTGGTGATGGCTCGATGCGCCAAATGGCGCCACTGAGTGCGCCGTTGCACTTGCAGGCGGACCGCCTGCTGATTATTGGTAATAAGCCGGAGGATAGCGGTAAGCCAAAGCGGGTGCAGGAAAGTGAATCTCCCACGATGGCCGAGGTGGCAGGTCATGTCCTGAACAGTATTTTTCTGGATAGTATGGACGCCGATCTGGAACGTCTTAAGCGTATTAATAATACGATTAACCTGATACCGGATCATCATTTGCGCGACCAGGGCGTTGACCTGCGACATGTTGAGGCCAGAATCATTTCCCCCAGCAAAGATCTGGCGCAAATAGCCCAACCCTATACCAGTGAGCTACCCTGGAGCATGAAATTTTTACTGCGGGGTATGGGCGCACTCCACAAAAAAAGCTCGACCCTGGTGAGTTATTTGTTATTTGAGAAGGCCTATTGCCGGGAATTAATTCGACTGGGTTATCAAGATACCCTTGAACAGGCCGATGTCATAACGGACTTTATTGGTGAGGGTAGAGCCGATGATAGTTAGACCTAAACACCCCAATACCGCAAAATCTACTCGTTTCTTTCATGAATTTTAGTGTGGAATGGGCGTATGATATTCAGGCTGTCGAGATAAAATAAAGAGTCTTATGTGTGTGCATCGGAACAGAGGGGGAGTGATGTGAGAATTGCGATTGTTGATGACGATGCACAACTGGCGGAGTTGATGCAGATCTGGCTGGAGGCTCAGGGTTATTCCTGCACTACTTTTACCAGTGGACGCACATTTCTCAGCGAGCTAAAACGTGAAAGCTATGACCTGGTGATACTCGACTGGATTATGCCGGAGTTGGACGGCGAGGCTATACTGACCCGGATGCGGGCAAATACGCAGCAAAACATCCCGGTTATTTTTGTTACCTCAAAGACCAGTGAGGATGATGTTGCCCACATCCTGAATCTGGGTGCCGATGATTACGTCACCAAGCCGGTTCATGAAAAAGAGCTATTGGCGCGTATCGCGGCCGTCACCCGCCGCACCATGCCCGAGCAGGACAAGCAGGTTCTTGATCTGCCCCCTTACCATATTGATGTCTCCAGTCACTGCGTCAGTTACAATGGAGGACGGTTAAATCTGACGCAAAAGGAATTTGAGCTGGTGTTATTCCTGTTTCGCAACGCTGGCAAGCTGCTCTCACGCGGACATATCCTCTCCAGTGTCTGGGGGCACGGCGATAGTTTTAGTACGCGTACGGTGGATACCCATATCAGTCGTATCCGTAAAAAACTGGAAATCACGCCGGGAAATGGCTGGAAGTTATCGGCGATTTACCATCAGGGTTATCGCCTGGAACAAACCGATAATTAAATTACTTGACGGCATTGGGCCGCAGAGGGCACAGCATTAGAATGCATTTGTGTGAAATTGATTGCTAGCCCGTAGCTACGTAATGAACCTAAGACGGTGTTGTTATCCTGTCTAAGCTGTATATAACACACGACATATTTTTTGGCCCAACAACATGCGTAGGGCTATATTAAATATTTTTCTCTGTGCCACCCGGCGTCCTTTGGGGTTCAGCGCCTTGCATAATAACTGTCTTTTCAGTTGTTAATACCCGGCTAACGGCCACCAATGGAAAGAGTAGCCCCTTCGTCAGCGCCTTTAGGGTCGGCGACTTTGCCAGCTTATTGGCAATAGGCGGGCTATAGCGGTAGTACATTTTAACAAACCATTGCCCCGGTACATTGGTCAGCAGGTAGTGGTCACGAAATTTTCTGAGTGTCGCAACGTCCCTTGCCAGCACACTACCATAGGCAGCGGTGGCAATAAAACAGCCGCCGCCCCCGCCCCCTGCGGCAGCCGGTGCCTGCACGGTACTGTAGGTAATGGCGCTGTTATTGGCGGCGTTGTTTTCCTCTGTGCTGGAGGTGACGGTGGCGCTTAGGCTGATGCTGCCGACGCTGACGGTTGTTAAGTTGACGGTAATATCAGCGCTGTTCATGGTAGTGATGTTACCCAGCGAACAGGTCAGCGTCAGGTTGCTATGGGTACAACTCCCCTGACTTGCTGGCGCAGAGATAAAGCTGGCCTCCGCCGGCAAGCTCAGAGTGGCTACGACATTGGCGGCATTAGATGGGCCGTTGTTCACCACCGTGGCGACATAGGTAATGGTCTGCCCGGCCGTTACCGGCTCGGGATTTTGACTTAGGCTTACCTGCATATCCGTATTGCCGTTGACGACGGTAGCCTCATTCATTTGATTGTTTGTGATGTCGCTATCGGTGGTGATGCTGGATACGGTGGCGGCAAACTGGATGCTACCGCCCTGGCTGGGTGTCACGGTGACACTGACTGTCGGTGCAGCGGCATTGGCAATGTTGCCAGTCACGCAGGTCACGATATTATCGAGATGCCGACAGCTGCCTTGCGATGCGCTGGCAGAGACATAGGCACTGCTTTGCGGGATAAATATCGTTAACGTGCTTTGTGCCGCATTATCGGGGCCGTTATTGCTAATAGTAACGGTATAACTGACATTGCCTCCGGCATCGACCGGGTCAGCGCTATCACTGATGGCCAATTGCAAGTCGGCGCTGCCGGTGGCGCTATTAATAGGCGCCCAGCCCACATCCGCCAGTAAGTAGTTTGCCAGCCCCGGCGTGTGTATTGGTCCTGAATAAAAAGGCTCCATGAGTTCGTTGGGGGTAACGGCATCACTAAAGTGCGAGACCGACGAACCGCTGGAGGCCGTTGACGGGGCATACATCTCCACATGGCCACTGGATATGCCACCGGTAAGATTGCCGTCGTTCGCCAGCACATTGGCGCCGGTCCAGTGCAGGTTGCCGGTATCCGTGCTGGCGGATACCCGTTGGCTATCACTCATGCCCGGGTAGTCAGCCGGGGTGCTGCCATGTCGTTCCAGGTGTCGCATGTAGGCATCGTTATGGCTAAAGTATTTTGCGCCAGTGCCCAGGTCGACCAGGGAAAGAAACCCCAGACCGTGAATTAATTCATGCAGGACCACGCTAACAAAGTCGACATCACCCCCGGCATTTTTATCAAAGCCGTAATAAAATTTTTTGCCCGCCATGCTGTCGCTGCGATCGACATCGGAATTGAAAGTCGCCAATATATCGACCCCGTTGTTTAACTCCGTGCCGGCCAGCTTCTCGGCGGTCGCGATGGCGTACCAGGTATTCGCCTGTGGTGCATTGCTAAAGTCACGGGCCACAACATACGGAGAGGCCGATCCCAGGCTGATGGGATTGCCGCTACCCAGGGGGTTGATTTGTGCGCGCACCCGAATCTCGATACTACTCTCGATATACATGGCCAGCAGGTTGGCGGCATATTGAAAGGCATTCAGTCGCGCCTGCCCCAGGGTGGTCGCATGGTTACCACCTTGTGCGCTAAAGACCGTGGTGTCGTTAAAGCCTTCACCGCTGCCATCGGCATTGATAATGGTAATGGTCGCGGCGGCCTGGCCGGGTACGGGCATCAGGCACAACAGCATGGCCAATGATGCAAGGCCTGCAAAAAGATACCGTAGTGACCGGGGCGGCATGCTTATTTTGCCGCTCGATCTTTTGCCTGCAGCTGATCACCAAGCTCAATCATGACGCCGCCCTTGGGGAGTGGCACCTCTTGCGGAGGTTTAGGGGTCGGTGTAACGGCCATGGCATTTGCTGCCGGGGCGGGTGGCTCTGTCGGGGCTTGTGTCGGCGCGGGGGCATAGCTGCCCGTTACCGGGTCCACATAGGCGCGCATGCCGGGATTAATCGCCGTGGCCTGCTCAGGCGCTTGTTTTTCCACAGTTTTTTCCTGGCAGGCGAGGAGGCCTAAGGATAAGGCCAGCAGAATGCCGGTGCTGAGCTTTCGGGATGGTGTCGTCATGATGCGTCGGGGCCTCGCTCTGGATAGGGTGGTGGATACTGCACAATGTAATCAGATATCACTATGGCGACCAATACGGGTTCAACATTTAGACAAGTATTTGCGAAGAGGCAGGCGAAAAAGGCATACCGCAGCGAAAAGCAGGCGTATAATACGCCGCTTTTGCGCCTCTGTGAGTAACCACCCATGACCACCGATATCAGTAAGCTTCGTAACATTGCCATTATTGCCCATGTTGACCACGGCAAGACTACCCTCGTCGATGAACTCCTCAAGCAGTCCCAGACACTGGACGCCCGGTTCAAGCTGGAAGTGAGGGCGATGGACTCGAATGCCCTGGAAAAAGAGCGTGGAATTACGATCCTGGCTAAAAACACGGCGATTCGCTGGAATGACTATCGCATCAACATCGTCGATACCCCCGGGCACGCCGACTTTGGTGGCGAGGTGGAGCGTGTGCTCTCCATGGTTGACTCGGTACTGTTGCTGGTAGATGCAGTTGACGGCCCCATGCCACAGACGCGCTTCGTAACCCAGAAGGCCCTGGCCCGTGGCCTGCATCCGATTGTGGTCATTAATAAGATTGACCGCCCCAGCGCTCGCCCAAGCTGGGTGTTGGACCAGACCTTTGACCTGTTCGATCGCCTGGGCGCCACCGATGAACAGCTTGATTTCCCGGTTATCTATGCCTCTGGCTTGGGTGGTTATGCCGGTCCTGATGAAACAGTGCGAGAGGGGGATATGACCTACCTGTTACAGACCGTGGTCGACAAGGTTCACCCGCCGCAGGTGGAGCCGGAAGACCCGCTACAGTTACAGGTCTCGCAACTGGATTACAACAGCTATGTGGGGGTTATCGGCATTGGCCGCATCGCCCGTGGTCGAGTCAAGACCAATACACAGGTGACTATCGTCGATACCGAGGGTAAGCGACGGAATGGCCGTATTTTGCAGGTCTTCGGCTTTCTTGGCCTGGATCGTGTTGAGGTGCCGGATGCTACCGCGGGTGACATTATCGCCTTTACCGGTATTGAGGAGCTGCATATCTCCGACACCCTTTGTGACCCCAATGCGGTTGAGGCACTTATCCCGCTATCGGTGGATGAGCCGACGGTGAGAATGACCTTCCAGGTCAACAACTCCCCCTTCGCTGGTAATGACGGCAAGTTTGTTACTACGCGCCAGATTAAGGAACGCCTTGAGCGCGAGTTGTTGCACAACGTGGCGCTGCGGGTAGAGGAAACCGAAGACCCGGATAAGTTCCGCGTCGCCGGTCGAGGTGAGCTACATCTCTCTGTTTTAATTGAGAACATGCGTCGTGAAGGCTTTGAGCTGGGTGTGTCGCGCCCCGAGGTGATTATCCGTGAAGTGGACGGGGTCAAGGAAGAACCCTATGAGCATGTCACGATCGATGTGGAAGAGCAGCATCAGGGCAGTGTTATGGAAAAGATCGGCGAACGTGGCGGTGATCTGAAAGACATGGTCCCGGACGGCAAGGGTCGAGTGCGTCTGGATTACAACATGCCTGCACGGGGCCTGATTGGTTTTCGCACCGAATTTCTGACCGCCACTCAGGGCACCGGACTGATTTATAGTGTCTTCGACAAATATGGCCCCCTTAAGAAGGGTGACTATGGCAGCCGCAACAATGGTGTGCTGATCTCCAATGGCAAGGGCAAGGCCGTCGGCTTCTCGTTGTTCAACCTACAGGAGCGTGGCCGCATGTTCCTTAGCCACGGTGAAGAGGTCTATGAAGGCATGATTATCGGGATTCACTCCCGCGCCAATGATCTGGTTGTTAATCCGCTCAAGGGTAAGCAGCTGACCAACGTCCGCGCCTCCGGTACGGATGAGGCCATTACGCTGACCCCACCGATTCGCCAGACTTTGGAACAGGCACTGGAATTCATTGATGAAGACGAGTTGGTCGAAGTCACCCCCAACCACATCCGTTTGCGCAAAAAACTGTTGATTGAGCACGAGCGTAAAAGGGCCTCACGCGAGGCAAAATAACTCTTTTCCGCTGGAGCTATACCCTTGTCATAAAAGCGTCATCAGTCCCAGGTAGTCTAGCCCGGGTCTGTCCCACAACGGATCTGGGGGCTTTTAATAAGCATCATATCTGGCAAAGGAAAAAGTGATTGTGGGCATAGCTATTTTAAAGTGTCGTACTGACGTGGAAGATCTTTATAGTGAATTAGATAGTGTAATGCAGCATGGCCAGCTTAATGCCATGTTTCAGCCTATCGTTGATATTCACGCGCAGCAAATTCTAGGCTACGAGGCCCTGATTCGCGGTCCATCGGATAGCTCCCTACACAGCCCCATCACCCTGTTTGAGACGGGCCACGGCCATGGCTGTTTGAGTGAGCTGGATCTACTGTGTCGCAAGGTCTCGATTAAGCAATTTAACAAACTTGCCCTGCCGGGAAAATTATTTCTCAATACCTGTCCCTCAGTACTGCTGGCAGAGGACCACCCCACCGGTGAAACCCTGACCACTCTGCTGCAGCTGGGTATCAGCCCCGATGATATTGTTATTGAGCTGACGGAGCAGTTTCCTCTGGATGACTACAAGGTCATGCGCGAGGCCCTGTTTCATTACCGGGCTATGGGTTTCCGCATTGCCATTGATGACCTCGGCGCTGGTTATGCGGGTCTGCGTATGTGGTCAGAGCTGCGTCCCGACTATGTCAAGATCGACCGCCACTTTATTCAGAACATCAATGAAGACGCGATCAAGAAGGAGTTTGTGCGTTCCATTATTGATATTGCCCGCGGCCTGGAGTGCAGGGTGATTGCCGAAGGTATTGAGAACGAACTCGAATACCAGACGATTTGTAGCCTGGGGATTAAGTATGGACAGGGCTACTATTTTGCTCGCCCCCAGTTGCAGCCGGTACACCAGTTGCCTGCATCACTATTTACCAAGGCCTACCGACGCAGTGGACGGGCCGTGCGTCTTTCTGAAACGGTTTCCAGCCTGCGGCGCGATGCCCCCATGGTGACCATGACCACAGCTACCAGTAAGGTGGTGGAAATTTTTAAGGCAACGCCGCATTTATTATCCATCCCGGTCGTAGAAAAAAATAACATAGCCAGGGGAATGGTGCGGCGTTATCGCTTAATGGATGTTTTCGCCAGCCAGTACGGCAGGGATCTCTATAGTAAAAAACCCATTTCACAGCTTATGGATCAGGCCCCGGTGATTGTCGAGGAGGACATGAGCGTGGAAAAGGTGAGCCAGTTCGTCACCGATTCCGCTCAAATGCATATTGAAGATGATTTTATTATTACCCGAAAGGGTGCGTATGCAGGGATCGGTAGTGTCCTGGATCTCTTAAAAAAGATTACCGACCTACAGGTACGCAATGCCCGCTACGCCAATCCCCTGACCATGTTGCCCGGTAATGTTCCTATTTATGAATTTATTGATGACCTGTTGTCCAGACAGGAAGGCTTTGCCGTCGCCTATTGTGATCTGGATCACTTTAAACCCTATAACGATGTCTATGGTTATGGGCGCGGAGACCAGATACTACAGCAGGTTGCCGAAATTCTTACCTCACATGTGAATCCGGAGATGGATTTTGTCGGCCATGTTGGCGGGGATGATTTTATTCTGGTTTTTTGCAGTCAAGACTGGCAGCAACGTTGCGAGGCAATGATCCTGCAATTCGACAATGAGATCCCATTATTCTATACCGCGGAAGATCAGGAACGTCAGGGTATCGTGGCGTTTGATCGACGTGGTGAGAGTGTATTTTTTCCAATGCTGAGTTTGTCCATCGGCCTGGTTATCCCCGATCTGCAGGCCTGCCATTCACATCATGATGTGGCGGCCATGGCCAGTGAGGCCAAGTGTCAGGCCAAGGGCGTGACGGGTTCGGTGGTCTTTGTTGACCGCCGCAAACTACCTGTCTAGTAGCCCCAAGGACCCGTTACGCATTTAATCTCTGTGGGCGCAATTCCCCGCCGCTCGCCTAAGGCGCCTACTTTTGGTGCTGTAGGGTAGTTCATTGCGATGATTCCGCTATACGGGTATGGTGTGCCTGCTAAGGCAAGCACCATGCATATCCCTGGAGGAGGCATCACTATGATCGGCAAAAAAAATATCGTCTTTGGTTTCCTTTATCTGGTCCTGACGGCATCACTCGGGCCCTATATGATCGTCAAGCTGTTCCCTGATGTTGGTGCTGCCCAGGCCGCGAAGCAGGTTGCGGTTGGCCGGCTACAAGCACTCAAGGGCAATAATTTTGAAGAAGAGCTGGAGCCGTTAAAGGATAGCCAGATTGCCCGTGCCAACACCGATGGTATTCTGGCCCTGAACAAAATATATAACACCGAACAACCCATTGATGATATCAAGGGTGGCCCACATGCCCATGGCAACCTTGAGGCCCTGCTGAATATTGTGGCGGGCGTGGTGCTATGTTTTATCGCCGTCGCCCCCGTCTTTAAACAGGTCATTAGCTGGTTGTTTATTGGCGGGGCGGTATTTCACTCGGGCATGTTGTACTTGCGCACCTTTGGGGTTGAATGGGCCAATACTTTATTACAAATCGGGCCCTTTTTGGTCCTGCTCGGGCTATTGTTAATGGGCATTGCCGCACTGATGGGATTTCGCGGCGAGATTGTTAAAGACCGTTAACCATGCGTAGCCTCTACCCGGCCATTAAGCCGTATATCACTCACAGCATTAAGGTAGCATTACCGCATCTCCTGCACGTCGAGGAGTGCGGTGACCCCAAGGGCATACCGGTCTTGTTTGTGCACGGCGGACCGGGTTCCGGTTGCGAGTCCTATCATCGTCAGTTTTTTAATCCGGAAGAATATCGCATTATCCTGTTTGATCAGCGCGGCTGTGGGCGCTCTTCACCGCATGCCTGCCTGGAGGGTAACAATACCCAGGCCCTGGTGGGTGACATGGAGGTCATTCGTGAGAGACTGGGCATTGAGAAATGGGTCTTATTCGGCGGTAGCTGGGGTTCAACCCTGTCGCTGGTCTACGCCGAGGCTCATCCCGAGCGTGTCTTGTCGCTTATCCTGCGAGGTATTTTTCTCTGTCGCCAGCGGGAGATTGACTGGTTTTATCAGGAAGGTGCGAGTCGTCTGTTCCCCGATGTCTGGCAGGATTTTCTTGAGCCGGTCGCCGCGGAAAAACGTGGTGACATGGTCAAGGCGTATTACGAGTTACTGACGGGCGATAATGAGGTTAAACGCATGTCGGCCGCCAAGGCCTGGTCAATCTGGGAAGGGCGTACCGCTACCCTGCAAAGTCGCAAGAGTGTGGTGAATCATTTTGCCAATCCCTACACGGCATTATCGCTGGCGCGAATCGAGTGTCACTATTTTATCCATGACAGTTTCCTCTCTGAGAATCAAATACTGAAGGAAGCGCAAAGGCTGGAAGACGTCCCTGTTGTTATCGTGCAGGGACGCTACGATGTGATTTGTCCCATGGAGAGCGCCTGGGAACTCCACAGGGCCCTGCCTGGCTCGGAATTAAATATCATCAATGATGCCGGACACTCCGCAAGTGAACCGGGGATCGTCAACGCCCTGATTCGTGCTACCGATGAGGTGGTCGAACGCCTGTCATGATTGGCTTGTTGCAGCGGGTAAGTCATGCCAGCGTGAGTGTTGATGGCAACCTTATTGCTGAGATCGCCCGTGGCATGCTGGTGCTGGTGGCAGTGGAAAAGGGTGACAACGAAGGCAAGGCCGATCGTTTATTAGAGCGGCTGTTGTCCTATCGCCTCTTTGCCGATGACGATGATAAAATGAACTTGAGTGTGACAGATATCAAAGGGGCAATGCTGCTGGTGCCACAGTTCACATTGGCGGCGGATACCAACAAGGGCACCCGCCCCAGTTTTAGCCCGGCGCCGCCACCACAAGAGGCACAGCGTTTGTTTGAGTACCTGTTGCGACAGGCGCAACAGTCAGCCATTACAATCCAGGGCGGACAGTTTGGTGCGGATATGCAGGTAGCACTGCTCAACGATGGCCCGGTAACTTTCTGGCTAAAAACATGAGTATCTTGAACAAGATTATAATTCTGTTGGTGATGTTTATATTAAGCGCCTGCAATAACAGTGTCTCGCGTGATGATATGTACCCCTGGCAGGCCACACCTGTGGGTAATGGCAATAGCAGAGTATTCGGTATTGAGCTGGGCAAGGCCACATTTGCTGATGTGAAAGCGCTTATGGGTAGATTCTATGCTGCGGCGGTGTTTGAAAATAAGGATGGCCGCCTGTCACTGGAGGTGTTTTACAAGGAAGTGACTCTCGGTGGCCTGACCGCTAAATTCGTATTTACACTTAATGCCAGCGAGAGAACCTTACAAATGCTAAAAGGACGGTCGCTGCGAAAGGAGGCCCTGAAGAGCGGGGTGATTAAATATACCGTGGACATGAATGACAATGATAAATTAATGCCACTAAAGATTACCGCAATTACATATATGCCTATCACCGATCTCGACGATGAAATTGTGACAAAACGCTTTGGCATACCGGCAGAAAAAATTCGTACCCACAAGAGTTCCCAGCACTGGTTATATCCCGAGAAAGGCCTGGATGTAATTATTAATGCGGTGGGCAAAGATGTACTGGAGTTTGTGCCGCCAAAAGAGTTTGATAAGCTGGCGAGGCCGTTGAAGATAAAAAGTTAGCAGGATTACTGTTTAAGTTGTGAACTTATTATTGCCCGTTTTATAGTCCCGAGTACCGTTAAATCTCTTGGGGTTCTATTCCCCGCAGCTTGCTGCGAATAGAAAGCGTTGCGATGAAAATCTATGATTTTCGGGCAGCTCTTCTTAATACCCCGTCCGCTTGCGGCGGGGTAATTTATTCATTCATTTGTTCAAGGTTGTATTCAATCATATCAATGATTTTTTTGTGAGGTCGTTGTATCGGCCGCATGAAGTAAGGTGTAATTGTCGTGACAAGGTACCAAAAAATAACACAGACCCTATAACAATCCAGAACCCTCCAAGCAGCTGGCCAAGACTGGATTTAGGTGTGTCGGCGTTGCCTGGCATGATATAAACCGGTAGAAAACGAGAGACGGAGTCCGATTAACAAAAGTATCATTTGCTGAAAGGCGTATGAGTAGAGATGTCTATAATGAATCGATTAAGCCTGGCGTGTTGTTTTGGATGTGAATTTGGTGTCCAGGTCTGCCTGGTTTTTAAATTTAAGTAGAGTTTATAACTGGCTTTTTTTAATATGAGTTGCAAGGCATCGCCTGGGGATTACGTAAAATACACTACCCCGCCCTGCTTTGATGTTAAGCGTGATGATGGTTTGTTTTGCGGTGGCCAGACAAGCAATCTTATGCGCTTTGCTCATCCAGCTTCAACAACGATTCCGCACTGGATGTCTGGCATGGTATAAAGCCTGGCCGGCGTCTTTGAGTCTTATCTGTATTCGGTAAAATAAATTGCGGCCGCCAGTGCGATGAGTGACACCTCAACGACACTGATCCACAAGAGCATATAGGTAATACGCCGCGCAGTGGGTTTCATGGGTTGCCAGACCCGACGCATATACCATCGCCAGGGGGTGATACGTGACCACTTGTGCCATGTCAGCAGAAATTTTTGTAAATAATTCGCCCAGACAACAATGCTTTTGTCGACTTCATTCATGCGTGCCTTTCGATCTTCTTCCGATAGACCATCATAGCGATCAACGATCGTCAGCTTTGAGCCTTGCGGGGCGGGTTCAATTTTGAATGTGGTGCTGGTTTTGACGCCCTGCGAATAGTTCACCTGAAAGCCATCAGGGAGTTCAGAGGTTTGCAATTCTGTTTCAAAATCAAAGGGGGGTTCCTGGCTAATGTTCTTGCCACTAAAAAGAAATCGTTGCTTATCCAGTGACTGCCATTTATTGAATTCCAGCATGGGATTAATGCGATACAGACGTTCAATGTCCTGACAAAATTGCATCAGACCATCGACCGTCAGCGGGGTATTCAGTGAGGCCCAGGCGGCATCTTCTGCCTCCGCGGTGATGGTTTGTTCATTCATTGGGGTAAGGTACTATTAGCAGTGGTATGGGCAATAATTTTGCCAGAGGCTCAACCGACATTCGCGAGCGTAGGCCTTTCTTATTCTTGGGGCGAGGTGAGCCCATGATCACCAAGTCATAGGTAGTACCATTAATTGCCTCCAATAGACACTCTTCCGGTTTACCAAGGACAATAGTCTTACTGTATTCCAGCTCATTTTCCTCTGCGGCGCGATTCACACGCTCACAGTGTTCATCAACCTCACGGCCCAATTCAGTTTCCAGATACCGACGGAAGGTATCGCGTGTTTTGCCATTGTTTAACCAGTCGTCACCTGTCATGCCCTGCCACAGCGTGGGAACGACGATAAGGTGATGTAATTTTGCACCCTTGTTAGACAAGGTCAGAGCCATTTGTTCTGCCGCTATAGCACCTTCGGTACCATGACTGGCTAATAAAATATGATTTAGTGGATTCATCGTATTACCCATAAGAGCCGATGTCCGCTAACGCGGACACCGGTACAGCCAAAAAAAAACAACTTTTAAGATTAATACATGATGTAGACGGCAAAAGCGATAACTAACGCAATTGCCAGCGCCATGAAATCTTCCTTACGGTCACTACCAAAGATCGATAGCGCGGAACCACGGTCGAATGCAGGTTTATCATCACTCATAATATCTCTCCTCGCTTAGATTGTTTCATGGACAAATAGCAGTACCACGATCAGTGATAAGACTGCCTTGGTGAAGCCTACAACGGCACCGATGACTGCCGGCTGTCCGCCCGCCTGTTTCATTGAGCCGATGGTGATTTGCATGCCGAGACCTACAAGACCAAAGGCAAATAACCAGGTAATCCAGTTACGGAAGGCCTTTATTTTCTTGGCCGTGTGTCGAACAGCCTTATGAGCATGTTTTAACACTTTATTGGCTTTGCCAGACAGGACCTTGGCATTAACCAAACCGCGTAAGACATCATCATCATCAATGGACATGATTTTTTTGTTGGCCATTAGACGAGATAATGCCTCTTTGCGGTCAGCGCGTTGAATTTTACCAGTTTCAGCTTGCAACAGGGCAATGTCGTTTGTCTTTAGCAGTTTGCTTTCTTTAAAGCCTTGCGCGGCAGTATTGCCGAAATACTTGCCCTTGTAGTGATTTGCAGGTGCAAATATACCGGTAGAAGACAGGGCAAATAGCAGAATAAAGCCGAGAACAAATACCGGGAACTTGGCAAATACCACCTGGCCGACGTTGACGGTCTCGGTGACACTTTCCTCACGTTTGACATACCAGACTGCCAGCCATAAGACGATGATAGGTAACACCAGTACGCGGGTAATGTTAAAGATTTCCGCTACCTTCAGTGTTTCAATACCATCCGGTTGATAGGCCAGTGCGGCACCAGCGACCTGTGCCGAGTTGAGAATGCCGGTCCCGGCCCAGGCGCCAAACTGCACATGGCCCATATTAAAAAGGTTGCCGATAATGGGGAAAATAAACATACAGCCCACGCCCCATAAAAGAATGGTTCCGATGGTATAGGCAATCTCGGTCGGCTTGGCCTGTACTACCGGCGCAGACGCAACGGTTGCAGAGACACCGCAGACACCCAGACCGGCAGAGAGTACGCCACCCATTGAGTTTGGGATGTTGCGCCGTGCCCCCATCCACAGCACCATGCCGACAGAACCCAGCACAAAAAAGCCAATCATGATAATGGACAGGCCGCCTAAATTCTTCAGTTCGGCGGCGCTGTACAATGTCCCCAGCAGAATAACGCCCGTCTTCAGGCCCAGGCGGGATACACGCACCCCGTTCTCTGCCCATTTCGGAACCTTGAAGACGTTAACGATAATAATACCGGCGACAATACCGATGACGACGTAGTTCAGGCCAAGCATCTTGGCGATATGTTTACCACCAAATGAGGGCCCCATTTTACTAATGACAGTGATTTCAGGTGCAATGAACCAGCGCACCAGCATGGCGATCACCAGGATAAACATCGCGCCAGCAACGGAGGAGGAATAATAATCCCAATGACTTTCCTTATGGGAGCCAAACCACTGCCAGGCGCCAATAACTACCGAGATAATACCAAAGTATAGAGGTATCGATGTCAATTCATGAAAGTATTTATATTTTTTGCCGCCCAGGTGCTCAATATAAGGCGTCAGCAGACCGCTATCAGCACAATACCAGATAGCCAGCATAATGATGCCAATAATGAATAGCGCGGGGCTTTTCTTGGTGTACACCATGATTATTTTCTCCTCAACGTTTATTGCTTTGTGGTTGATATATAAAAATTATTTTTACCAGCAAGTTATGTTACCTGCTTTATCCATGTACTAATTCTCCGTATGAACTGTATTGAGGCATAGAGTCCGGAGGATTACAAACAGAACATAACTAAATAATACTGTTCTAATGTTATTCATTATTAAGAAGGTGTGTAACCATATGAAATATAATGGGTAATCATTACCGACACCCCGATGGTCTGCTGCGGGGTAGTTTATTATTTTTGTAACAGAACAGGGTATTTTAATAACTAAAGGAAGCAATCATAGCTTAAACCAGATGGCCTAAGCTTTAGTTATAGGGTAAAGAGGAGCACGGTCACGCACTCTGCTCATCCAGCTTCAACAACGATTTTGCACAAACCACCCGATTACGACCCTGATGCTTGGCCTGGTATAAAGCCTGATCGGCGGCTTTGACTAACTGCGAACCGTTATTTTCCAGATTAAGCTGACCCTCGCTATTTAACGTCGCACAACCAATCGAGATGGTAATCTTGAGTTTAATGTTATCTGACATCGCAAAAGGCTCGGCACAAATTTGCTGGCGTATACGTTCAGCGATCTCGACGGCGGAGTCCTGTGTGGTATTCACCAGCAGGGCAGAAAATTCTTCACCGCCCAGTCGCGCCATAACATCACTGACGCGCATGAATTTTTTGATCTGCCGTGAGACATGTCGTAATACGGTGTCGCCAGTGGAGTGCCCATGTTCATCGTTAATAACTTTGAAGTGATCAAGGTCAAAGTACAGGCATGACAGTGGTTGTTGCAGACGCGTGGTACGGTCACACTCTTCTTTGAGGCGTTGTTCAAAGTAGCGACGGTTGTGTACGCCAGTGAGCGGGTCGAGTATACCGAGCAATTTCAGGCGTTCATTGTTAAGTGCATTTTCCAGGCAGATGGCCAATACCGCTGACAGACTGCTCAAGAAATCCGTGGCGGAGCCGGCAACAAAGCGTGCAGCATCGTAACTCCCCAGACTTAATGCACCAATGAGAGACTGTTGGCGTATGAGGGGAAAGATGGCGATGCTGCTATAGCTGCGATTATGTTGTGGGAAGAAGAGAAGATTGCAGGTGCCATCACAGGCGCCAAGTCGTGGCCTTAGATTATGGGTAAAGGCCTGTTGCAGGGTCTGAATATTTTCAACAAACAACAGGTCGGGGTGTTCGTTTCTATCCCAGTCCAGAAGTTTTAAAATACGACGAATTTCATAATTCTTATCGGCGAGTAGCAGCGTTACGGCATCGTGTTCAAACTCGCGTCGATAGGCATAGAGGATAATTTCCAGCACATCGGGTAAAGAGGTGGCTTGCATCAGACGCAACTGCAAATCCTGAAAGCGATGTAGTTTGGACTGGTTTTCATTGGCCTGGGCAACAAGGGCGCGCAGGCGTTTGCGCAGGTCAGCATTTTCCTTGCTGAAATGGTGGCTCATGACGTCTGCTCCAGTGTGTCGAGCTGATGTCGGTGTGCCAGTATCTGGTTGAGCTTTTCCGGGGTGACGGGTTTGCTCAGAAAGGCATCCATGCCCGCGGATAAACAGTTGAGTCGATCTTCCGCGGTGGCGTTGGCCGTCAGGGCGACAATCGGCAGGCGTTGACCTTTAGCTTCAATTTTTCGCCACAGTTTTGTTGTGGCCAGACCATCCTGTTTGGGCATACGCATATCCATAAGAGCAAGATCATAGGTATGGTGCTGCATTTTTTGCAAGGCCTCTTCACCATTGTACGCGCGCTCGGACGTGTGACCTGCCTGCATCAGAAAGACGGTGATGACTTTGGCGTTAATATCATTGTCCTCGGCAATCAGGACATGAAGATGTTGCGTCGGCCCTGGCTCAATTTGTTTCGCGCTATTTAAGGCGTCACAGTCGGCGCTATATGTTGGCAGGGTGAGCTCAAACCAGAAGGTGCTGCCCTTATCGGGGGTGCTGCGAATACCGATGTTGCCGCCCATGAGTTCCACCAGGTTGCGGCTAATGGTGGTGCCGAGGCCTGTGCCCATGTGGCGGTGTTGCTCGGCATTGCTTTGATAGAAGGGTTCAAAGATGCGGGTGGCCTGGTTCTCGGTCATGCCACAGCCGGTATCAATAATCTCAAAGCGTATTCGCAGGTGCTGCCCGGCGACAGGGGATTTGACATAGACACGGCAAGTGACCGAACCCTGCTTAGTAAATTTAATGGCATTACTGATGAGATTTAGCAGGATCTGGCGAATATGGGTCTCGTCGCCGATGAGGGTACCGGGTATAGCCTGTGATATCTCGCCGCTGAGTGAAATACCTTTTTCCTGCGCCCTGGGCCGATAGAGGTTGATGGCGCTGGTGATCAG
>Ga0209633_10001925_pt1 | contig 20610 bp, 15 predicted proteins | sample Cruoilmetagenom1_FD_187290 | JGI IMG/M metagenome (GOLD analysis project Ga0209633, IMG submission 187290) | Oil polluted marine microbial communities from Coal Oil Point, Santa Barbara, California, USA - Sample 1 (SPAdes) (version 2) | ecosystem: Environmental > Aquatic > Marine > Oil seeps ... | reverse complement strand
ATGGTAATCGCAGCCACAAATCATGCTGAAATGCTTGATAAAGCAGCATGGCGTCGTTTTGAAACAAAACTTGAATTATCTAGACCGACATTAGGGATGATTGAGAATTGGCTCAATCTTTTTCAGGAACGCATTGGACATAATTTTGGCATTTCAAATAAAACGATTTCACAAAAATTGAAAGGCCTAAGTTTTGGCGAGATTGAAGATTTTGCCTTGGATATACAACGTCGTTATATTCTTGGCTTGCCTGACGCTAATATAAAAAATATTGTTGATGATCGGTTGAAGCACTTTAAAAAAATATAAATGTAATTTTTAATTAACTTGGCGGGGGGGGATTTAAATTTTGAAACCGATTCTTATCTTCCCAAAGCCAAGCGTGATACTACGCAAAAAAGTCAAACTTCCAATACCTCAAGCTATAACTCCAAGTCATAAAAGACAAGCTCTTAGGCTAAATAAAACATTCAAATTACTTGAAAGTAATTTTAAAAATGGAGCCCTTAGTGGTGATCCTGCTGGTTTTGCTCCTGAGCGCACATTGGTGCTTGAAACAATTGGTAGTGTAGAGAAATTTTACAGAGCGGCTTCTAAAATTCCAGGGTTAGAGTTTGTTCAAGAAATTCTGGGCGAAGAAATTGACCCTACAGATAATTTTTATTTGGTAGATAAGCATGGTGACAAGTCAGATAAGAAACTGAAAGGCTATGTTTATTTGACCATGGCTAATCAGGAGGCGCTTAATAAATTACTTACATATTGGAATGGTTATACGAAACAAAAATATTATAAATTCCCGTGGGGGCTGGCACCTCTTAAATATTTATTTGAACATTTGCAAAGCATAAGATATTGGGATACTGAAGATAGGTTACGTGAAACGGGACTTATAGAAGATTGGAGATATAGAGTCAGTGAGGGGCAGGACATTGTCCCAGTAGAAATTGAGCTATGGTATCGTGTGAATACCAATGCAAGAAATGAAGCTGAAAGTCGCGTGCTACGTCAAATTAATAAACTGAAAGGTCAGATACTTCAGACATGTATTATAGATGAAATCCATTATCATGCTATTTTAGCAAATTTACCAGTAAATACAATAAGCCAACTTCTTGATGGCAGCCATGACAATATCGAGTTATTACGGTGCGATGAGGTTATGTATTTTCGCCCGACCGGTCATTGTATGGCACCTATTTTTACATCTGATAAAAATGATACGGAGGTAAGAGAGGGAGCTATACAATCTGAAAATACTACGGAGATTAATGAAAATCCAACTGTTGCACTATTAGATGGGTTGCCTCTAGAAAATCACGAGTGGATTAGAGATTTTATTTATATTGATGATCCGGATGGGTTCTCTGAAGATTACTCTCCGGCAGATCAAAGGCATGGAACCAGTATGGCCTCGCTAATTATAAGGGGCGATATGCAAGCTGAATCAACTCCTATACCTAGGAAACTTTATTGTCGTCCAATTTTAAAGCCCAGCGTGCCTGATTTTCAGGGATATAGGAGAGAAAGGATTCCTGAGGGTATTCTACCTATTGATATTATTCACCGTGCTGTCAAAAGACTCTTTGATAGTGATGGTGGAGAGCCTCCAGTAGCACCGACAATTAAAATAATAAATCTTTCTATTGCCGATCCAAGCAGACTTTTTGATCAGCAAATGAGTCCATGGGCAAAGCTGATTGATTACTTTTCAGAAAAATATCAGGTGTTGTTTGTAATTAGTGCAGGAAATCATTTATTTGATATTGAATTGGATATTACAAACAAAGAGTTTCTTGAACTGCCTGATGATGATAAAGAACTACGTGTTTTAAGAGGTATTGTGGACAGTACTCATTCCAGAAGATTAATGTCACCAGCAGAATCAATTAATGCGATTACAGTAGCAGCATATCATCATGACGATTGCGATGGTGATGAGTTTTACGGGACACATAACCCATATAAAGACAAAACAATGCCAAGCACAATTAACCCAATTACTTGGGGAAAGAAAAGGTCGGTTAAACCAGAAATACTCATGCCTGGTGGAAGGGCAACATATCGTCTGAAAAGCGTGCTTGATAATGCGCTGGCGGTGCTTGAGGTGGTGACGTATGAAGGACCTCCAGGGCACAAGGTTGCAAGTCCGGGCCGCCCTGGTTCGCTTAAAGCATTCTCACATACTTTTGGTACTAGTAACTCAACCGCACTTGCTTCCCGAAGATTATGTTTTCTCAATGAAACAATTCAAGACTTATACTCTGCGCAGCATGGTAATGAATTATCAAGTGAGTATGAAAACGTTCTTTTAAAGTCATTATTGTGTCACGGGGCTTCGCATCCACAAAGCGTTGATAAAATTGAAGCTTTAATTAAAGAATCTAATAATTCTAAACGGTTTAAATCAATCATTGCCAAATATCTTGGATATGGAGTTTTGAATGAGGAAAGAATACATGGCTGCACGGATAACCAAGCTACAATTCTGCAGTGCGGGAAAATTAAACAGGATGGAAAGCATGTTTATAAATTCAGACTCCCCGACTCACTTAATGCCCAATTTGTACGACGAAGACTCATTATAACATTATCATGGTTATCACCAATTAACGCTAATAATTACACATATAGACAGGCCGCTTTATTTTTTGAACCTGCAGCTCGGAATAGCGATGAAAATTATTTGGATATGCAATCGCGTGAACTTGATTGGCAAATGGTGAGGAAAGGTACTGTTCAGCACGAGGTATTAACTGGTGATAGGGCATCAGTTTATGCTAGTGGTACAAATTTAGAAATTGCTGTTCAGTGTAAAGGGCAAGCAGGCGCAAAAGATATATCCATTCCATATGGCTTGGTTGTTACTTTGGATACACCTGGAGTTGTACTGCCGATATATGAAGAAGTGAAAGCTGGTATTGAAGCACAGTTTCAAGCTCAGATTGAGCCAGAAGAAACTATTAAGATATAAATAATTAGTATTCATAAAGTGAATTCTCGAACAATTCAATCAAGAGCGCACGCAATAGGCGCGTGACGGGACCACAAATAAAAGAAAGAAAGGGGAAAGAAAAAAGAAAGGGGTGTGCGGCCGAGTAGATGAGGAAAGAGATAGGAAAAGGGGCAAGTATCATATTGGCGGCCTTATTTCTCCTGGATAGCATTCTCCTATGCCAAGACCAATACGAATTGAATGCACAAGAGCCTGTTATCATGCCGTGAATCGTGGCCGAACTTGCCAGGACATCTTCCAAAAGAACAATATTTTGGAGTATTTTTTGTCGGCATGGCAGAAGCGCATTGGCGTTTTGGAGTTCAAGTCATGGGCTGTTGTGTAATGAACAACGATTTTTATTTGCTCGTCAAAATCTCGAGATAAAGGAGTAAGTCTTTACTTATAGTAAATAATATTCTACATTTTGTTACGAAATTTCTTTTGCGTATCGAATATGAGGGCGCCTATTACCATGTTATGTACAGCAGCCGTGGGCAGCAGCAGGCCGTGTTTCGTAATGAGCGGATTAAAAAGGACACACGCCGTAGCAGAGTGCATGCCGACCGAAAATCTATGCGCCGCCTTAAATTCACTTTTACAGGTCAAACCATGATTAAATATTTTTCCATATTACTGCTTTGCCTGCCACTATTGGCAAGCGCTACAGTGACGTCGAATTATGATTCGTCAACCTTGCAGACACGGATAAATACTATCCAATCCGGCAAGAGTAACCATGCTGATCGAAAGTACTGGCATCATTTGTTGAAATGGTCTGACAGATGTGAATCGGCTTTCCAGAGTTCACCCGAACTTCATTCTCTGCAAGATAACAACTCAGGGCTCAAGATATACCCGGCGCAAAACAAAAATTACATTATACGTATTACGTGCGCGCTGGGAATTTACCAAGGTTACCAACAGTTTTATCATGTTTCATTAAGCGATGACAAAGTCGGGGTTAAACCGCTTGTGTTTCCAATATATGAAATGACAAACAGTAAGCAAGTGCTTAAAACGCTATCGGGTGAAGTTTGGGGTAATGTCCTGAAAACTTCTGATTACAAGAACTTGACCATAGTTAACCTATACAGCGGTTATGGTAATTGCGGCTCATCGACGACTTATCAAATTATTAATGCTGATGTCAGCGCCATCAAATTTCTTACGCAACCCGATTGCAAATTGAAAAGGGCAAGTCGTGATCCAAAGCAGTGGCCCGAGTATCCGATTCCTAATTAGTGCCCATCCATAAATCAATCATCATTTGAGCTACAGTTAAAAAAAAGAAAAGGGGTTAAGTATCATATCGACGGCCGTATTTCTCCTGGATAGTATTCTCCTATGCCAAGGCCGATACGAATTGAATGTAAAGATGCCTGTTACCATGTCATGAATCGTGGCCGAGTTTGCCAGGAAATTTTGCACAACGAGCAATATCTTTAAACATTTATAGCCCGTATGTCAGAGGTTCAGCAGCGCTTTGGCATGGAGATACATGCCTGTTGTCTGATGGGGATGTGGGTAGGAGGTTTCAAGATCAGTTGAATACTATAAGCAAAGACTTGAACCTTTAGTTTTTCTGTATACCGACCAGGTAGAGGTTCTGCTCTGGAATAAGTCACAATACTACCGCGATCTCTACATCCCCTGTTTTTCGGGTAACGTGAATTGCCACGTCATGATCACGGCGTTGGCATGACAAATCGACCACACCGTTTCCCAGCTGAATATTCTTGAGTTCCAGTTGTTGCAGATAATCAGGTAGCTGCGGGTGCTCAAAGCGCAGTTGTGGCGCATCCGCTGCGAAGCGCATTCCGAGGCAGGCCTGTAAAAGATAAAATACGCTGCCACTGGCCCAGGCCTGTGGCGAGCAAGCGACTGGATACAGGGTTGGGCCTTGGCCGGGTAGGCGCTCGAAGCCGCAAAACAGTTCCGGCAGTCGGTGCAGATCCATTTTGATGCTGGTGTCAAACAGGCCAGTGAGAATTCTCAGGGCCTGGTTCTTAAGCCGATATTGCGCCAAGCCCATGGCGATAATTGCATTGTCATGTGGCCATATCGATCCATTATGGTAGGACATGGGATTGTAACGGGCTTCGGTGTCAGCGAGGGTACGCACTCCCCAGCCGGAAAATGAACTCTCTGCGAGCAGTGTCTCAGCGACTGCTGTGGCATGACGTTGTTCGACGATACCGCTGAATAATAGATGACCGGTGTTTGAGGAACATATTCGGCACGGTTGTTTGTCGCCATCCAGGGCGATGGCAAAGGTACCGATGTCATCGCACCAGAATGCCTCGTTGAAGTTTCGTTTGAGTATTTTGGCCTGTGTTTTTAGTTCATCGGCATGTTCGTTGTCGCCTAACAGGATAGATAGTTTTGCTGCGGCCAGTTTTGCCTGATAGACATAACCCTGCACCTCGCATAGCGCGATCGGTGCCTGTGCCGGACGGCCATCGGCGTGAAAGATCGAATCATCTGAATCTTTCCAGCCCTGCTGTACCAGGCCGTTCTCGCAGTGTTTTGTGTATTCGACAAAGCCGTCACCATCACTGTCCCCATAATTATCTATCCACGCCAGCGCCCTTTGGATATTGGGCCAGATTGAGCGGATGAAATCGAGATCAGCCGTACGTTCGTAATAGGCGTTGGCGAGGACGATGAACAAGGGGGTAGCATCCACTGTGCCGTAATAGCGCAGGAAGGGGATCTCACCTAACACCGCCATTTCACCTTTACGGGTTTCATGGATGATCTTGCCCGGTTCGGCGTCCTGCACGGTATTTTCATGTTCCGCCTGGGTGGCTGCGAGAAAGTTTAGTACGCCACGCGCCAACTGTGGATTGGGCCAGAGATATTGTAATGCGGCAATAATGCCGTCGCGTCCAAATGGGGTGCTGAACCAGGGTACTCCAGCATAGGGATATTCCCCATATTGCGTATGAGTGATCAACATCTGAAGGTCGGCGGCAGAGCGGTTTATCCAGTCATTGAATTGTTCGTTGGAAGTCATGATATGACCGACCTTGTTTTCGTTAGCCCGCTGTGCCAGCTCGCTTAGTCCGTAGGCCTCGTCGTAATTTAGTATCGATGGTTGTTCATCGTATTCATTCGCGATAGTGATATAAAGTTCCTGTGAACCATTTGGTGGTAGAATCAGATTGAAGCCGACTATGGTGTTATCGATTACATCCGGTTGTTGGCTGAACAGGATACGGGTTTGACGTTTTATTCCATCCAGACCCAGATAGCCGAGAAGCAGGACTTTCTCTTTATGTTGCACAGGCAGGCGTGTTCCGTGTTGTTTTCGTTTGACCCCACGCACCTCGAAAATGTCTGCGTAATCAGCATCAAAGCTGAAGTTGAGTTCCAGTTTGATGGGGTGGCGACGATAGTTGGCGATACGCAGGTGTTCATAGTGCACCCCTTGCCACAGTAACTTGGCGCGGAAGATATGCAGGGTATCCTTGGGGATGATTAATTCATTATCCACGTATAAGTCAGGCGTGGTGAGATCCACGGTCAGGAGGGAGTTATCCTCCCTGACCGTGGAGTGTAGTAACATTGGCCGGCGTTTATTGATGTGGAGTTCATAGCGCGACAGATAACGCGTGCCTTCGTGGTAAAGGCCCTGTTCACCCAGGCCAATGTGCTGGATATCGCCGTAGCGGTCAAACAGGCCGAAGCTCTCGCCCTGTTTTAGGACGAGGGTGCGGTCGTCGGTACGCGATGATGTTGCTAACACATACCATTGGTCGTTGATCTGGATAACATCTTTCATGGCATCTTACTCATCCATAACTATAAGTGGTGGTGTATGCCGATTGATAAGCTTTTGGTAGACGTTGATATAATCATGTGTCATACGTTGTGAAGTATAAAGGTCTTCAAAAACAAGCCGACAATGCTGTCGATTGAGCCTGGGTATATCAGGTAAGACTTGAATCGCCTCATCCACATTGCTGACGATGTAACCGGTCTCAGCATGGCGCATGACTTCAGGCACCGAACCGCAACGGAAGGCGATCACCGGGGTGCCACAGGCCATTGCCTCGATCATCACCAGACCGAACGGTTCCGGCCAGTTGATGGGGAATAGCAGGGCGTAGGCATTGCCAAGAAAGTCATCCTTTTCGGTCTCGGTGATCTCGCCGATAAAGTTCACCAGGGGATGATCCAGGTAGGGTCTAATATTTTTCTTGAAATAGGCTTGATCTGCCGAATCGACTTTGGCGGCGATACGAAGCTCCATGCCGGCCTTTATGGCAATTTCGATGGCCTCTTCGATACCCTTTTCAGGTGACATGCGGCCGAGAAAGGCAAGATAATCCCCCGGGGTTGGGTGAAAGTGATAAACCGTTAGCGGCACACCATTGTAAACTGTGGCCTGCCAGTTGGCGAAGGGCAGTGGTGTTCGTTGGCGATTAGAGATTGATACCACCGGTACATGACTGAAGGTGTGGTACAGCGGTGCCAGGTGAGGTAGGTCGAGTCTGCCGTGCAGGGTCGTGATATAGGGGATAGCCAGGCGTCGCATCAGCGGATATTGCAGGCCATCGATATGAAAGTGGATGAGGTCAAACTCATCCGCCATATCGGCCACTTTATCCAACATCATGATGTGATAGGCCAATGGGTCGCCGACGTCTGGGTTTAGGCGCAGGGCGTGATCGACCACCGGTAGTAACCTGGCCGAGGTCGTTGAGTCACCGCTGGCGAAAAGCGTAACCTGATGGCCTTGTCTGACCAGCTCTTCCGTCAGGTAATAAACAATCCGTTCGGTTCCCCCGTAATACCTGGGGGGGACACTTTCATGAAGCGGGGCAACTTGGGCAACTTTCATAACAATTCCCTCATCCACAGCAGGTCCATGTGTAGCGAAAGAAAATACAAATACTCTACCCAGCCGATAGGGATAAGTCGGGTAGTGGGTGTCAATGAGCAGGTCTTGGTAACTTCCTTGACCTGAGTAACCTACTCAATAAGCTTAGCAGATGAAAGGTAGATTACTATGAACGGGGCAGCCGCGGCTCGGCAGGTTTATGTGTTCACAGAGTCTTACTCTTTCACCAGTTGGATGTTTTTTATCTCTGGGGCACGTTGCTACGCGGGCGGCTTTACGAAAGTGGATTAACTGGTCGCATTGCTTGCAGCGTAGTGTTCCTATTCCTGTGGCTTTGCCCGTCTGCCGCTCGTCTAGCTTGGTGGTTGTTTTTGTTGAGGTATTTGAATTCGATTCATAGTTGACCAGAGAGGTCGGATAATATAGGCAAAGTTTTCTTCTCGATGACGAGGGTTTCAAGACGTAGTCTGTCGGCGATCACATAGACCGTCAGCGGCAGATTGTGCCCGGTGTGTGGAGGTCACGGCAGACTAACTCCTGGGACTGTTGCGCCTCTTCACGTGTCATTTCACTTAAGTGAATATCGACTCTCCAGAGTCTGCGCTAACGTTTCATTTGAGTGACTTTTCATGTGTATCTCGCTTCCAAGGAAATAATTGTGGACAGGCAACGATTAATTAGCGGTTGCTAAATCCCAGTCAGCATTTAATCTGCTGTGAGAAAAATATGAAAAAGGAGATTCACGGTGTCAAGAAGAGCATATTTATCAATGCCGGGACTGTGCCCACGTCTTACGTGCACCTCAAAATCTGTGCGAGCTTCATTAAGGATTTTCTGAACCTGTACACAAGTTCTGGTCATCAAGTATTTCCTGTGCTCCGCTCCGGTAACGATGGTGTGCTAAAGACAAAACTTGTCCCAGATATTCATGAGGGACATACAGGTTAAAGCATCGCCTTTGCCGGGGCGTGTTTGAATGCTCCTCTTGCGACAAGCAGAAACGATGGCTGATGGATGTCGCGAATCGAGCGCCCAGTCTTGGACAAGCTGTAAACGTGAGAATACTCTTTTTGTAATATCATCCCACTTAGCACAACATGTTCCACTTTTAAGTGCTCCCATCTGCAAACACTATATTTCTATTACAATACAAAATGCCTTGCGCCTGATTCTCGCTGATCTGGAACAACTGTATGTGGAAATGGATATGTGTAATTTTGTTCTGTCGTTAATTATCCAGGCGATGCTGGTTTGTTGATAACTTCTGCAAGATTGGCTTGTGGAAATCTTGTGATATTAAATGAACATCATCCTCTGGAGAATGATTTAATATTTCTTGATTCTGAAGAGATGAAATGGAGGTCTGGGTAGAAGAAAATGGTTTTTTGGATTGGTGTGGCTATACTAAGCATAGTAGCAGAGAATTCAGCGATTAGTCGTTAATCACGCAAAGTGAATTAGTTAGCAACACAAAATGGAGGTGTTTCTACTATGGCAACTCGTTTTATAAATGATAAATCAGAAAAGTTCTATTTTCTCAATGCTAATAATCAACGAAAGTCATTAAAACTCATTTTCGGGGATGAAGTAAATACGCTAACAACACAGGCCCCATCTGGAGTGGGATGGCAATCTGTTCAGTATCGAGGCCGCAGGGGTGAATTAAGGCAGCCAAATCTGACCGCGGATCACTGCTTGGAAATGTACTTTTTGGATGTCGGTCAGGGTGATGCCGCATTTATCGTGACGCCAAATAATACTAAAATCCTCGTGGATGGCGGCCTACATGATCGCGCGCTTGGGTTTCTTATTTGGAAATACCAGCTAGATAATCCAAATAATACGGTTACTATTGACCATCTTTTTCTTAGTCATGCGGATGAAGACCATGTGTCAGGCCTTATTCCGCTCCTGGAACACCCTGATATAACAGTTAATAATATTTGGCATAATGGCATTGGTGTTTATAACGATCCATCATTGAATACCCCGTTGGGGGTAATGACGAATGATCGTTTGCGCACTCGACATAGCAGTATTGTCGATTTGGGTAATACTACGTTATCAGATGGATTTAATGACTGGATTATCGCCGTCTCTGCTTCCGCAGCAAATTACGAGGCTCTTGATGCTACCACAGTAGAGTTGGATATTGGCGACCCGGAGATCGTACTAGAAGTGCTGGGCCCTGTACTTGAGCCTGATGGTACTTACGATTGGTTTGGCAATAAGGCAGAAACCATTAATGGTCATTCTTTGGTCTTTCGTCTTACCTGTGGTTTTGTCAGAACATTCTTTTCTGGTGACCTCAATACCAAAGGTAGTCAACATATTTTGAGCAGACCGAATGCCGCCCTGCGACTTAATTCACATATCTTTAAATCACCCCACCATGGCAGCCATGATTATTATCAGCCTTTATTAAATGCGATTGCGCCAATGGTAACAGTTATATCTTCGGGTGATAGTCCAGATCACGGCCATCCTCGTGCAAGCTTTCTAGGCGGGGTTGGTATTGCTGGAAGAGGTGATAGTCCATTGATTTTCTGTACAGAGATTGCAGCAACGTTTGTTGATGCGGGTGATAATCAAGCTGTTGATGAGGCGGAGACAACGACATTAGGAGATTTGGATTTTTCCTCGTCTAATGCGAATTTGACCGCAAGGAGGCGATTCAAAAAGGTCTTGTCAGGCATCATTAATGTCAGGACAGATGGGCATGAGATATATACTGCAAGAAGGGTTCGAGCAAGTTATCAGTGGGAACTATATGACCCAATAACACCTGTTGAGTAATTCATTGGATATCAGTAGTGTCTCTTGTAATGATAGAAGCTGTTGTGAGGCGTCTGGACCAATATTATTAGTGCAGTGAACACCAGTGCGAGGCAGCAAAAATACAGCATCTTGGACCGCCACGAAATTGAGTAAAATCAGTTCGGTCAGTCACTTACCGCTATTGTAGAACGGCCTGGCATTGGCCATTATTATACGATCTGACAGACCCTTGCGCGGTTAAACTGGAGTCTGGATGAGAATAGCAGGCTTTAAGATCAGTTAAAGGCTATAGGTAAGGACTTTACCCTTTAGTTAATGATTAATAGCGCTAACTCAACAGCCGAAACGTTACTCTCCTTGTTCTGACTCCGTACACTATATCCAAGAGAACTCCATGACTAAATGATTATTGTCTATAAGTATGTTCAATGCAAAATTTCTTGCCAATAACTGTCTATTTTAAAACGGGGGCTATGCTTTTGTGTATGGCACTGATTACATATTTTCTGTTTGGACCATTGATGATGTTCTGGCGGTATTTTGCCGTTTGATAGAATGTGCTTTCGTGCGGCACCATGACATGACTCACACTGAACATCGGTTAAATATGCCGTAACCTGATTATCGATATAGCCACCTTCTTTGTTAAAACCTACGGTGTGGCAAATAATACAGTTTGGATCAAACGCTTTTTTAACCAGCGTAAGGCTATCAAATGCCTTGGCGTGTTGACTCTGCGACCAAATCGTGTAGGCACTTGCGTGGCATGCCTTGCACGCACCTGCGCCAACATAATTTCGTTTACCCGATTGCACGGTTTTGCGTATTTTTGCCGATCTAAGATAAGCCTTTTTGACTCGATCACTGTATTCCGCATACCACTCATTCATTCTTGGTGAATCGATAACAGAAGGTGGCATGTGGATCTGCCGATGTTTGAACGATTTAATGTGATTATCCTCGCCCAGGGTGATATCCAGTTGGCCCAGGCGCAGGCCACGTGAACCCGGTTCTAGTACCAGGGTATGGTCGACCATTCTCGGTTTGGCATATTTTTCGTAGGCAGATTTGATGATCAAAATGTCGATATGGTTGAGTGGCATTGTGGTTAATGCAGTCTCATAATTCAGGGTTGTAGCTAAAACGGTTACCACATTTTTCGACTTCAATTTGGCCAGGTTATATTTGAGTGCGCCTGTGTTAGCAACTGTTCGCCTCTGAAAAGCACTTGTGCGGGGCAATATTTTTGATTCGGCAGCCGGATCAAGCCAACTAAAAAACGCCAATTGCCGGTTACCATGTTTGATCAGCTTATAACCGCTAAATTGATCACCTTGCCAGTTGCTTGCCACCCAGGGTAGTCGCGCTGATTGTATAAATTCAGTGCCATAGGACAGGTCTTGCCACTGTACCCCGATAGCATCGTACTTCAATGCTGCAAACCCTTTGAGAATATATTCGCTTGTTAATCGGTCGGTGGCGGCACGGCTCATAATTAAACCACCCGATGATATGAGAAATAGTTGCGGCAATGTTTTGCGTAATTCATCGAGGATAGTGCCCCGTCGCTTAATACCACCCAGGTTGCCATCGCGGGTACAGCCACAGGGTTCCAGCTCGCCATCCAGATTGCCTGAATAGACGATCGTCATATTGGTCGGTGTGGCTGCAAGAATTGGTGGCTTAATTAGCAAGCAGAAAAGAACGATGAGTAAAAATGGGCGCATATTGACCTTCACCTAAAAAAGTAAACACCTCTCCTGGTGTCTATGAAATTGGGGGAAGATCATTTTCCATCGCGTATTTGTACGTACCGTATCTTGCTGCCCCATTGAGTAGGGCTCGTTTGTAAAGTGCATCCTGTGCCTGCTTAAGATTTTCTTTTTTACCTTGCCAGGACTGTAATGCCGGTTGTTGCAGGGCTCGTCCATAGGAGAAAGAGAGTTCCCACGGTTCATTGGGGAACAGGGCGTTCATGGCGTTAAGGTTGGCAGTGGCTTCTTCCGCAGTTTGGCCGCCAGACAGGAAATTAATACTGGGTACGGCGGCAGGTACGGTACGTCGCAATACTTTAACCGTATATCTTGCGACATCCTCAGGACTGGCGTTGTTGGCAAATCCCTGGCCGGGCGTCACCATGCTGGGTTTAAGAATAGTGTATTCGAGAATAACTCTATGGCGGTGCAGGGCATCATAGACCGCATGCTGTACTGCGTCGATGACGTCAAAGCAGCGTTCAATCGTATGTTCACCATTGATAAGCACCTCCGGTTCCACAATCGGAATGATTCCAACAGACTGGCAGATTGCGGCATAGCGTGCCAGGACCTCGGCATTGGCCATGATACCTAATGGCGTCGGATTGTCAGGGCTTATGGGATATACTTCTCTCCATTTTGCGAAGCGCGCGCCCTGTGACTTATATACTTTCAGACGCTCAGCTAATCCGTCCAGCCCTTGAGTGAGCATGTCACCTGCAGCATTGACCAGAGGGATCGTGCCCTTGTCCACCTTGATGCCGGGAACGATAGCGTTGGTTTCGGCAACTTCAGGTAATGCTTTGCCATCATCACTATGCTGTGACAGGGTTTCCTCAAACAGGATGACGCCGCTGATATACTCACCGAGATTCGGTGTCGTCAGCAGAAGGCTACGCCAGGCCCGGCGGTTTTCCTCGGTGGGATCAACATTAATGGGTTTGAAGCGCTTGGCAATTGTGGGGTGGCTTTCATCCATGGCCAGGATGCCTTTGCCTTTTTGTACCAATGCCTCAATGGTGATTTGCATATCCGTATTGACTGACATGGAGAGCCTCTCTGGTGGGTTAGCAAAGTATGCGGGCCAGCATAGTCACAATCTGTGGTCAGGTATAATAATCATCCTGCGAAAAAAATATTATTGAGAACAGTGAAATACCTGATGATGTAAAGATTGTCCTATTCTCAGGCCATTAATATACGTAGTAATACGTATACATCCAAGATGACGATTGTTAACTAGCCGCCTCATTAAAACTCGTATGATGCGCTTTCGGATTATCTAATGTTGGTAGATAGCTGAAGGTTGATGACAAAGATAATAGTCTGTCATCAACCCCGTAATATGTCACCTAGTCGCCTTTGGGCGTTTCTTTTTAACGGCTCTCTGGATCCTGGCGATTTGTTTTTTCTCCCAGCGCTCACCCGCAGTCCACATCATTTTGGCCTTTTTTTCGCCGAGTTTCATAAGTTCCTGCTCACGCTTCATGGCTGCGGATAATTGATCCTTGAGTACGGCAATTTCGGCCTTGGCCGCAGCCTTGGCGAGTTTAAGCTCCCCTCGCGCCGCTGCGTTGGCGGCCCGGAGGGCTTCTCGGGTAGCGCTGAGGTCCGCTCTCATTTTATTGGTAAGGGCCTTACGTTTGTCGGTGGCCTTTTTTTTTGTTGCCGCTTGTTTCCTTCTGGTTGCAGCCGTTGTTTTTTTGCGGGCAGTCTTCTTTTTAACAGTAGCCATGCTGGGTTCCTCCTTGGATTTATATGCACATAATATGTAGTATAGGTATTAAAAAATAAAAATGTGTATTAATGTGAATATAGTATTACCTTCCAGAATTATAATATGAGGTTGACAATTTGTAACTAAAGGGACGTATATGTCAGATATACATGATCAGTCGCTAGCCACCGCAGGTGAATCGCGGATTGAATGGTCACTAAAGGAGATGCCGGTAATACGTGGTCTGATGCATCGCCTTAGCGGCGAACGCCCTCTGACCGGGATACGGATGAGTGGTTGCCTGCACATTACCACCGAAACGGCTAACCTGGCGCGTACTCTCAAGGCTGCGGGGGCGGACGTGGTGCTTTGTGCCAGTAATCCCCTGAGTACTCAGGATGATGTTGCCGCCGCACTGGTGTCGAAATATCAGATCCCGGTATACGCCATCCAGGGTGAATCTACTGAAGTGTATTATCAGCATATTCAGGAAGCATTGAACCATCTGCCGGTGCTGACCATGGATGATGGTGCCGACCTGGTCAGTGAAATGCACAGGAGTCGAAGGGAGCTACTCAATGCGATGGTGGGCGGTACCGAAGAAACGACTACCGGTGTGATCCGCCTGCGCGCCATGGTGCGTGACAAGGCACTGAAGTTTCCCATCATGGCTGTCAATGACGCCATGAGCAAACATTTATTTGATAATCGTTATGGTACCGGTCAAAGCGCACTCGATGGGATTATCCGTGCTACCAACATCCTCTTGGCCGGCAAGACATTTACCGTAGTGGGATATGGTTGGTGTGGCCGTGGTATCGCCATGCGGGCCAGGGGTCACGGTGCTCATGTCATTGTCACCGAAATTGACCCACTACGCGCCCTGGAAGCGACCATGGATGGCTATCGTGTCATGCCATTGCTTGAAGCGGCCCGTCAGTCTGACCTCATGATTACCGTGACGGGTGACAAACATGTTATTGACAGGGCGCATATGCAGGTGATGAAAGACGGTTGTGTACTCGCCAATGCCGGTCACTTTAATGTGGAGATCAATATCCCTGCACTGAAGGCGTTGAGTACAGGCAAGTCACGACCCCGTGCCTCGGTGGATGAATACAGGCTGGCCGATGGCCGTAGAATATGCCTGCTTGCCGAGGGACGGCTGGTGAATCTGGCGGCTGCAGAAGGGCACCCTTCTGCCGTGATGGATATGAGTTTTGCCAACCAGGTACTCAGCGCCATTTACCTGGTCAGACAGCGTGGCACATTGGCAAACACTGTACATAGTGTCCCGACTGAAATCGATGAGGAGATCGCACAGTTGAAACTTAGGGCCATGGATATCAGTATTGACCAGCTCACTGACGAACAGCAGCATTACCTCAACTCCTGGCAGCAGGGGACATAAAAGTGTGAGCCTGTTATGACCAAGAAAATTACTCGTATGCTGGAGACGATTCAAGAGGAGGCGGAATATACGGCTGCATATACCGGTAGACCGGTATTCGCCGAAGCGGTCATGACCGCCATGGAGGAGGTGCCAAGAGAAAAATTTGTGCCTGCAAGTCTTAAACCCTTTGCCTATGATAATGGTCCGCTATCAATTGGCTATGGGCAAACTATCTCACAGCCCTACATAGTGGCACTAATGACTGACCTGCTGGACCTGAGCAGCAACAGTGTTGTCCTGGAAATTGGCACGGGTTCGGGTTATCAGGCCGCAATACTCTCCAGGATTGCAAAAAAAGTTCACAGCATTGAAAAAATCCCCGAACTTGCTGAAGAAGCACGCAAACGATTAAAAGATCAGGGTTATGACAATATTGAGACGCGCTGTTGCAATGGTTATCTGGGTTGGCAGGAGCAAGCACCATTTGACGCCATTATTGTCACTGCCGCCGCTACGCATATTCCGCCGGCACTTATTGAACAACTCAAACCTGGCGGACGAATGGTTATCCCGGTGGGGCCACCCTACATGCAGCAGGAACTTATCCTGGTCCTCAAGGAGCAGGATGGTACCACACACACTCAAGAGTTGCTAAATGTGGCATTTGTACCATTGATTATTCATGAAAATAATCCCGATAAGCAATAGATACATTCATTGCTGTCCGATTAACCCCCCTATCACAGGGAGACGAGGATAAGGTTGTATGAAGTAGCATATCGCATGGAGCAGTAGCCGAAGGTTGGGGTGAGGGGAATGTGATAGATAACTCATTGTTTTATTTGTACCCTCATCCTGGTCTCTCCCTGGGGATGGAATGCCTTCGCTCAGTCCGGGTATTATAATTATGTTAATAAGACGGCAGTGAAACGCATTGTTCTTATGTTGGATACGTAGGACTACGTAGTGACATATATCTTTTTTGATTGTAGAATTTTTTTGGTTTAATAACTAAGTACATATTTATCCCCATCGTTATTACAGGAGTAAATACTATGGCGAATATTACTGCACAGCAAAGCAAATCAGATGTGGCCCCATCACGGCCAGCACATACACTGAGCCCTTTTGAGGAAATGGAAAGGATGTTTGACAATTTTTCAAGCAGAGGTTGGTTGAGACCCTTTAGCTGGGAAAGGCCATTGTTGAGTGAGATGGCCGCGCCATTTGAGGGAAAAATGCCGAAAGTTGATGTCATTGAGAGTGACAGTGAAATCCTTGTCAAGGCAGAATTGCCCGGTGTTGAGAAGAAGGACCTGGATATCTCGATGACGAGGAATACGGTTACTATCAGGGGGGATACTAAGCGTAAAGAAGAAGAGGAAAAGGGCGACTATTATCGTTGCGAAATATCCAGTGGCTCTTATCTGCGCACACTTACCCTACCAGCGGATGTGGATGAAGATAAAGCCAAGGCAAAATTCAAGGATGGTGTGCTGGAATTAATATTACCAAAAGTCGAGACGGCACATCGTCGTAGCATTAAAGTGGATTAGCTGATATTGACATGTGCAAACAAAGCCCGGCATCTGTCGGGTTTTGTTTTTATAATAAAATAATATATCAACTCTAAAAGATATGGACTGGTAACAGTAATGCAAATTCCCGTAATGCTGAGGGCTATACCGATATTTGTTTTTTTGCCGCTAATGGTTTTTAGATAATATGGTTTCTACCCAGGGTGTTGATAGACTCGTGCTGAAAGATATTTTTGAGATTTTGTTTGTGCAACACAATAAAGTAGAGTGGATTATTGGCGCTGCATAGAGGAGTCTAATCACGCCGTTAGTGAGACACACTCTAAATAAGGTTGTGTGATCTCATTTGATCTGATTGTCGCTGGTACTTATACCAGATCATGACCTTGATCTATTGCCGCATTGCTTAGCTTGGCGTCATCGCCCCAACGTTCGGTACTGAGTGTTTACAAAAGCTGACTTCCTGGACGTTATTTTTTTCTTTATACCCCTACCTATAGTAGGTTGCACTTGGCTAGGTACAAATACGTATTACTGTATGCCTGGCATAGACGTAGTCTAATCCATGTGTGGAAACAAGGGGTTGCTGTGGCATATGAATTCAAGCAGAACAAGACTATTAATTACTGATGCTGATTACAGCAAACTGCGAAAGTTAAGAAATATTCTGCTTAAAAATGCGTATGAAGTTTTTGTAGCGGATAGTGCAGACAAATTTTTATTTCTCCTCAGAAGTTACCGTTTTGACCTGATCTTGCTTGATCTTTCCATTCCGGATATCAATGCCCTTGAGCTTGTGGATTCATTTAATGATGGTGATCTCTATACCGCCATTGTCAGCACAGGCGATGCTGCAAATTATGATGTTGGTGTTGAGACAGTAAGGCGCGGTGCTTTTGATTTTCTGACAAAACCTTATGAAGCTGATGTTCTTTTACAGTTAATTCAGAGCGCACTCGATAACTCTGTGCAAATTAAGCAGGATAAAATGTTTTCGGCCGGAATTGAGCCTGCCAGTGATATCTATCAGTTTATGGTGGAAAATTCACAGGATATCCAGTATGCGCTCAATGACGAGGGTAGGTTTACTTATATTAATAAGAGGGTGGAGACGCTGCTTGGTTACCAACGGTCAGAATTGATTGGTAAGCATTATTCAGAAATTATTTACGAAGATGATCTGGAGAGGGCGAAATATCGACTCCACGACAATAGCCGCAATGGCCTTGCTCCGCAAAGCCTCGAGTTGCGTTTTAAATATAAAGACAACAAGGAGAAGCCTCGTTATTTTGATGTTAAGTCTACTTCCGTTCCGTATACTCTCAATAGAGAGGGAGATAACACGTCAAATGAACAGCATGCCACACCTAAGGGGGTTACTTTATTTGCAATTGCCAGGGATGTTAGTGAGCGAAAAAAAATTGAACGGATTGTTGAGAGGAAGGCCAGTCATGATCATCTGACAGGACTGCCAAACAAAACTTTATTTTACGATCGTTTTAAATTGGCGATTGCGCGCGCGAATAGAAATAAAGAAACATTTGCCGTCATGTTTCTCGACCTTGATGATTTCAAGACCATTAATGATATTTATGGCCATCGTGTTGGTGACAAGGTTTTGCGGGCGATGAGTACGCGCATGCAGAAATGCCTGCGCGAAAGCGATACCCTTGCCAGGTTTGGCGGTGATGAATTTACACTCCTGTTGCCGCAGGTTAAGAATCTTCAGGAAGTAACACTTGTTGCAGAAAAGCTAACTACCGCAATAAGCAAATCATTTTCTGTTGGTGGCAAAAACCAACAACTGAGTGTAAGTATTGGTATCGCTATCTATCCGAGAGATGGGGTAACACGTGAATCATTAGTTCATCGTGCCGATCAGGCTATGTATCAAGTCAAAAATGAACGTAAAAACGGCTATCGGTTTTCCCAGGCTCCAGTTAAATAGCGAATAGACGGTTCTGCCATCAATATTTCATTACGCCAGTGTTTCTTGGTTATGATCTTAATCTTGCGATTTACGCAATTTTGTAGCTCGCAGATAACATGTTGGGTTATAAGCGAATAGAGCGTGACATTGCTGCTGTTTCTGTTATGGGTCTTGAGTGAGGTGGTGCAATCGCCTGGCGGACATTATCTAATGTGGGATATCCTGTCTTCACCAACTTTTTGGTGGCCGCAGGTTCTTCCGGCAACATTAGCAGGAGACCTAGTAACATTGCTAAATAAATCGCAAACTTAATGATGGAGAGTCGAGTGTCATGCATTAGTTTCTTCTCTATTGTTATAGTTTGTTATAAATCAAAACACGTTTGCAATATATATCATCATGGGTCACCTGGTAATACGTAGTATTTCGTATTTATATTTTGGATTTCTCAGGGAAATTTGTGATCTGGCGCAGGCCTAACTATCCCATCCCAGGAGTCGCCTCCCGGAGGGAGAGGAGGCCTTGTTGGTTAGAGCCCTGGTGAATGGCGGAACAATATAAAGTCGCGCTCAGAAAATAGCTTAAATCGCCTAATACACCATCCAATATCAATAGATTATAAGTGTATGGCTATAAAAATTGCCCATAAATTATTATGAAGGGCCATATTTTGCTTGATTGAGATTGCTTATACCGAGTCCATATTTTGTTTTAGTTGCCGCCGTACATTCTATATACGTAAAACTACCTGGTCTAGAGGCTAATCTGACCACTAAAATGGTTCTGATTCATCATTGTGCATGATAAACCTAGATAGGTCAGTCTTCCATTTGTTAGTTAAATTAGGCCATGCTGGGATATTATTAATACCAGGGCATCAAAAATACCGGCAAAAAAGGACCAGCGCTAAGTCACACAAGGCTCAGACCATGCCACTGAGACAGGCCTTTCTGCTGGTCGGCATTGGAGCCTCCCTAGTGGGTAAGAGGCCATCACGGACTTGCCCAAGCATCTGCACGTGGAAAGCGGTTAGCTTTCGTAATAGTTCAACAGCCCACCCTATACCTTAAAACATGCTGGCAGAGTGACTATGAACTTCATCAGAATCTAGCATTTGATTGCTCTTACGCTCACTGACAAGGGACAGCCCAGCGACGTCATTGGCGTAACTCTGTCGGGAAGAGTCGCAGATAGAATTACGGGACTCATGGTGGTAAAGGCCGTCAGAGGAATAACCCTTGCCTGGAACGAAGCCTCTGCTGCCGTTGCCGGTATGCCCCAGAGTACAATTGCTGCCGGATGCGTTACATTATCCTGCTATCCTATAAGATAGTTCGTGAATGGGCTAATATCCTGCCTGCTAGACAAGAGTGTTCATATAGTCACTGCTAGCGATATTTATTGTTCAGCATTTCAAAATGTAGAAAAGGACATCACCAGAAATTTGCTATACTATTCTAGTAAGTTCAATTCACAAATTATGCAGTAAGCTCAAAGCAACGATCATACAAGCCCGGAACCTTGATGATTATGTTGCTGAAAATAAATGACATCGGGATATATTGTTCCAGGGAGGGACGCAAAGTGAAGACATTTGTGCAGAGGTCTATGAATGCGGCATTGTCAAGGCAAATACAGCTAGGGGTATAGCAG
>Ga0209633_10001924_pt1 | contig 20629 bp, 20 predicted proteins | sample Cruoilmetagenom1_FD_187290 | JGI IMG/M metagenome (GOLD analysis project Ga0209633, IMG submission 187290) | Oil polluted marine microbial communities from Coal Oil Point, Santa Barbara, California, USA - Sample 1 (SPAdes) (version 2) | ecosystem: Environmental > Aquatic > Marine > Oil seeps ... | reverse complement strand
CTGATAACATCTTAAGACCGTGTCCGGGGTTACTCTGGCTTACAATCTTGATGATTTCATCTCTAATTCTCTCACTGCTTACTTGTGTTATATCCGCGGCCAATTTCTCTATGGCGCGAAAAGTATCCAAATCGAGTTCAAAGTTGTATCTGGAACTGAATCTAATTGCTCTCATCATACGGAGCTTATCTTCATTAAAACGCTCATAGGGGTTTCCAATTGTTCTGACTATTTTGGTATTTATATCAGCTAGTCCATCCACATAATCGATCACTTTTTCTGCCAGAGGGTCATATAACATGCCGTTTATTGTAAAGTCACGCCTCAGGACGTCTTCTTGCTCCTCAGAGCTATATATAACATTATCCGGATGTCTCCCGTCGCTATAGTTCTGGTCTTTTCTAAATGTTGCTACTTCAAATTGGTATTTCCCTGCAATTACCAGAATTACTCCAAAGCTAACTCCTATCGGTACCGTATGTGGAAAGATCTCAGACACTTCTTCAGGAGTTGCACTTGTAGTGATATCGTATTCTTTTGGCTCAATCCCAAGTAGTGTGTCTCTAGCACATCCACCGACGCAAAATGCTTTATGTCCTGCATTTCTTAACTCTACAATTACTTCTATAGCAAAATCCAGAAGCTCGCTTGGGAACGGTTTTAATTTTTCTACATGTTTCATGGTTTCAAATTACCAGTTTTATTGTATATTTTACACGGAATTTGTAAAAAATATTAAAATCAATGTCTATAAGGAATTTATATGAGTGAAAGAACTATCCCAGAATTATGCATAAACAGAGTAAAAGAACACGGCACCAGACTTTTATTTCAACGCAGAGATGGCTGGAGCTGGAAACAGATTACATGGCTAGACTTTGATAGGGAAGTAAAAAATATTGCCAGCTTTCTTATGGACTCTGGTTTTAATCCTGGAGACAGGGCATTAATAGCCTCCTCTAACAGTCTTGATGCGATTGCAACAGAAATTGCGGTTTTTCATCTTGGCGGTGCTATTGTGCCTACCTCACAAAATGAAGATTTAGATAAGATAATAGAAACTGCAAATAGTTTGAACACAAAGATAGTTTGTCTAGAAAATGAAGCTCTTTTAGAAGAGGTAGTGAATAGAGCTGATGAATTATCTAGTGCTGACAAGATCATTTTCTATCCAGATGTAAGAATTAAACATGATCGCATACTTAATTTTAAATTAGTTCAGAAGTCAGGACTTATGAAAAGAAAGAAACTTCACGATGATCTGACAAATGTTTCTGCAAATGTTAGTGCTGACGATGTAGCCGCAATATTTACTAACGCAGGTGGGGATTCAAAAGAAATCTCACAAGGTGCTATGATTGAAATATTGTCTGATGCATCAAAAAAATATTCTCAGATTGGGATTGAAGATCAATCTTTTTCATATATAACTAGCGCCAGCCCCTTCTCTAAATTTATCAATTATTTGACGCTCTTTATGGGAACAAGAGCATCAGTTGCTGAATCCAGGAAGGACTTTTATAATGATATTTTAGAGGTAATGCCTACTATAATATTTGAAACCAGTGAGGGCTTGGAAGCAATTTATCAAAAATCAAAATCGAGCTTAAATGGAACTTCAAATGAAAAAAAACTTAGAAAAGATCTTGGAGATAGAATCAAATATATATTTACAGATTCAAAGCCAAAAAAAGAGGTTGAAAATCTTTTTTTAAGAGCGGGCGTTAGTTTTTTGGTAGTACCGGAATTGAATAATTTGACCGACTAATTTTTTGTTTCCTTTACAGTACATTTAGCCTCTCCTTTACTAAAACTTATTAAAACTTCATCACCCTTTTTAAGTTTTTTTGAGTCTTTAACTATATTTTTTTTGGGCAGTTTCTGGGTGATGCTATAGCCGCGATCAAGGACTTTGAGAGGGCTAAGCGCATCTAAGTTCCCGGCAAGGTTTGAGAGTTCGGAAGATGCAGAATCGAGTATTAGCTGGAAGCTATGCACAAATTCAGTTTGAATTTGGTCAACCTCCCTTGCGTATAGTTCTATTCGGTTAGTAAGCGCAAGGGCAATATGCTCTTTAACATAGACGAGGTCTTCTTTGAGCTCAGATTTCTCTCTTACAGCTATCTCAGCTGCCATAGAAGGTGTAGCTGCTCTTACATCAGCCACAAGGTCGGCAATTGTTATATCTATTTCATGCCCTACAGCCGAAATTACAGGAAGGGGTGATTTTGCTATCTGTCTTGCAACTCCTTCGTCATTGAAAGCCCAGAGGTCTTCTTTAGATCCTCCTCCACGTGCAATTATGATGAGTTCTAGATCCTCAAATTGATATAATTTGCTAAGTGCGCTAACAATGTCTGCTGGTGCCTCGTCTCCCTGCACTCTAGCTGGAGAGATCAATATATCAAGATTAGGAAACCTTCTATCGAGTACTTTTAATATGTCTTTTACTGCAGCTCCGGTTGGGGATGTAACAATACCAATTTTCTGAGGAAGGTATGGTAATGGGCGTTTTCTGTCTTGATCAAAAAGACCTTCTTTTAGGAGTTTTTCTTTTAGCTGCTCAAGTGCAAGAGCCTGAGCGCCAACCCCTTTGGGTTCTACATGCCTGACATTTACCTGGTAAGACCCCTGTTTTTCATACACACTGATCTGCCCGCATAAAATAACTTCCATACCGTTTTCGGGTAAAAACTTTATATATTGATTAGCCCACTTAAAACACACTGCGGATATCTGAGTTTCATTATCTTTTAATGAGAAGTACCAGTGACCGCTTGCATAGTTTCCTCTGAAGTTTGAGATCTCACCCACGATCCATATATACTCAAATCCTATATCTTCCTCTATAGTTTGCTTAATCCTGGCATTAATTTCAGATACTGTATAAATCCGGTCGCTTAGAAGTTCTTTAAATGTGGGATGGTCTTCCATTTCAATAGAAGTATTTTAGATAGAGGGCATATAGTCAAGAATTAGAGTTCTTAAACAACTCCGGATTGCTATCTTTAATGGGGTTGAGAATATTTGAGTCTAACTGAGTTCCAAATAGTGATTTCACTTCTTCAAACTGTTCAAGAGTGAGGTTTGATGCCTCCGTTAAATCAGCTTGAGCGAGATTTGCATCCTGCAGATTGGCTAACTTCATATTCGTATTTTTTAGATTGGCACCTGTTAGATCAGCTTTCCTGAGATGAGCTCCTTCTAGTGAAGCTCCCTCCATATTTGCTCCTTTGGAGTTTGATTCTTCAAGGTTGATTCCGTACAGAGTGGCGTTCCGAAAGTTCACGCCCTCTAAATTGCCCCCTCTGCAGAATGCAAGTTTCATATTAGCACCTTCGAAGTTTGCGCCTGCCAAATCTATACCAACCAAATTTGCCCAGGCGAGATCAGGCACAATGTCAGGGTTTTTAGCCCTCCAGTTATTCCAGTGTTCCACACCTTGTTTAATCGCTTTTACGTGTTCTTGGTTAGCCATTGTTATATTGTCTTTATAAGAGCTATGTTTCTAAGAAAAACTTTATTGCAGAGTAAATAATATATACAGCCATAAGAAAAAAGATAATCCGTCTAAATAGCCCTTTGGTGCCACCGATCTTTATCCCTATTCTTTCTCCACAGCTTGGGCAAGTGTCGGTTTTCATGCTTATTTCGTATCCGCAGTTATCACATTTTGTTATTTTCATTCGATATTACTAATCTAGTCTTTCAATTGCAGGTTTTACAAGATTAGGGTGATGCTTGCTAATTTCCTCAGCCAGAATTCCAGTAATGTTTTTTATATCCCACTGAGCGCCCTCAGACATTCTCAGATTAATCAGATGATAAAGCTCCCATAAATCAAAACTTCCGAGCAGTCTTCTATTGTGGGCATTTGTGACTACATAACTTGCCACTTCGGGTAGATTTTCGCTAACAAGCTCTTTGTATAAGCTTTCACTTTCAGATACAGATTTTCTTAATAAATCCTCGGTGCCAGATTTCTCTACGTGAGGTGGGACTGTTATGCCGCTTTGAATTCCAGGCTCTTGTACTAGCCAATTTACCTTTCTGTGACGCAGCAACTGGTGCCAGCAAGCTTCGCTTATTACAAACTCCACATCATATTTGACGAGCTTTAGTGCGTTAACAGGATTGTCGAATTTGCCTAATTTTTCTAATGATCTTTTTAATACCTCTAATTTTTCTTCAAGATTTTTAGCATTCATATCTTTTTCAATTTTCACATAACTTGATGATGAATGTTCAAATAGTATTGCTTTCACTATTGCATCTATTGCTTCTAATTCAGCATTTGATGAGTTTTTGCCAGTCCAATTAAGGAGGTTTACTTCATAAGATTTATTAGATGTCTCAGATTGGAGGGCTCCCGTCATTTGTCCAGCTAAATTTTTGAGCACCTCTCTTGTATCGGTTATGTACTCATTTTCATTGGCGTATTTTACAAGAGTAGGTACTGAGAACTGAACCTCTTCTTTTATCTCCTGGGCTCTTTTTCTTACCTCAGGGTAATTACTTGATAAAAGCCTGGATAATGAATCTTCTATTGCTCTAGCGTTAGCAGTCATGCCCAAATTTGTATAGGTAGCAAGATTAAGTGCGTATCTGGCATCCTCAAAAGCAATCTTCTCAAGTGCTCTATGGTGGATTCGCTCTTCCATTGCTTCGGGTGTCGGTACTGTGTCTTTTAAAAACTCAAATAGTTTGTCATTTAATTTGGAGTATAAGTCATACTGATGGTCATTCAGTTCTATATATTTGCTCTTTAATGAACTATGTTGATCCAATTCCTCAGGCGTGTAGAAGTCTCCCTTAACTGGGCTCTGGTACCTTTGAGAGTACTCAGTAAAAGACATATATTCGTTTGATAGCTCAAGGATTGATGAAAATAGGCGTGAAACCCTCTCTATGCCGACGTGAACAGCTGCGTGTTCGGCAACAGAGGCGTGTCCATAATTTAGTACCCATTTTTCATGAAATTTTGCCGCTCTTTCCTTTCCAAGCTGCTCTTCTTTTATTACAGTCTCTATATTTTCTCTAAAACCCTTAGGGCTCCTGCTTACATAAGCAAAGATTACAGCGACAACCTCTTCAGGGATATTGCTTACAGTGTAGATATCTCGATCAGTATTTGATGCATATTTTGAAACTTCGTCTGAAATTGACTTTTCCTGAGCCATTATTTCTCCTTTGATGTTGCGTTCAGATAATTATTGCCGACTTATTTTGAATTTTAAAGGGCTATCTAAGTTATAGTAATGCCTTGTTTGATTCTCTCTGCTATATATGTAAGCACCTGTGATGGTTTACCGTATATTACAGCGTCAACAAAGTCGTCAGCAGGACTTTGATTTTCACTTATTATAACTACTTTGGTATCTCTTTCTTTCGCCAGAAAGGGAAAAGAAGCTACAGGCTCATGTTCCAGCGAAGCGCCTACAATAATAAACAGATCCGCATTATGTAGTCTGATCCAGGCTTCTCTTATTTCCCAATGTGGAGGAGGTTGACCGGGGAAGGAAACAGGAGGTTTTAGCTGATCGCTACCACATTCAATACATTTGGGGATCTCGTCTCCTTTTTCTATTAGGCTTAAAACCTCATCTGTAGAATAGTCCTTTCCGCAACTTGTACATGTTACCCAAAGTATGGAACTGTTTAGCTCAATTACAGAATTGCTACCCGCTTTATGATGAAGACCGTCTGTCGTTTGTGTAAAAATACAGTCCAGACTACCCATCATCTCAAGCTCGGCCAATGCTAGGTGGGAAGGACTAGGCTCAGCGTTGAGAATGGAAGGATAGATGTCTTTAAGCTTTTTCCAATAATTGGCTCTTACATCTTTATTTTCACGAAAGTCTCTAATATGGGGGTTTAAACCGGAACCTAAAAAGTCTGGTAGCCCGGACTCAGAAGATAGCTCGTCTCCTGTGAGCACAACAATTTTAGTAGACTGTTGAATCCACTCTGCTACGGTACCTGCAACGTCCATTTCCATGTGATATGGATTATACAGTTTTCCTTTTAATCGTGCAACGAAATATCTTAGAATCTGAAACACTTTCATTGCTCTTATTTCAGAGATTTTAGATTTAGGTACAATATAGAAAAATTACAAGGGATAAGATATTGAAATACATACCTAATGAAATTATAGAATTTAGCGATACGACATTAGTGGTAGTCTGGGAAGACGGTCATGAGAGCCTCTATTTATATGACGACTTAAGGCAGGAATGCCCTTGCGCAACCTGTAGACAGCTTAGAAAAAACAGTAAGGATGGCAAGCTACCTTTTAAAAAGACAATACCTCTGCGGGTCAAGTCAGCTAAGTTGGCACCTATCGAAATAGAGCCCATCGGGCACTATGCTTATAAATTTCACTGGAATGATAAACACGACACAGGAATCTACACATTTGAATTTCTGCGCAGCCTATGCGCCTGTGAAGAATGCTCAACTACCGAGTAAATCTATTCTATTCCAAATACCATGTTTACAGAAGCTTTAATTGTGATTTCACCTGCTTCAATCGGTGTAGATGGCGGAGCTGCAGCCATTTTGCTTACTTCATAATCTCTATATACAGGAACCGGATAGTTGTATGAAGGCGATATCTGATAAATTGTGGTTATTTTAACCCCAGCGGCATTTGCAACCGTGTCAGCTGTAGCCCTGGCATCTTTTACTGCTTTTACAAGCGCCTCCCTTCTATAATCGTTTCTCTTGGTAGAGTCAAAAGTCAGACCTCGGATATTATTAGAGCCGGCCTCTGCTGCGGAATCAATGAGAGTTCCGATTTTTTTTAAATTATAAGTTTTAACTAATACTGTGTTAGTTGCTTTGTAACCAGTGAATTCAGATTTTTTTGTTTGATTGTTGTATTCATACATCGGCGATAGGTTATAAGCAGTAGTAGAAAGCTTATCATCCTCTCCTATTTGGGATTTAAGAGCTTCTAATACTTTACTTGTTTTGTCTGCATTTTCTTTCACAGCAGCGGATGCTGTTTTTGCGTTGGTTTCTACTGAGAAACTTATGTTTGCTATGTCAGGAGAAACAGAAACTTCTCCGCTACCGTTAACATTGATAGTTTGCTGTTCATATTCCACGCTCTGTGCATTAGAGCCGGATACAAAAAGAAATGCAAATAGAAATGTAAGAGCAATAAATTTGTAATTGGACATGTTTCACCTCGTAACGAAATTTTAAGTCTATAAGTTTTATTGATATTATACCGAATGATTTTCTAGTTGCTTTATTTAAATTTTTCCTGAAAATTTGTTCTCGGAACGAAGTTTAAATATCTTGTGCTTCAACATTTATAATATTCTGATTTTGCCTAATATTGATTTTCTTTCAGCTTAATGATAATTTCTTACATCCATGATTGAAAAAAAGCTCGATTATAAATTTAAAGATCGGGAGCTCCTTAAAACCGCACTTACTCATAGTTCCTATGCCAACGAAACTTCTGTAGAAAGTAATGAAAGACTTGAGTTTCTTGGCGATGCAGTGTTGGGATTTATCGTAGCTGACGTTTTATATAAGCGTTACCCTGATGCTTCCGAGGGTAAGCTCTCCAAGATGAGAAGTTCTATTGTCAGCAGAATGAACTTCGCACATTTTGCAAAAGAGCTTAGAATTGATAAACAAGTACTTCTGGGCAAGGGCGAAGAGAATACCGGTGGTAGGGAAAGGGGTTCTAACCTTTCCGGCACTTTTGAGGCGGTAATAGGGGCTATTTTTATTGACGGCGGTTACAGAAAAGTCTATAAGGTAATCACCACATTACTAAAGAATTGCCTAAATGGCGATGAAGAAATATTTAAAGACTACAAGACTAAGCTTCAAGAGGTAGCTCAAAGAAAGTTTAAGAAAGTCCCTAAGTACAAAGTAGTCCTCGAAGAAGGTCCTCCGCATGATAAAAACTTTCATATTGAGGTAAAAATAGGAAGAAAATCTTTCGGCAAGGGTGTGGGTAGAAACAAAAAACAGGCTGAACAAGAAGCGGCCAAGCACGGGCTTGAAAGGATGGAAAAGTTAAAAAGCATTAAATAATTTATAGCGGTCTATTCTTTATCTTTTTCTTGAAATCCTAATTCCTCCATTTTTTTCGAAAGTGTATTTCTATTAATTCCCAGAATCAAAGCTGCCTTCTTTTTGTTTCCCTTAGTTATCTCAAGCACCTGCTCAATAAGCGGTTTTTCGACCTTCTTTATTATTGCTTCGTAGACTCTTTGTGATGATGCATCATCTTTTGAATCGAGTAAGTAGCTTAGTTCGTCTTTTATCAAGTTTGCCAGGGATTCTTGGTCTTCTCTTACTTTGCCTGCAAGATGTGGAGCTGCATCTAGGAGAGTTTCTCTTGAGATTACTGTATCAGAAGACAGTACTAGCATACGCTTTATAATATTTTCTAATTCTCTTACGTTTCCCGGCCAACTATAGTTTGTTATTGTTTCTTTCGATTCATCAGAAAGCGTTCTAGTGCCGACTCCAAGCTCTTTTTCATATTTACTCAAAAAATGCTCTGTAAGCGGAATAATGTCTTCTTTTCTATTTCTTAGTGGTGGTATTTTTATTGTTATTGCATTAAGTCTGTAGTAAAGATCTTCTCTAAAGTTGCCCTCTTCGACCTCTTTTTCAAGGTTCCTATTAGTAGAAGCGACTATTCTTACATCTATAGGAGAAGGTTTTTCACTACCCAGACGGTAGAGTTTTTTCTCCTCCAAAATACGCAGAAGTTTAGTTTGAAGTTCATGCGGCATGTCCCCTATTTCATCCAAATGGAGTGTGCCGCCATCAGCTTCTTCAAAACGCCCTTGTCTAGATATTGAAGCACCGGTAAATGCTCCTTTTTGGTAACCGAAAAGTTCGCTTTCCAGAAGTTCTTTAGGGATTGCGGCAATATTTACAGCTACGAGTTTCTTGTTTCTCCTAGTGCTATTTGTGTGAATAGCTCTAGCTACTAGTTCTTTACCCGTACCACTTTCCCCATTTACTAAAACCGTTATATCTCTTTCTGCGACACGTCCTATCATTTTATAGATGTTCAGCATCGCCTGTGATTGCCCGACTATATCTTGTAGTGTGTCAGATTCATTCTTCTCGTCTAATAATAACTCTAATTTTTTAGAATTCTCGTAACTTGCAATTGCTCTTGAAACTGTAATCTTCACCTCGTCAAGGTCAAAAGGCTTGGCTATGTAGTCATAGGCGCCTTTTTTCATAGCCTCTATTGCATTTTTAACTGTATTTTGAGCTGTGATAATTATTACAGGAGAATCAATGCCGCTGGATCTAATGTTATTTAATACATCAAAACCTGTCATGTCAGGCATAGTAATATCAAGTATTATTGATGAGAAATTGCCGGATAAAGCTTTTTCAATACCCTCAGAGCCATTTTCTCCATACTCTACTATGTACCCTTCTTTCTCCAGGCACTTTCCAAGTACCCACCTTATACTCTCTTCATCATCAACTACTAAGATTCTTTTTTTCATTTTGGCCCTATTTGATAATATAATGGTCTGACTAATGTTAATCCGTATTTACCGGTAGATATACTTTAAAAACAGTACCAGTTCCTATTTCGCTCTCAACAAGTATGACTCCATCGTGTTTAGCTATAATCTGATATGCTAAGAATAATCCCAAACCAGTACCTTCTTTCCTAGTAGTATAAAAGGGACTGAAGATTTTTTCCAGAGACTCTGTGGGAATTCCACTTCCGTTGTCCTTAATTTCTATAGAAATAGCTCTTTGACCTTTTACCCTATGTTCCGTGATCCATCTAGTGAGAACTTCGACGTGCCCTTTTTCTTCAACTGCCTGAGATGCATTTTTTATTAGATTCAGGAATACCTGTTTTAAAGAGTTCCTATCGCATTTGATTGGTGGAAGAGTAATATCAAAGCTCTGTTTATATTGAATATCTTTATTAAGTTCTGAGAGTGACTCCAGATACATGATTTCCATTAAGATGTCATGTATATCTAAGGGCTCAAATACTTCCTCGGCAAATGGTTCTAGTTGTTTTAATGAATCTATTAAGTTTGTTAATCTATCTGCTTCCTTTGTTATTATTTCAGCGCACTTAATAGTTTCTTTGCTTTCAGTTTCACCTGCGAGTAATTGAGCCGCTCCTCTAATTCCACTAAGTGGGTTTTTAAGTTCGTGGGCAAGACCCAGCATAAGCGTTTCAAATCTTGAAGTCGATATTTCTTGAATGTTTTTGCTACTTAGGAATTTAGCTGCTGCTATGTCCTTTATTTGCAGAATGACGCCTTGTATATTGCCTGTATTTGTATATAAGGGTGATGCTATTGCCTGAATGGAAATTTTATCTCCACTTCTTAAGGTTGGATTGATTTCATCCCCAAATATGGTTCTTTCTTCTTCTAGTGATCTAGTTGCAAGCTTCTCAAGCTCAATCGGCATAAATGATTTTGAAGTTTGTCCTTTTGTTTTTTTCCTGGAAATTCTAAAGGCAGTTTCCGCATTATCGTTCATGTCCACAACCAAGAAGCTTTTATCAAGTATGATTATGCTTTCAGGAAATGCATCAAATATTTCTTTGTAATCAACCTGGTTTTTCAAGCTTGCTTTGTCCGTCATTGAGTACTACCTATAGCTCTTCTATTCTGATGAAGTTGGTTTTGCCGGTGATTGCCTTGAATTTGCTGATTTCTTTTAGGGCTGATAATAAGTCTTTTTCTTTAGCTTCGTGCGTCATGATTACAATCGGCACATCGCCGCCCCCTAGGTGTCTGCTTTTCTGGATTACAGATTCAATGCTTATATTATGTTTTCCTAATGAGCTAGTGATTCTTCCTAATATTCCCGGTATGTCAGCTGCCTGGAAACGCAAATAATATTTAGTTGTTATTTCACTAGTTCTGATTAGGGATGAATTTATCTTGTTCCCGTAAGGACTTGGTGCAGTTAGATGAGTATTTCCTAAGGCTAAATGCTTGGCAATTTGAATAACATCTCCAACTACTGCGCTTGCTGTAGGCATCATTCCGGCACCCATGCCATATAACATTGTAGGTCCAACTGCATCACCTACTACGTAAATAGCATTAAATGCACCTGATACGTCTGCCAACTGAGTCCCTTTTTTAACAAGCGTAGGATACACTCCTGCTTCTAGTCCATCCTCTCTTGATTTGGCAATAGCAAGGAGTTTGATTTGATACCCGAGTTCATCGGCATAAGCGATATCTAGGGAAGTAATATTTCTGATGCCTTCTACATGAATCTTGTCGAAATTCAAAAAAGTTCCAAACGATAGCATGATGAGAATTGAGAGCTTATGTGCAGCGTCTACACCGTCAATATCAAAAGACGGATCGGCTTCAGCATATCCTTTTTCCTGTGCTTCCTTTAATACATCCTCAAATTCATATCCATGCTCTGTCATTGTTGAAAGTATATAGTTTGAAGTCCCGTTCATTATGCCGTGAATAGAAAGGACGTTGTTTGCTGCATAGCTTTCCTGAGTTGCTTTAATTATAGGTATGCCCCCTCCAACACTTGCTTCAAAACCAACTTCTACACCCTTTTTAGCGGCCTCGGCGAAAATTGCTTTCCCATGATGAGCAAGAAGGGCTTTGTTCGCAGTAACCACATGCTTGCCATTTTTAATAGATTCAAGCACAAAGTCTTTGGCCATTGTGGTGCCTCCAACAAGCTCAATTACTATATCTATAGAGTTATCTTTGATTATATCCCAGGCGTTCTTCGTAACCTTTCTCTTTGGAAGTTTGACAGGTCTTTTCCTGTTCAGATCGCTATCCGCAATCTTTGTTAAATTGAGACTTATGCCGGTTCTGCTTTCAATAATCTCTTTATTTTGATTAAGTATTTTTATTACGCCACAGCCTACAGTGCCAGCTCCAATTAGACCAACATTAACTACACGCATATAAATCTCCTTATTTCACAAGGTATTATTACAAAGTTTTGAATTAGGAATTATACATTATTTTATTTGACATTGAATACAACCGGACTTAAATTAATACCCATCTGTGGGGCCGTAGCTCAGCTGGGAGAGCGCATGAATGGCATTCATGAGGTCGTCGGTTCGATCCCGATCGGCTCCACCAATGATTTCAAGGACTTACACCACCCCTCAATTTTTCAAATCAATCAAGTCAGTGGATTTGTCAGTAAATGAATCGGGATTATAAGTTGCAAGTGACTCAACTGCATCTTTTAAAGTGTCTTCTGGATGTGCATATCTCATAGTTGTTTTACATATGAATGTCCTAAAATGCGAAATAAGGCTACTATTAATGCCCCCGCTTCAGTAACCTTAGTAGGTCATTTACAACCATATTGCAGAAGTATCCAAAATACAATATAAGAGAAAGTTATCTTTTCATAAGTTCAATACAACCCACTTTATCAATATATTCCTTTCATATTTGAATATTACAGAAACAATATCCCAGAAAGCCGAATGTCAGATGTCAGATTTTGCGACACTTGTATGTAAAGTAGATGTGCCGTTTAACCATCAAATATTAATAAAATATAGTTGGTACAAAGATTGCAACAATATTTAACAGAAATGAATGAGTATCCTAAAGAGTTCACCCTCATTGATAAAACGAAGGTAATTACAAGACCAATTGAACCTGGAGATATAGCGGCTTTATATAAATTTTTTTCAAGAGTACCTAAGTCCGACCTTCTTATATATAAAGATGATGTAACAAAGTGGGAAAATGTGGAGAACTGGTTTGCTGCTTCTAACGACAAAAAGGTGTTTCAATTGGTTGCTTTGGCAAAAGATGATGTGGTCGCAAAGGGATCACTTCACTCTGAGGGGCTTTTTTGGTCACATGCAGCGGAACTAAAGTTGATTGTTGATACCGAGTATAGGGGAAAAGGATTGGGATCACAATTGTTTAATATCCTACTGTATGAGGGATTAAGACATCATTTCCAGAAGATAATAGTCAGGTACATATCTGACAATATTAGTTTTACTAAAATACTCGACCATTATGGTTTTAAACCAGAGACGGTTCTTAGTAGTTATGTGAAAGATGAATTCTCTACTATTGAGAAAGATCTAGTAATAGCATCCTTTAGCCTTGAGAGCTGGGAAAGGAGGTTCGAATTTTATAGCTTTATTTATAGATCATAGAACGCGCAAGCTTACTGAAAGTATTGTAAGCCTTTTCACAAAGTGCTAGTCTGATAGTTAAATAAATCATGTGATTTTGGGCGCAGTCTATTATGAAAGAGAGAGATAAAACTAAAAAAGAGCTTATGAGTGAATTAGAGGAGCTTCGGTTACAGCTCAAACATTTTGAGAGATCAGATGAGAACGGGGTCTATATACCGGATGAGACATTTCGGTTGATTGTAGAATCTGTGCCAAATGGGATCATAATAGCGGACAATATGGGACAAATAATTTTTTTAAATTCACAGGCTGAAAAGATGTTTGGTTATGAACGAGGTGCTCTGCTCGGCAAGTCTGTTGAAGAATTAATGCCAAAGGGGTTTAGGCAAGGTCACATTAAATATCGCTCTGACTATGTGAGAGATCCCGGTACGAGGCCTATGGGAGAAGGTAGAGACCTCTTTGCCTTACGCTCGGATGGCAGTCAATTTCCGGTTGAAATAGGGCTTAACTTTGTGAATTCAGATTCAGGGCTGGTGGTTATAAGTACTATTATAGATATTACAGAGCGCAGAAATACACAGAACCTGCTAAATGAGAGAGAGCAAAGGCTCAGGCAAATTATGGATAACACTACTGATGCCATAATTGTTTTTGATCAAAAGGGTGTTGTAGAAACCTTAAACAGAGAGGCCCGACAACTCTTCTGTGATGGTGATAAAGAACAGATTGATGAGATCTGGGAAATTATTACACCCGAGAGTAGAGAAAGCTTCTCAGAAAAGCTCTATAAAGTTAGCGAAGGAAAAAGAATAACAGATTATGAGACTGAGCGGATCGGTAAAGGTGGTAAGCGAATCTCGGTGAGTATTAGTCTTGTCTATATGAATGAGGGGCCGGGAAGGTTTATAGAAACGATAAGAGATATAAGTGAACGAATTATAATGAGAAATAAGATAATAGAGCTAGAAAAGGCTCAAATAATAGGAAAAATGGCAGAAGGTTTTGCTCATCATATGGGTACCCCCCTAGCATCAATGCTTCTTAGAGTTCAGATGCTTAAAGAGGATATTCCTGATTTCCCTGAGTATAACGATATTGGTGAGAAATTAAACTCAATTGAGAGGCAGATTTTATATGGACAAAAAGTTATACATAGACTCTTAAGATTTGTAGGAAGGCCAGGTAATGAGAAGAGCCCTGAGAATATTTCAAATCTTCTAGAGGAATCAATTGAGATGATCAGACCTCTACTTAAGAAGAAGGGAATTGTTCTAGAGACAGATAAAGATGAGAACCTTCAAATATTTGCTGACACAAATCTTATTAACCTCGTGTTCTCGGATACGATGATGAATGCAGTAGACGCTATGCCTGAAGGTGGCGTACTATCCATAATTACATGTAAAGAAGAAAGATCGCAATCTATTAAAGTTCAAATTAGAGATACCGGTGTAGGCATTTCTGAGGAGACGATACCCTTTGTGTTTGAGCCTTTCTTTACAACTAAACCAGCTGGAAAAGGAACCGGTTTAGGGCTCTCAGTGGCAAAGAGTGTTGTTCATGACCACGGAGGAGATATCCGTATTGAAAGTAAACAGGGAAACGGAACTATGGTATCCATCAGTCTTCCAATTTTAAATGAGGAGAAAAACAGTTGAGTAAAAGTAAGCTTAGGGTTTTAGTGGTTGATGATGATGAGGAATTTGTCAGTGCTGTGAAAGAGTTGCTCGAAAGAAATAACTACGAAGTTGTTACTGCGTTTTCTGGTCGAGAAGCTCTTAAAATAGCTGCAGAGGTCCCCAATATTAATATTGCTCTGCTTGATCTTGTGATGCCCATGATGGATGGCTTCACTTTGCTTGAGAAACTCAAAGATATTGTATTCGGTTTAACGGTTATCATGATAACAGGGCAAGGAACTGTACAAACAGCCGTGGACGCAATCAAGCATGGAGCTTCTGATTTTATTACAAAACCCTTTGATAAGGATGTACTTCTTAACAAACTTGAAGTAACCAGAAAGTCATATGAATTGGAAAACAAATTAGGCGAGCTAAAACAGATTATTTCACAAAAATACGGTTTTGAGAACATAATCAGCAGCTCTAAAATTATGAAAGCTGTTTTTGAAAAAGCATCAGCTGCGGCAAGAAGTAATGCTCCTGTTTTTATTGTGGGCGAGACAGGAACGGGAAAAGAACTTCTTTCAAAAGCAATTCATCTGGGAGGAGATCGATCGAATAAACCATTTATAGCGGTCAACTGTGGAGCGATCCCAAAGGAGCTCCTTGAGTCAGAGCTCTTTGGTTACAAAAAGGGAGCATTTACGGGTGCACTAAGAGACCATGAGGGGCTTTTTATAGCGGCCAATGGTGGCACGATTCTTCTGGATGAGATTGGGGAGATGCCAAAGGATCTTCAGGTCAGACTGCTAAGAGTACTTGAGAATTATAAGGTAAGACCTATTGGGCATACCCATGAGATTTCACTTGATGTTAGGGTAATAGCCGCGAGCAACCACTCCATTGATGACTTAAAGAACAAGTATCTAAGAGAGGATTTGTTTTTCAGACTCGCCGTGATCGTGATTGAACTGCCTCCGCTCAGAGATCGAGCATCTGACATTCCCCTCTTGATAGAGAATTTTATAAATACTTTTAACAAAAAGTATGCCAAGAACGTAGAGGGACTTTCAGAGGAGGCCTTTAACCATTTATACAGTTACGACTTTCCCGGAAATATAAGAGAATTGGAGAATTTAATAGAAGGAATAATAGCCGTAAGCCCATCTAATAAAGTGACAATTACTTATAAAGATTTAAAGGGGCACCTGCTCTGGCAACAACCAAAAGCAACTTCTGAACATCAGATACTTGCCTTAGATAAGCTTGAAAAATTTGCGCTTGAAGAGGCCCTTCGTGAATCTAAAGGCAACAAGTCAAGAGCAGCGGAGATGCTAGGCATATCTAGAGATACGTTATATAGAAAGCTTAAACTTTTTGACATTCAATAATTTGGACTAGGAGAAAAGTTGTGGAACACGTTGATCTTATGCAGGATATTAAATTTAATGATAGCCATCCAATTGCGCAATCGATTCATGCTGATAAGAATGGAAGACTTTTACAATTCGCATTAGAACCTGGTCAGGAATTAAAGGAGCACAGCAATTCATCCTCTCCCGTTTATCTCTTAATTCTAAAAGGCGAAGGAGTTTTTAGAGGAGATAATGGTTCTCAAGCTGTCGCGGGGCCAGGATCTATTGTTATCTACGATGTTGATGAAAAGCACTCAGTTAAAGCCGGAGATGAAGAACTGGTTTTTGTGGCTATTCTTCATGGGTCTCCTAGAAAGGGAGGATGACTACAGGTTTGTTGCTCTGGAATATTGAATGTCTGACTTTTTGACAATTTGCACATCAATCTAATTTAATATCAACAAATTATAAGATTCTTAATGGCATTTTTATTGCAATAAGAACTATTGTAAGATCAAAATACTAACAATGGGGGGAGAATATGCTAGTAAGAGAATATATGACTAAAGATCCTATTGTGTTTAGGCCCAATGACGATGTTAAGGATGCGTTTAATATGCTTATTGAAAACCGGATTCGCCAGGCGCCTGTTGTACAAGACGGGAAGTTAGTCGGAATAGTTACAGATCGTGATCTTCGCATGGCCATAATTCAAAACCTCAAAATGAACAAGCTAACAGTGGGACTTGTTATGACTAAAGATCCGGTAACAGTTGCTGAAGATACGAAGATTGTCGATGCTGGTAAATTAATCAGTGTCGGTAAATTTAACGCGATTCCTGTTATAGAAGAATCAGGCAAACTGAAGGGGATAATTACTACAACAGATATTTTAGATTATTTCATTAGTATAAGCGATGACAACTATGGAAATGTTATTCCAAATAGTTCTTAATGCTCTGTGTTATGTACATGATGGTTGTGGTGGTTATTGTTTGGTAATAAGTGAATAGTAATATTCGCTAAGCCTACTATTATTAAAAGTATTCCTGCTGCTATCGCTAACCTCCTAGGGGCTCTTTTAAAAGTCTTTTTATATATATAAGGGAATGCTGATAAAGCCGGCACGGTACCGAGCCAAAATATAAAAAGTATCCCTGCACTGTAAAGAGGGCTTTTTGTAGCAACCGCACCGATCACAAATATATAAACCCATCCGCAGGGGAGAAAGCCGTTTACAATTCCGAGCGTTAGAGATTTAACTGGTCTACTTTGCGAGAGAGACCATTTAGCGGGTTTTGAGATTAGGGACGAAATTGTTTTACTCGGCAGAAATTCGAGAGGTTTTCCCACAACGAGTTTATATCCTGTATAAATTAAGAATATCGAAATTAAGGCTATAGATATAGTTGAAATAAGAGGGGAATTGTTAGACAAGAAGGTTTCACCTAATAACCCTGCTAGTATTCCAAGGATCAAATAACTTATTAGTCGACCTATGTGGTAAAGGCTCATATATCCGCTGCTATTATTTACTGTTATAGCTATGGGGCCGCACATAGTAATGCAATGCGTGCTCCCCAAGATGCTCGCCACTAAAACGGCTAAGGGAATTGATAAGAAAGACCATTGTCTTAAAACTTCTTCAAATTGACTTAGGTCCGACAAGTTTTACATTCTCCTCGATTCGTGTCCTATTATTATTCGTATCTATGAAATCAAGTTTAATATTCTCTGATCCCGAAGCTCCAGTTACCGAAGGCGGAAACTTAATAAATATGTGTATAGTAGAGTTCATCCCTCCTTCAAGTGCTATAGTTTTTGTCTGGGATACTAATTCAACCTTTTTATCTTTCCATGTTTTAGGTAGAGCCATTTGAACATTTAGCTCATCAAAAGTCTGGTTTTTTATTTGCAGCTTGAAGTGGTTGATTACTTGTTCTTGCCCATTATTTTGAACAACTTGGTATGGATTGTCCTTTCCTCTGAGTACTGTTACAACAATATCCTGCCTTTGAGAAACAAAAAAGATTAGTGCAGAAACTACGGCAATTAGTAAAATAGAATATATACCAACCCTTGGTGTGAGAAATTTAGATTTAATACCTTTTAGACTATTTCCTGTAGCATATCTTATTAGACCTTTGGGCTTGTCTATCTTTTCCATTACCTCATCACATGCGTCAATACATGCAGTGCAGCCGATACATTCTAGCTGAAGTCCCTCCCTTATATCTATTGCGGTCGGACAGACAGCTACGCATTTATAACAGTCTATGCAGTCACCTTGTTGCTCACCTGAGTGCACCTGACCTTTTCTTGGTTCTCCTCTAACAGTATCGTAGGAAACAGTGACGGAATCATCATCAATAAGTACTGACTGGAATCTTCCATATGGGCACATTATGATACAGAACTGCTCTCTGAACCATCCAAAATCAAATAGTATTACAGCTGTTATAAACCCCATCACCACAAAGATGGTCCAGTTCTCTGTAGGGTTATGCTGAGTCATTTCCACAAGGCTGTCAGCACCTACAAAATAAGCTAAAAAACTATGGGCAACTATAAGGCTTGCTATAAGAAATAGTGTCCAAAGCACACTTAATTTGAAGAATTTCTTTATGCTCCAAGGTGCTTTCGCAAGGTTGCGTTGCTGTATGTGGCTACCTATAATCCAGTACTCAAACCTTCTGAATACTCCATCAATGAAAACTGTTTGAGGGCACCCCCAGCCACACCAAATCCTGCCCCATATAGCGGTAACAAAAGCAAGCCCTATCGTGAGAAAGGCTAGTATGAAAAAGATAAGCGGAGCATCATGTGCCCAAAACGTAAGCCCGAATATTGAGAATTGCCTATCCCCGATATTGAGCAATAGTGCTTGGTGTCCGCCGATTTTAATCCACGGAAGTACAAGAAAAAATATTATAAGAAATATCTGTACTATAGTTCTGTAGCGTCTCCAAAAACCACTAACAGAAGCTGGGAAAATAAAGACTCTTCTTCCCTGTTCATCCATTGATGCCGGACGATCATCGGGAAGATTTCTTTGATCTATAACTCTCAATTACGCTCTACCTTCTCTCCTTGAGGCGGCCTTGCTCCCTCTGGGTTAGTTCCATAGAGACTGTAGATATAGATCGCTACTGCTTCAAGCGTCTCTTCTGGAATCACCCCTTTCCAGGCCGGCATGCCTTTGTCGAGCACACCGTTGTTTGCTACTTCTAGTATAGCACTCACGGAGCCCTCTCCATGTATCCAATATTCATCTGCGAAGTTCGGACCTATCAAACCTTGTCCCTTGTCGCCATGACATGCCATACACTTGAGCATATATTCAGTTTTTCCTTTCTCAAGCACTTCAGGATTATCCAGAAGTGCAAGGTAATCGTCAGCTGATTTTACAGGAGCACTTTCTTCTGCAATTTGCTGCTCTGATTGAATTACCTTCATTTTTTGCGCCAGCTCTTCGTCTGAAGTTGGTCCACCAAAAAAGGTATAATACGAATAATAGACTACAGCGAAGACAATAGTGATATAAAAAGTCATCAACCACCAGCCGGGTAGGGGATTGTTTAATTCCTGTATGCCGTCATAATCATGACCTTTTATCAGTAGGTCGTCTTTTTCTTTTTCACTCATTTGTCATCCTCCTTCTCTGTTATCTGATAATGCTCCTCTTCTAGGGGTAACTGCTCCAGCTCTTCGTAGAGTTTTTTATTTCTTTTGCTCATTACCCTAAACACTACAATGGCAAATGCGATTAGGAACAAGATCAAGGCTATGTTGGTAAGTTCAATATTCTCAAAATAAGAAAGTGCTAGTTGTTTGATGGTGACACCTCCTCACTCGAAGTTTTCTGGCCAAGGCTCTGGAGATAAGCAATTAGAGCTATTAACTCCGTATCCTTGACCGATTCAAGAGACTTATCCTGACTGATCAATTCCTCATAAATTGCGGCGGCTTCTTTTTCAGCCAAAATATCGGCATTGGCAACCTGATCATCATCGTACGGTACTCCTAACATCTTCATGACACTAAATTTCTTTCTCAGTATGTGATAATCGGTTTTTTTCGCTGCAAGCCAAGGATAAGAAGGCATGATCGAATTCGGAGTGATCTCCCTTGGGTTTATCATATGTCGTAAATGCCACATATCCGGATACTTGCCTCCAACTCTGGCAAGATCAGGCCCAGTTCTTTTTGAACCCCACTGAAATGGACGATCATACATAGATTCGGCTATTGTAGAGGCTTTTCCGTAACGGAGTACATCAAATGGGAGTTTCCTTATCATTTGTGAGTGACATACATAGCAGCCCTCTTTTATGTATACGTCGCGACCTGCAAGCTCAAGTGGAGTATATGGCTCAGTCTTCTCACTAGAAGGGAGGTATTTATAAATCGATAGAGTTGGTAATATCTCAATTACAGAACCAACTAATACCGATATGAACAGAATCACAGTGAATATTAGGCTTAATGCCTCGAGTTTT
>Ga0209633_10001923_pt1 | contig 20636 bp, 19 predicted proteins | sample Cruoilmetagenom1_FD_187290 | JGI IMG/M metagenome (GOLD analysis project Ga0209633, IMG submission 187290) | Oil polluted marine microbial communities from Coal Oil Point, Santa Barbara, California, USA - Sample 1 (SPAdes) (version 2) | ecosystem: Environmental > Aquatic > Marine > Oil seeps ... | reverse complement strand
CACAGATGTACGCAGTGTCCCGGCCAGGGCACCGACCTGGTTACACCAGATTCGGGGATCGGGCCAACTCATACAGATCTGGCGAGCCTCAAACCAGTCAGCCAGACGGCGCTCTGGTAAATGGCCTGTGACATTGAGTATTATCATTTGCATATAACTGATATTTCCCACCAGATCATCCATGATGGAATGCCCATGGCAATACACCCCTTTACCAATTCGCCAGCCACCGTTGTAGCTACGAACCACCTGGCGGTATTCATCCCAAAGCGCGAAGTTATCCATCGACTGGCGGCTCAATTTGATATTGTTCATCATCAACAAAGGGAACTGCGCTCAATGATTTGTTGGCGTACTCCAGTCCGTGAGCCAGTAAACCGGGGGCACACAAGTGTTGATATAAACCAGCAGCAGCACGTGGTTGAAAACCAAGATCTGCAAAAACGGCCGCCACCAGGCCAGTCATTAACCAGCCGATATTATAAGCGGCTATTTCACTGGCAAACGTCATCCCCCAGGCCATACACTGACTACTGGCTGGAAGACTCTGTAAGTGTCTGGCAATTTGGCTGACCAGGGGATCAATGTCACCAAAATGGCTACCAAAACCAGGAACCGGATGAATATCAGCCTTAACCGTATCCCGCCGTTCCAGGGCAGGCAGTATATCTTGTTGAATGGTGAACTCTACTGGCTTGTGACTGGCGCGACGTAAAAAACGCATAGCCTGTTCTACTTCTGCACCACCAAGATGCTGGCCACCCAACACTGACAAGCTGATGGGTAGTATATGAGCCGGATCACTTTTTCCGACTCCAGCATAAACTGCGGAACGCGTGGCCGGGTGGCGTAGACCTGGATTGATTAATGCTATCTGTAATTGTTCGAGTAATTCGCTTTCATCTTTGTCAGGTAATTCACCCCGAAATAATAAATACAAGACTTCGCTATAACGACAGTTTTGCATTAAATCAAAAAGTTCATAACCGTAACATCGGCATGCTTTAGCAAGATAAGGGTTAGAGTCTGATGGTATCTCCTGCCAGATACGGGTCTTTAGTTGTTTTGCAAAAGTTTCATCGCGGCGCTTGACTGAAACACGCCCGGATTGATGTGCATTCTCGACTACTTCCATTGATAACGTGTCTCCATATATAAACTCTGCCCTTCCAGAGGGTAATCATCTGCTATTCTACCGTTGCTGGGTTCCCTGGCATCTTCATCAGTCAGGTTACGAATACTTCCGGTCAACGACCAGCCACTGTTTCTAATACTATGGCGCAAGGTCAGATTGACCCAGGTATAGTCTGCAATCCCGGCGCGCGTATCTGTTGAACTACGTTTTCTATCAAACACACGATAACCCTCCAGACCGATATGCCACTGCGGAATAAATTGCCAACGTGTTTCAAGATAGAACTGTTTTTGTGGCGCGTCAGCTACAATCTGATTAGTATCCTTGTATCTGGATAATTGCCATGAATAATTGGAGTTAATTAATAAATTATTTGTTATTTTCCAGTGTGCTTCAAGTTCATAGCCATACCCTTCAATACCTGTTGTATTTTGTGCCGTGCTACTGGTTCCAGAACCATCAGGGACATATTGAATTAGATCATCGACATCATACTTAAACAACCCAAGTTGTAGCTGATCACTCTGATTTATATGGTAATCAAATACAAGCTCTATTGTATCAATAGTCTCCGGCTTCAAATCCGGGTTCCCAAGGATAGTGGGATTGTTAATGGCATACAGTTCACTAAAAGACGGCGCGCGAAATGCCCTGCCATAGAGCAGCTTTGATGTCAGGTCATAATCCATGGACCAGACCATCGCCAACCTTGGGTTGACCGTATTGCCAAAATCCGAGTACCTATCGACGCGAACACCATACGTCATCTCCCAATCAGACTGGAATTGCCATTCATCCTGCAAAGATACATAGTATATCTGACGTTCACGATCAGGAATGTAAATATTTGAGGTGCCGGATACATCCGTCAAACTACCATCAATGGGTGTCGTTGAACCATTGATGACGCCGGGACCGAAATTCTTGGTTTCCTTGGCTTTTAATCTGTGATCTTGTGCTCCCAGAGAAAAGCGCCAATGGTGGTTCGCCCACCCCTGAAAATAACTACGAAGTTCTACAGTAGTCTGTTCATCAGTTGTTACCGGGTTACCTATCATTCCATCGGTAAAATCCACATTATTTAAACTGCTTACATTAACATTGCCATCTGCGCCAATGGGTAAACGGCTACCGGCTGGAAAGAGCACAAAATGTGACTTACTCTTGCCATACAGGTAACTTGTCTGCCCTTCCCAACTCCAGGCACCGGAATTATCGGATTTATACAACGCGTTAAGTTGATAGAGTTCGGTATCCTGCCTGCCTGTCGGATCAAGTGCCTGGGCTAAGCCTGGCCCGACACCGGCATCTTTATTCTGGGAGTGCCAGAAGTCGATAGTCCATTTCCGGTTACCCAATGATAACTGCGAGGTCAGGATGTCATAACGGGTATCCAACGCGCCCGGGGCATTTGACGCAGATGAGCCATAGATATTATCGAATGTTGTCTGTAAATCACTGTTGACGACCCTGCCACGATCGCCGTCGCTTTTGTCTGATTCAATATTGAAGAGTATATTCCAGTCACCAAGCTGGCCTGAGGATGTGAACCAGCCTCCTTTACGATCAAATGACCCGCCCCTCAGCCCGGCTTTGGTATTGAGCATGTCGCCAGGTCGATAGGTTATAACATTGATTACACCGGCAAAGGCGTCTGCACCATATACTGCTGAACCAGGCCCACGAATGACCTCTACACGTTTGATATTACTCACTGGCATACGCAGGTTATTGGGCCGTGAGCCAGAAAACAACTGACGCACAGGAACACCATTCAATAATAATAAAACCTGGGGTGTCTGGCTGGTGTGGATACCCCGGACACTATAGTTTGAGTTCAGGCGGTTAAATGCCAAACCTACATGCAGTCCTGGGACGGACTCCAGCACCTCATCAAGCGCTGTCGCCCCCAGTATATTGATATCCTCCGCCGTGATGACAGTGGCAACAGCAGGGGCCAGGTGTATCAGTGTCTCGGCACCTGTGGCAATAGAGACCGTCTCATGATCGCCATAAAGCATCTCCAGGTTCGGATCCTGTGCCTGTACCGCGTTGCTCAAGACAAGGGAAAATAGCAAGAAGTGAATATGGCTCTTACTGTAGTGCATGATGCTCCTATATGTTGGCTATATCAGGTTGATTAAAAATCAAGCACTCTTCAAGACCCCTATTCTTTCCCCCATTGGAGGTACTTCTTCCGGGTCGATATGCACATCCAGCAAGGTCGGTCCTTGGTGTTGGCATATAGCAACCACATCCAGTTCATCCATATCATCCTGAGTACGAATAACATAACCCCTGGCACCCATTGATTCCGCCATGGCTGCAAAATTTATCTCCGGCAAATCGAACCCAACGGGTTCCCCACCCCCTAGACGCTGGCCGTGTTTAATCATTCCGAGAGACTGATCATTCAGAACGATAAATATAACCGGCAGGCGTTGTTGAATTGCGACGGTCAATTCCTGGCCACTCATTAGAAAGCTGCCATCACCCGTTAAACAGATCGTTGGCACACCATCATGGGCCAGTGCCACACCAACAGCCGCACCAATAGCCCAGGCCATGCTTCCAAACCCCATTCCTATGTGATAATGCTTTGCATGGCGAAGGTGCAGGTAATGCGTGGCCCATGCCCAACTATTACCGGTATCACAAATAACCCGGGTCTCTTCCGGAAAATAATTGCCCAGAAAATACATCACCCGCTGGGGTTTCAGGGGTACCGCATCAGAATAGCACGCAGCTTTGTCCAACATTCGAAGAGTCGGTGGCATATCACTCTGCTGTAGATGATTGTCTGGAGTATATTGCTGTGTACAGGATAATGCCGGACTCGTCTGCTTTAAACTGTGAAGTAATTCAGTGAATACCAGTGAAATATTACCGTAAACATGCAAACAGGCCATGGGAGAACGTGAAAAATTCTCCATGTTTGCGTCGATATGGATAAGCTTGTGGTTCAACAGATACTCTTCACTCCAGCCAGCCGTACTCAATTCCCCCATAGGTGTGCCAACGGCCAATATATATTTGACTTCCGGGTCATTTAGAACAAAACGGGCGCTGTCATGCCCGGCAAAGCCAAAAACACCATGATTAAGCGGGTGAAATGCACTAATCCATCTTTTACCCATCGGGGTTGTAATAACAGGTGAGGCTGTTTGTTCTGCAAAACGGATAACCGGCTCAATTGATGTTCCAGCTTCAGCCCCCAACAACACGGCCAGTTTTTTTCCGCTACTCACACAATGCCATAAGGCATCAAAACCCTGAGTGTCAACAACCTTCGGGGCACGAAGCATATGTGCAATACTGATAACTTCATTCGATGAGTCTACTGCACTGCGTAATACATCAATCGGGATACTTAAATGGACCGGCCCGCGTGGTGGTTGATAGGCACTGATTACCGCAGCATTCAGTTTTTGAGCCAATTGTTGTGGGTGAGAAACCAGAGAGCTGTACTTTGTACAATGTTCCAGTATTGCGACCGTATCAACAGTGTCACTGGACGATTCCTGGAATCCTCTTCTGCCGAAATTAGGCAAAGCTGTTTGTGCAGTAATCACCAGCATAGGCACACGGTCTGAATAGGCAGAGGCAACACCTGTAATCAAATTTGTTGTGCCTGGACCGGTGGTTGCACAGCAAACAGCCATCTGTCCTGTTTCTCTGGTATAACCATCGGCCATGAATGCCGCGCCAGCTTCATGCCGTGCAATAACTGTGCGTAGTGGACGTTGCTGGCGGGGGAGACGCCGTTTCATCAGATGATTTGTGTTTTCCCTTTGTGATATGGGTTGGCGCATTTGTCGCGCCAGGGCATCGAACAAAGGTTCAATCGCCCCACCAGGTACCCCAAACACATATTCAACACCAATTTGCTGAAGTTGGTTTACTAACTCATCTGCGACACTTTGAGTATGTATTTCAGGGATAGCAGTTGAATCTGCTGTTGCATTTGTTTTTAACATATTTAGCTATCAATTAGAGAGGGGTTTCACCAGATACCAATTTTGTATAGCTTGAGAAATTGTAATTATTGATAACAGCGGATATTTTCCTTAAAAATACCATCCCTGGTCTGTTGCTCCGTATATGGGTGACAGTTTCACAATCGATATCTGTGTCAACCGCTTGAAGTAATCGCTTCATGTTTCGTTAGCCCCAACAATTCAAACAATTTGTCAGTTACAATGGGTTTAGCTAAACAGATCTCTGCACCTTCAGACATAATATGCTGAATATTTTCATCGCTTGGATAACCGGTCATGGCAATGATCCGGATCGACTTGGTCCTTGGGTCATCCTTCATGCGGTGACATACCTCATAACCATCCAGGCCAGGCATCATCAAATCAAGCAGTACGATATTTGGCTGAAAAGTTTCGACTTTCTGTCCTGCCTCAAATCCATCATAGGCCAACTCAATGCTGACTGCTTGTGAACTCATACCAAGCAATTCCTTTAAATAACTGGCAAATTGCTGATCATCATCCACAATAAGAATCCGCGTTTCTTCTCTGGCTACTGGCAATAATGCCAAACCTCTTTGGCGTGCAAAATCTTCTATATCCTGCCTGACAAACCGGCGGTGTCCCCCAGGGGTCGTTAAGGCAGGTAGATCACCTTTCGAGGCCCATTGGCGAATGGTTACCGGAGAAACCATCATCATCTCAGCGACTTCATTTGGAGTTAAATATTGTCGAGATCTGGCTTTCATGGATTGGCGCTTTGTGCTCATGTTTTTGGCCTTAATGTCTGTTTAAAAATTAGCATAGCAATTAGGGTATTTCAACGTATTAATCGTTTTAATCGAATAATTATTATTGATACAGATATTTCCCTATTCTGTGTTAAACATATGTTACAGGATCAAGCTAGTGTAGATTCTTAATTGTAACCAAACTTAACAGGTCTACATCAATTGTGGGGTATTTGATTGGATAAAATGGTCTTTTCTAATAACATCCGTGGTTATGTCAGTGCCTCGTTTATTTCGAAAATAAATTTTTGGTTGTCCCAAGGTTCCTCAATAAATCGATATATTTATGCACTGTTGATTGCCTTGAGCAAAACCGATTTATCTGATTTTCTACTAACAATCATTCGTACTGAATCAGATTGAAGAGATTTTATTTGAGATAATAATTCGATGCCGTTCATTTCCAGCATCTGATAATCTGCCGCAAAGTCATCAATTGCTTAGACTCTTGATCTACAAAGCCGGGAATTGGTGTTCGAAAAATTCTGCTAACCAGAGGCTAAACGATGGGCCCAGCGCGTTGTTTCAGGCAATCGATATCGGGTGACGCATTGCATAACCATGTTAACTGCGCTTGTCAGTGTAATTTTATGGCCGGGAGATATATAAAGCGGTTTTACCTTGTCGCGTGTACAAACGACGGTACCTATGACCTCCTCCTTATCCGTTAGCGCCACTGACTGACCTTTTGATGTTGGTATAGTGTCATGATGACCGACCAAACGGGATTTGGCTACCCCAACGGTTGGGATATCGGTCAAGACACCCAGATGACAGGCAATACCAAACCGCCTTGGATGGGCGATTCCCTGCCCGTCACAAAGAAAAATATCCGGTAGCTGTTTGAGCTTGTCCAGTGCCTTGAGCACGGCGGGTATTTCCCGAAATGAAAGATAGCCCGGGATATAGGGAAAGCTTGTTGGCAGTCTGGCTATAGTATGTTCGTATAACTCAAGTCCGGGAAAAGCCAGTACTGCGATTGCAGCACGTGTAATGGTATTACTTTCTTCAAAACCGACATCAACGCCTGCCACATATTCAGTATCATGAAATTGATCCTCAAGGATCACCTTGTCGCGAAGTTGTAGCTGAATTTCTTTTGCTTGTTGCGGGCTGACATCCCATGGATGTTCAAAATGGAGCTTCATGAATTACTGCAACACATCCAGTGAAGGCAAATGGCGCTCCACACAGGCAATGCCCTTCTCGATGGCTTCGGCAGCATGATCAAAATCCATCATACCGATATCAGAAAGATCCGGTCGCAACAGGACATCGGGTGGATCCCCTGCCATGCGGCTGCGTGTAATACGGTCCTGCATTATAATGATCGCACTATTGAGAACATCAAATATTCTTGGGCCTTCGTTATTATTTTCATTATCAAACAGCTTATCGGCTACCTCACCAAACCAGCGCTGCACATTATTCTCGTCTTTGGCTTGTTGTATATTTTTTTTCAGTTTGGCTTCCCTGAAGGGTTTACCGACAAGATGTGAATTCAGATCCACGGCAATAATCTGCTCTGCACCCAGTGCACGGCAAACCGAAACCGGAACAGGGTTGACCAGGGCGCCATCAGCAAACCATTTATTATTTAAACAAACCGGTGTAAACAATCCCGGCAGGGATATTGATGCGCGCACCGCATCACATAAATCACCCGTTTGAAACCACACCTCGTTACCGGTTGCCAGTTCTGTGGCGACGGCTGCATAGGGGATATCGAGGTCCTCGATTTTAATATCAGTTAAGATTTGTTCGCGCATGAACTTCATCAACCGATCGCCTTCAATTAAACCGCCACCGAGGGTGAAATCAAGCAAAGCGGCAATATCACGTTTACGCAAGGATATAACCCATTCTTCAAAACGGGAATGACAATTTGTGACATAGGTGGCGCCTACCAACGCACCGATGGATGAGCCACAGATAATATCGGGTTTGATACCCTGTGCCTCCAGCGCACGGATAATCCCGAAGTGAGCCCAACCCCTTGCCGCGCCTCCGCCTAATGCTAGGCCTATTTTTTTCTTTATAGTCGTCATAAAAAAACGGGGGCATGCCCCGTTTAGTTAATTTAATTTGTCTTTATCATAAGGAGCAGGCGGTAGTTGCACGGCTGATACACCTTCTTCTTTCAGATCCCTGACTTCATCTGCCGTTGCCGTGCCACGAATATTACGTGCTGACGTTTCACCATGGTGCATTTTCTTTGCTTCTTCAGCAAACTTGCTGCCAACATCATCAAAGTTTTTATTGATGTAGTCATGGAATAATTGCAAGACCTGATGCTTGTCCGCCTCGACGACATCAGAATCCCGGCCTGAAGCCATACTTTCAGAATTGGCTTTGGTAATGTGGCTGGCACTGGGTATTTTTCGTACCTCTTCTGAACCACAGATCGGGCAAATAAGCATGCCGGTTTGTTGCTGTTCGGCGAATTCATCGGCATTTTTAAACCAGCCTTCGAAGTGATGTTTGGTATCACATTCCAGGTCATAAATGATCATCGTGTTCCTGCCCGTTGAGATTTGCCAACATTATACTGCATTTTGGCTTATTACGCCCACGCATAACTTGTTGATTTCATGTAACTTATGCGTCGGCTACGATTTGAGCCATTTTCAGCCGCTGATATCGCACCAGATCCTGGCTATCATCCAGGTCCCAGAGTGTCTCAAGCTCGTGCCAGATAAGCTCTGAGGCTTTCATTTTTTGGACGGTTTGTGCAAAAACGTGTTCCGTCCCCCACGATATGTCCTGAAACAGGTTCTCGGCGATATGCCGCAGGCCCAATAAGACATAACCGCCATCTTCTGCCGGACCAATAACTGCACCCTGAGCTTCAGATAATTGTGTAATGCCGGATTCGATATATTCACTTGTTATTTCAGGACAGTCTGTGCCGATGATAATGGTATAAGTTGAATCGCGGTACGACATGGCGTGGTACATCTTTTCTCCCAGGTCAGTTCCTTGCTGTTGATGCAAACTTACGGGAAAGTTATTAGCCATGGTCTTGAAAAAAGGATGCCGGGTATCCGGGCTGCACCACAACTCTGTTGGACAGAGTGGTTCATGACACAGTCGGCTAAGGCAATTATGGATTAATTCTGCCTGCAGATGTGCCGCACCCTGCTCGCCAATCTCGGGGATCAGTCTGGTTTTACAATAGCCGGCCTGAGGGGCCTTGGCAAAAACGATCAGTCGGGCATCAGGATATTTGTAATGGATCATGATTGCGAATAAATACGCGCCAGTGACTCAGGTGCTTTTCCGAAAAAATAGGCCAGTCGCAAATACCACATGAGCAGGATGGTGTGAATAATGCCATTTTGTTCCCAGCGGCGGCTGGAGGTGGTCACTTTTAATGGCAAACAAATGGGACGTGATTCCGCCAGTAGTGTCCGGCTAAGACTGATATCTTCCATCAAGGCGATCTCAGGAAAGCCATTGAGCTGGTGAAAAACATCTCGTCGTACGAATATGCACTGGTCACCGGTTGCAATACCGCTTAATCGAGAGCGCAGGTTCATCATTATCGCAACAAGCCTTAGCAGCCAATGTCGGCCAGACAATCTGACATCAAAGCGACCCCAGACTTTATCTGTTTGCGTGATTGAGTTTGTCAGGTGTTCCATTGCATTTTCAGGCAGGCAGGTATCGGCATGCAGAAACAACAGGATATTGCCTCTTGCCTGCTCTGCCCCGGCATTCATTTGCCGGGCACGGCCCGGTTGACTAATGATCAGTTTGTCACATAAGCCTCTGGCAAGGTCGGCAGTTTTATCCTGACTGTTGCCGTCTACCACAATTAGCTCATGACCCTGTTGCCGGTAGCCTTGTAATGCCTGTAAAGATGCTTCTATAGTCGCTGCCTCATTTAAAACAGGCATAATGATCGTCACGTGCATCTCTAGCAGCCGCATAAAAATTCACTGGCCAATAAAATTATCGGCTTGCGTATTTTTGGTTCAAGTTCCATTAGTGTCTTCTCAAGTTAATGCACCACCACAACTACTGCCCTGACCAGCCGTACAACCATAGCAATGGTCGGCAGTCACAATGGGCAAACCCGTCAGTTGATTAGCGGCAATCTCTTTAATGTGTGTACGAGGTTTCGAACCAATCACACTTGGCATGTCCAGCAATTGATTAAAATCACAGTCATACAGATAACCCTGCCAGTTGATACTCAGCAGGGAATGGCACATCACGGTATCGAGATTTTGCGTCTGATAAGCCCCTTTCAGCAAGGTCATGTACTCATTGAACCGGCCCTTTGAAATCAGCTGACTGCCAAATCGCATAATCGGCATGTTGGTAATGGTAAACAATTGATTAAAACGAATATCGAAATGCCTTTGCAATTCTCTTTTATAATCCGCTTCAAGTTCTTGCTGCGAGGGTGGTAAATACGGCCCGGTAGGGTTATAGACAAGATTGAGTTTTAGACTGGAATCATCACAAGCGTAACCCAACTTATTCAAGGAACGAATGGCTTGAACACTCTTATGATATACCCCTTTGCCACGTTGACCATCCACATTATCTTGCTGATAACAGGGTAAGGAGGCATAGATCTCGACCCTGTGTTGTGCCAGAAAATCGGCCAGATCCTCCTGTCCGTCTTCCAGCAGAACAGTCAGGTTGCAGCGGTCCATAACCTGCACACCCGCGGCAACAGCGTGTTGTACAAGATAACGAAAATGGGGATTGAGTTCGGGGGCGCCGCCGGTCAGATCAAGATTGCTAATGGCATTTTGCTGAATAAAGGCAATGATGTCATCGATCGTTTCCTTGTCCATCATCTCCTTGCGTTTCGGGCTGGCATTGACATGACAATGCAGGCATTGCTGGTTGCAGCGGTAGCCCAGATTGACCTGCAGTGTTTCCAGTCGCGTTCGGTTAATAAGCGGAAAATTCGACGATTTTAATAATGGTAAAGTGGCGTGCATAGTATTCCTGATTTTATTTCCTGGGAATGGAATATTGATTGTTTTGCGTGAGCTTGCGAATCACCCTGGATTCATTTAGCAGTTCAGGTAAATCATATGGTTTTTGTCTCTTATCCGATAAGCTCAGGTAACGTAATTCTTCATGTCGGTTATACAGGGTGAAATAGTCGCTGCCACGAATCAAGCCATCGGCATAGCGCAGCCCCATATCCAGATAATCCAGCGCCATATTCATCTTACTGCTCATCAACAATTGTCCAACCATCAAATGATACAAGGCCATTTTCCTTTTCGTATCGGCATAATGTATTCCGCGTGAGGGACACATTGTGCTCTCGGTATCCAACCACCAATCCGCGATGGTTTGCATCATAATACCGGCAAAGGAGGTGTTAGCGGATTTTGCCGACTTATCGACCCGATATTTCGCTGATAGCGCCAATTTTTCTGCAGCCTCACGGGAAAGTGGGGTCGCATACCACTGGACCAATAAGGTATTCGCGGGATGTAGGTTCACTGACCGTAAAAATCTGCAAAAGTTGTCTTGTTGATTGAATTCAGGTTAAATACCACTATATTATCGTTTTCTAATTTACCCTCGAGTGAGTTAATAGTATGAAAAAACACCTGGCATGGCTAGATAAAATCTCCCTACCGACCTTGCTTATTATCACAGCCTTGCTGGGCCTTGCGCCTTTCGCCCCTGAGCCGCATGTTTGGGAAAAGCTGAAAATGCTGGCCGACGGTAATCTGCAGAAACCCATTGATATTTTCGATTTATTTCTGCACGGCACACCCTGGGTTTTACTCGGATTGAAACTTGTTCGCATGCAAGTGGTCTCTAAAGGAGAGTAATTGGCTCGATTGCTGACCAACGGGAAAAACAATGCCACCCCAGCTTGTATTTGTCTATAACGCCGATAGCGGGCTGTTCAATACCGTCACGGATATTGCGCATAAAATTATTTCACCCTCGACCTACTCCTGCCAGCTTTGTACCCTGACCCATTCCTATTTTAGCGTCAAAAAAGACTGGACCGACTTTCTGGCCGAACTCGATGCCAGGCTGGAGTTTTTACACCGGGATGAACTGCTTGAGAAGTATGGAATTTCTAAAATAAGTATGCCGGTTATTCTGATTAATCAGAACAACCGGCTATCCACATGGATATCGACCGAAGAAATCAATGACTGTCCCAGTATTGAGGTTCTGAAAGTATTAATCAGCGATCGGCTGCTACAAGACAAAACTAGTGCAGTTTGAAAAAGCCGATCGTCTGTTTCAGCGTTCTGGATTCTTCAGTAAAGGCTTCGGAACTGGCCGATAATTCTTCCGAGGCCGATGCGGAATTTTGTGCAACTTTATCGAGCTGGTTGATGGCCGTATTGACCTGCTCGACACCTGAACGTTGTTCTTCCGAGGCGGCGGTAATCTCTTCTACCAATTGCGAGGTGCTCTGGATAGAAGGCACGATCTTATCCAGCAGTTCCCCTGCTCGATTTGCCACAGTCACACTGTTATTGGTTAACTCACTGATCTCTTGTGCAGAAGCCTGGCTACGCTCAGCCAACTTGCGCACTTCATCGGCGACCACGGCGAAACCCTTGCCTTGTTCACCGGCACGGGCCGCCTCAATTGCCGCATTGAGTGCCAACAGGTTGGTCTTGTAGGCAATGTCCTCAATCAATTTGATCTTGTCAGCGATATTTTTCATGGCGGCCACCGTTTCCTGAACCGATTTTCCACCCTCGTGTGCCTCTTTTACTGCCTGTTGCGCCATATTATTGGTCTGGGTGGCATTCTCGGCATTCTGATTAATCGAGGCACTCATTTGTTCCAGCGAGGCGCTGGTTTCTTCGATACTGGCTGCCTGTTCCGATGAATCCTGGCTCAGGTTTTGTGCGGTACCACTGACCTCTGACGCCGAGGAAAATATGGTATTCACACCTCGTTCAACATCGAGCAGGACCTTCTGCACCTTATCAAGAAAACCATTGAATGCCGTGGCAGTCTGTCCAATTTCATCATTGCCAAAATCCGGCAATCGATAGGTCAGATCCCCGTCACCCTGGTGCAAATCATTGGCTGCGAATTGCAGCATATTTAGCGGCTTGATGATGCTGCGGGCGGTCACAAGCAATACCAGCAGGATGATGGCAGAGATAATCGACACCAGCACACCGACTATCACAATAATCCTGTTTTCGGCAGCAACGGTCTCAACCTCAATCTCATTAATCAGTTTTTTAAAGACGTCTTCCGTTCGATGAACGGCATTGCGCATTTTGCCATGCAGGCCCTGCTTGCTATTTAAGCCTTTTTCAACCGAGGCATCCCGCAATGCCATAAAATCTCTTTTGTATTTGTTCATGGCTTTGCGTATCGCGGGTTTCTTACCTGATGGCAGTTTTACCTTGCCAAGTGCAGTGAATAGTTTGGCGTAATTTTTTTCAAATTTGCCAATATACTTGGTATTGTCGCGCAGCATAAAATCCTTTTCATTGCGCCGCAGCATCAACATATGGGTCAATAGTTCATAGTTGTTAACCGCCTTGATTTCCTTTTCTGCCCCATGCACAGCCTTGCGTAAATCCCCGTACAAACCGTCTTTGGGATTGAGCCCAATCTTCTGTTGGATGGCGATGATCTCGGCAAAAACCGTATTGTAATCCCCTAATGCGCCTTTCAAATCCGATACATTTTGCTTATTAAACTCGTACTGAATGACCCGGCTATCCAGTCTATCGATATTGGTCATCATCACTGCATAATCTTTGTTGAACTTGTCGCGATACTTGAGATCCTTGCGGGCCAGAAAATCCTTTTCTCGCCGACGCAGCATGAGCATTTTGGATTCAATTTTGGAAACCAGCGTACCCGTTTCTTTCAGGCCGCTGACGGTAGAAACCGAATACATTAATAAACCGGATAAACTGGCCAGGCCGATGATGAGCAGCGCACCAATGATGATTAAGCGAATTTTGATGCTTAGCGATATGAGTGATTTCACAGCATGTATATCCCTACTGGTTGTTTGAGAATAACACCCTATGTAACGACCTTATGGGCAAAATATTTAGACTGTTTTACAAAAAGTCACATCAGGCGGCTAGCGGTAACTGATTGATTTACTCGACTAATCGGTCCATTCATTACGACTTAAATCATGCCAGTGCGGTTTTGCTCTTTTATCGCCACATACTCTTAATTAGTTCGTTGATTGGCCGATATGTAGACAGGAAATTACAGCTATCCTGAGTGATTTATGCAACTGACCAAGGCATTTGTTGAACAAGTATCACCTCCTCCACCGACTCCCAATGGCAAGGGGTCGCAGGCGTTTTATCGGGATTCCTTGATTACTGGATTTGGCCTGAGAGTCGCCAGTGGCGGGGCCAAATCCTGGATTCTGGAACGGCGTATTCGCGGCAAAGTCAAACGCATTACCCTGGGCCGATGCGATGCCCTCAGCCTGGATAAAGCGAAATCCCGCGCCATCAAGCTGATTAAAGAAATCGAACAGGAAAATGCTCCCCGGATTATCAACGGTAAAATAGTTGCGGAAACAATCAAGCTGCAGGCAGCATTCGATGAATATATAGTTGCTCATCCTGCCCTTGGCCAACTCACTATTGATGACTACCAGCGTTCCATGCGCGGACCTTTAAGCGAGTGGCTGACAACGCCCATCCGAGAACTATCAGAAGCGAATATACTGGCAAAACACCGGGCATACGCAGGCATAAGCAAAGCCCGCTGCAATAATGCCATGCGCTTGTTGCGCGCAATACTGAATTTCACCGCGCTACACCTGCTTAGCGAACATCACAAACCGATTATCATCTCCAATCCGGTTGATATTTTAAGCCGTAAACAGTTGTGGTACCCACTGCATAAAACACAGGTCGGCAATTTCATTCGGTCGGAACAACTCAAGCATTGGTGGCAAGCTACCCGGCAATTACGCAAAAAAACCACCCGAGACTACTTGCAGTTTTTGCTCATGTCGGGCCTGCCACGGACGATGGTCTCAGGCCTGCGGTTTAAAGATGTCGATTTTGATAAAAAGATGATCAGGTTAAAATTTCATCGGGACGATGCCGCATGGCTTGATTTTCCAGTGACCGACTATCTTGTCAAGCTGGTGCACGCCAGCGACCGAAATGGCGCTGATGTTGCCTGCTTTCTGTTCCCCGGACTAAATAACGAAACAGCGATTACAGATCCGCGCGCGGCCATAAAACGAGTACAGACCCTTTCCGGCGTGCCATTTTCACTTAATGTTCTTTATCGAACATTCATCTTTTTTGCAAAACAAACAGGCGCCGATCAGGAAACATTGACATTAATAAGTAATATTTCAAAAGGTAAACATATTGAGTTGTCAGAGAAAGAAACCCGGTCAATTCGCAACATGCAGAAAAACGTTTTTGACAAGATTTCTGATATTGTTGATTTATGAGGCCGGAATAACTTCCCGTCAGGATGGCGCCTGAATATCCGCTTCAAGCTGTTTCAGGTACTCAAGCGGATCGGATGAGTTATTTAAGGCCTTGATGGCATACTTCCTTGCCGCTGTTTTATCTTTTTTGTAATCATCCGAGATTAATGTCGTCAGGGTATCGATGTGTGTATTATCACAGCCTGCCCGGCATTGTTGCTTGATAATATTGTAATAACTCATGACATAACTTTTTAAAGCATAATCCGTGCTTCTGTCCAGGGTGCTGGTCTTGCCTTTTTGGGTTCCTTTTTTCTGCATAGTCACAAAATAGGCATTAGGGTAATATTCAAACATGGCCCCGGTCATGGCATCCGTTGTATGGGCCGTCACCACAGTAAGATTCAATATCACGGTCCTGTCCATTTTTGTTTGTAAAGGAATTATTTCATCCAGGTAACCCGGCTTGCTGATGCGCACTTCCTTGAATTCATCTTTGCGTAATAACAGCTCCAGCGGTGTCGTGCCCTTGGCGAGGCCATCGAAATAGACCGTTGCCCCTTCAGGCTCACTTTTAAAGATCATTCTTTGATCGGTACCGGAAAACACACTGGCGCACGCTGAAAGCAGCGTCATCAAGATGATTCCGGGGAGAAACGTAGTTGACCGCATAAAATATACCTGAAATAATTATTTTTATATTAAGTGGTCATCGCAAACATGGGCGTCTCAAACACAGCCAAGAATACCACTATAATACCGACATTATATCTACGTGTACAAAATAAAATGAAGTAGACTTTGATATATTATAAACCAATATCATTATCTTCTTCACACGCCTATCTGACTCATTTGAAACGGTTTTTTTGCATGCTGCTGCTCTATTTTTCACTTGCCGCAGCCGGTTTTGCCATAGAGCACGATAACAAGCTGATTTATTGGAAAAAATTGCTCCACTATGGAGAGAACATAAGTCGTGTCGTATCCCGGGAGTTTTTTATCACGGCCAATGGTAACGAGGATTACCATGCTGAACTTGTCGAAACCATCCGGCTCCTGAAACTCAAAGATGGAAAACAAATCGCCTGTAGATTCCCTGCCCGGTACCGCTGGTTAAAATCAAGCTATGACGATATCCCGCAGTACCGTCTGACAGACTGTCCAGAGCTCAGCCGATTCATGGAGGGGTTTCAAAAACAAACCCTCAGTGTGTCATTTGCCTCGGAATATCTGGATAATCCTGTTTCTTCGTTTGGTCACACCATGCTGGTTTTTCATGACAAGGATAAACCTTTATTATCCGCTGATGCTGTACATTTTGCAGCCAGATCTTACGAAAATGATGGATATTTGAAATACATCTGGAAAGGCCTGACCGGAGGGTACCCCGGTTACTTCTTTCGAGACCCTTTTTTTAAAAAACAACTTCAATACAATATCATTGAACAACGATACCTGCACTTGTATACCCTGGACTTTACTCAAGAACAGATCGAAAACCTCATCCACCATTTATATGAACTACGAAATTCCACCTATGAATATTATTTCATCAATGAGAACTGTGCTTACCAGATAGCCATCCTGCTCGATATCGCCACCAACAGAGACAGTTTTTCTGATTCGAGATTCGTCCTGCCCGTCGAGGTTATCAAGGCATATAAGGGGATGTATAAGGACAAAAGAGTATTGTATCCGATATCAATACAAGTCAATCACTTGCTGGATCAAATGACTGATAAGGAATCCTCACAATTCGAGGCCGTCATAAATGGTGAAATGCTTCCAGTGAATACTCTCTCAAATAGGGTCAAGTACGCCCTGTCTATCTACTACGAGTACGATTTCAGGAAGAACCATATCGCTAATGCCAATTATGATCTGACAATGAAGCTAAATTACACCCTGCCAGAATTAAACATTGAAACAAGCGATCCACTCGACAAGCAAGACGCCGGCAGAGTATCAGTCGGATATATTCATGATATTCAGGGTGACAGCATGTTAGTATCTTATCGCCCTATGATGCTGGATTTACTCGATATCCAACAAAACAAACAAGCCTCTGAGCTCACTGTCTTTAATCCGGTGATAAAACTCAATAAAGAAACCACCTACCTGCATCAACTTGATCTCATTAGTATAAAATCACTCCCGGTAAGAAGCCGTTATTTTAAACCTGTCTCCTGGCGCTTCTATACCGGTTTTAACCGGAAAAATCCTGATGAAGATCTAAACTATGAAATGGAATTCGGGTTTGGTTTAAGCAATCGTCTTTCTGTATTTAGTTTAAATTATGCCGTTAACATCGGCGCAGACTTTACGTCGGGTGATTATTATTACAAACCCAATGCCACCCTTCTTGCCAGATTAAGCGATCATTTCAAGATCGGAATCAATGCATATGAAAAATATTATGAACATAAGAAATATATAGAACGAAATGTCTTTGTGAGTTTGGGTTTTGGTCAATATGCATTAAATGCCCAATATACGTCCTCATCATCGACGGACGATGAGGCCATCACCCTATCTTTGTACTCTTATTTTGACTAACAAACCATTCATTCGCCCAGATTATCATCCTGTCCGCACCAGATCTATATAACTACAATTACTACTGCTTTTCGATGTGAATATTTCACAATTTTCAGCGGTAGGTTTTCACGGTATTAAATTTGTACAGACTTATATTTACCCAATGGATGTATTGGAAATTTGAACTTTCTGCCCGGCTATGCGACTTCGCCGAGGCAGAGATTTTGAATTACCAATTTTGATAAACCATCGGGGGATTACCATGCACCAACTGAGAAACAGCTTTCTGGCCCATTACGCCGATCAAATGGATATTTCAACCATTATTCAACGTCATCCCGACCCGATTTTGGTCTCAAATGAACAGGATGAAATTGTTTATGCCAACACAGCCGGCGCCAAATTACTCTGTCGTCTGCCTGTAAATAGCGGATTCATGTTCAAGGAATTAAATCCTGATATCAATTTTAGTTTTATTGCCAATATCACTGATATGAATAACCAAATTATTACCCTTGAAGTCAGTCGACTGGATATTCAGTGGCAGGAAAAACCGGCGCGCTTGTATTGTCTGCATGACATTACCAGTCACACAAAACACTGTAATGAGTTGGAGCAACTTTTGTATAGCGACCACCTGACGGGCTTGCATAACAGTCGAGGCCTGGAAGTCCTGTCAGCACATGTCAGAAGTGTTGCCATGCGTAGTAAACAGGCAATCACGGCCTTTTATATTGATGTTAATGATCTCAAGCAGATTAATGACAGTTTTGGCCACAGTATGGGGGATGCCGCGATTATCGAAACAGGTGAGGTCATTAATCACAGCTTCCGAAATGCCGATGTCAGTGCACGTGTAGGTGGGGATGAATTTGTCGTCCTGATTCTGGACGATGATATCGAAACGGTTGATGCCATGCTGGAACGCCTGCGTAATGAGGTTGATAAGTGTAACTCCCGACCGGACCGGTGTTATACATTGTCAATCAGCATCGGGGTTGGCCGCTATGAAGCCCGGCATGAATTTAATATTCATCAGTTAATTAAAGAAGCAGACCATCGTATGTATATTGCTAAAAAACAGAGGAATGATGGCAATGTGCGGCAGTGCAATTATCATTGGTCACTAACGGACGACCCGCAACACGACCTGTTTTCTGAGGTTTGAAGCTGACTGGCCGTCAGTTTAAGTTTACCAGCCTGCGGGCAGTTTTTCGTTAATGGTAACGATCTTGTTTTTGACGGAGATATAACCGCCATTAACCATGTCTTTGAGGATACGACTGACCATCTCGCGAGAGGCGCCCACCATATCCGCGATATCCTGATGGGTGAGTTTTTGTTCGATGACCATGCTGCCATCTTCCAGTTCACTGGCGAGATCCAGCAAAGTATGGGCAACCCGGCCATAGACATCCATCAGGGCCAGACTCTTGACATTGTCGGTGAGGCAACGAACCTGTTTGGTCAGGGACTGTATCAGGTTGTAGGCCATGTCCGGATTATCAGCCAGCACCTTCTTAAAATCATGCTTGGCGATGATCATAACCTTGGTTGGTTCCATGGTTTTGACAGAGGCTGAGCGTGGCGCCTCATCGACCAGGGCCAGTTCTCCAAAATATTCGCCTGGGCCGAGCATATTCAAAATAACTTCCTTGCCAGTTTCATCGCTGGCATAGGCCTTGACCTCCCCCTCCATGACGACATACAGGGAATCCGTATTATCCCCTTCATTTATAAGGATACTATTGGCGGGATAGGTGCGAACGGTACTGTGCCGGGTCAAGGCATCGGTATCGGAAGGTTTGAGGTCTGAAAATAGATGCAGTTTGTTTAGCATGATTCTCTCGTTAAAATTATTATGATCGCGCCATGGGGCTAAAATCTGGCTATTAACTGTACAACATGAAGACAAGATACGAAAGAATGAACTAACAAGTCAATTTACTATTTATATATAATTAAAATTCACCACATTTCAAATGCAGATTTGTTAGTGTGGCCGGAAATCATCCCAGGCAGGCAAGTAAGCATTTGTTCCAAATCAACCGACACTTTCGGCATTTATGGGTCAAGGGCCTGATTCTCGGCTTGCTCATCGCCCTGGCCGGTATTGTCCTGGCCTCCACCTCTGCCGGTCGATGGATGGAAGAAGAGGTCGCCCTGACCTGGTTGTTTAAGCTGCGTGGTGTGCGGAGCGCCCCACCCGAAGTGGTGGTCATCAGTATCGATCGAACATCCTCGGAACAGCTTGGACTGTCCAACAAACCCCGCAAATGGCCGCGAGCCTTGCACGGCGAATTATTAAATAAACTGGCGGCTAACGGCGCCTCAATGGTGGCATTTGACGTAATATTCGAAGAAATTCGCGATCCGGCTGATAACCGGAAATTTGCCAGGGCTATACAACAGGCCGGTAATGTAGTGTTGTTTCAATACCTGAAGAAAGACCCCCTGAATATCGGCAATGACAATCGTAAACCGGAAAATATAGGGATAGTCGAACGGCTAATCTCGCCCGTCCCGATACTCGAAAAGGCTGCGATTGGCTTGGCGCCCTTTCCCTTGCCCAAGGTACCGGCCAGGATCAACCATTTCATACTCTTCAAACCGGCGCTGGGTAATATCTCAAGCTTGCCGGTGTTGGGTTTGTTGGTCCACAGCTTGCCCGCGTATGACAACTTACTGAGTTTATTGAAGATAGAAATCCCCAATCAAATATCAAGCCTGCCCGCCAGTATTCAACAAATCAGACAAAACAAATCCATCCATGAACTGGCCAGTGAACT